>MDTC01054517.1_pt1 | contig 10267 bp, 4 predicted proteins | sample 811181 | NCBI WGS metagenome assembly MDTC01 (sample SAMN05326644, study PRJNA326480) | marine metagenome | isolation source: seawater | place: Pacific Ocean: North | collected 2011
TCAGCTGAAATATCATAAGTCACAATAATTTTTGGAACTCCTCTTGGAGAGGGTGGAATATTATCTAATTGAAATACACCAAGTGTATTATTGTCATTTGATTTATAACGTTCTCCCTCCAAAACTTTAATAGTAGCAGATGGTTGATTATCTGAAAATGTAGAAAATGTTTGTTGTTTTTTAGCAGGGATAGTTGTTCCTCTTGGGATCAAGACTGTAGAAACATTTCCAGATGTCTCAATACCTAAAGATAAAGGTGTGCAGTCTAATAATAACAAATTATCTGTTTTTTCAGATGATACACCAGAGAGAACAGCTGCTTGAATAGTGGCACCATAAGCAACACATTCATCTGGATTAATAGAATGATTTAATTCTTTATTGAAAAAACTTTTCAAAAGAGAATGAATTTTTGGAATGCGTGTAGAACCACCAACAAGAATAATTTCATCTATATTATTTTTACCCATTTTTGCATCTTTTAAAACTGTTTCAACAGGAACCATTGTTTTTCTGAAAATTTCGGAACATATATCTTCAAATCTGGCACGTGTTAAAGAAAGTGAAAAATCAATACCATTATATAAAGCATCTATTTCAATCATGGTGACAGTTGCACTACTTAAATGTCTTTTAGCTCTTTCACAAGAAGTATGTAATTTCATATAAGTTTTTTTACAATCTCCAATTTTTACACCTTTATTTTTTTTTTCAAATTCATTAATACAATATTTTATTAATAAATGATTAAGATCTTCTCCTCCAAGATGTGTATCTCCTGCTGTTGCTTTTACTTCAAAAATTCCATCACTAATATTTAACAAAGATACATCATGAGTTCCACCACCAAAATCAAAGATAAGAACATTTTTATCTTCACCTTCTTTCATCTTATCTAATCCATAGGCAATCGAAGCAGCAGTTGGTTCGTTGATAATGCGCAGAACATTTAAACCTGCAATAACACCAGCATCTTTTGTAGCTTGTCTTTGAGCATCATTAAAATATGCAGGAACAGTAATGACACAATCTTTAACAGATTCATTTGTGTAAGTATCAACAATTGTTTTCATTTTTTCCAAAATCATTGCAGAGATTTGTTCAGGACTAAATTCTTTATTAATATTTTTGTGATTTATTTTAATTTTTGGTTTATTATTATCATTTACAACATTATATTTTAAATTATTTAGTTTTTTTTCAATATCTATATATTTTTGTCCCATTAAACGCTTAACATCATAAACTGTATTATCAACATTTTTAGATGATAGTGATTTGGCACTATCACCAATAAAACGTTCTTCTTCTGTAAAAGAAACCCAACTTGGTGTTGTTCTATTTCCAATTTCATTTGCTAAAATTTCAACTTTATTATTTTCAAAAATTCCAACACAACTATATGTTGTTCCGAGATCAATACCGCATACGAGCTTTGACATTTTTTTTGAAAAAAAAATAGAAAAAACATAAAAATCATTTTTTAAAATTCTTATTTAAGAAAATATTTTTTATTTGTTAAAATGACTCAAAGTATTTGTCTAAATATGATTGTCAAAGACGAAGGACATATTATTCAAAAAACTTTAGAAAATTTATGTTCTTATATTAATTTTAGTTATTGGGTAATATGTGATACTGGTTCAAGTGATGATACAATAGAGATTATTAATAATTTTTTTAAGGGAAAAGATATAAATGGAGAAATACATAAGCATGAATGGGAAGATTTTGCTTCTAATAGAACGAAAGCTATTGAGTTAGCTTATAATAAAAGTGATTATGTATTAATATTCGATGCAGATGATTCAATTGTTGGAAATTTTAACATACCAGAAAATTTAGATAAACAAATGTATCATTTATTTTTTGGAGGTGGTGTAAAATATAAGAGACCTTTATTATTATATAATAGAATAGAATGGAAATGGAAAGGTGTTGTTCATGAATATATAATAACGAAAGATGAAAAAGAAGTAATGCAAGGATTAATTGAAGGAGATTATCATTTAATTTCAGGAAGAGACGGAAACAGAAATAAAAATCCAAAAAAATATTTAAGTGATGCGTTATTACTAGAAAAAGGATTTTATAAAGAAATAGATAATGGAGATTACGGATTAGCTACAAGATATGCATTTTATATTGCTCAAAGTTATAGTAATAGTGATACTGAAGAAGAAAAAGAGAAGAGTATGTATTGGTACAAAAAAGTTTTAGAATTAAATGGTTGGAAACAAGAAAAATATTTAGCTTGTTATCATATGGGAACTTATTATATGAATAAAAAAGATTATGAAAAAACAGTAGAATTTCTATCAAAAGCTACTGAGTTTGATCCAGAAAGAATAGAAAATATAGTAAAATTAGCGGAATTCTTTTTTAAAAAAGATAATCATAGTATGGTAAATGCATTATATCAAAAGTATAAATTTATAAAAAAGCCAGTTGATAAATTATTTTTAATAAATTTTTATTATAATAACATTTTAGAATATTACAACAGTATTAGTGGGTATTATGTTGGAGATAAAATTTCTTCTTATATTTGTTGTAAAAAAATAATTGAAGAGTATTCAAAGAAACCATTAGAAAAAATTTTTGTGATAAAGACAATAGAAAATTTACTAAATTTCAAAGATTTTATAGAAAATGATAAAAAAAAAATGACGTTATTTAAATCTGTTAATAAAATTTTACCAGTTTTATTTGAAGAAGATATTTGTTCAGCACTTTGTGTAAAAGTATGGAATATGTTAAAAGATAATGTTGAAGATGAATTAACTATGTATAAAGATTATAAATTCGAAAATAAAAAAAATCCAAAAATTATGATTTCTTTTACAACTTGCAAGAGATTAAATTTATTTCAAAAGACTGTGCAATCTATATTAAATACTTGGTCTGATATTAGATTAATTGATTACTGGTTTTGTGTTGATGATAATTCTTGTGAAGAAGAAATAGAAATAATGAAAACCAAATATAAATGGATTGATTTTGTATTTAAAAATGAGAATGAAAAAGGGCATAAAAATAGTATGAAAATAATATGGAGAAAAATAAAGGAATTGAATATAAAATATTGGATTCATATGGAAGATGATTTTTTGTTTTTTGATACAATGAATTATGTTTCATATGGTATAGAAGGTTTAAATACATTAAAAGAATATAATGTAAAACAAATACTTTTTAATAATAACTATGCTGAAACTATTCAAGGATATAATATAAAAGGTAGCAAAAAGATTAATGAATTTTTTTCAATTCATGAATATTTACCAAATAGGGAATTTGATTATCTTAATAATCATTATTGGCCACATTATAGTTTACGACCATCAATTATAGATACCGAATCAATATTAAAAATTGGAAATTATACACTGGCAACATCGCAATTTTTTGAAATGGAATATGCATCGCTGTATGCGCAAAATAATTTTAAATCTGGATTTTTTAATAAAATTACAAATCTGCATATTGGAAAATTAACAAATGAGAAAAACAAACATAATGCATATACATTAAATAACGAAGAACAATTCGATAAGAAAAATATATATGAAAAATATAAAACATATGTTATTAACTTGGATGACAGAGAAGATAGATTACAATATATGCAAGATATTTTACCTTTTAAATTTAAAAGATTTTCAGCAATTCACGGGAATCATTTAAATTTATATTCACTTTTTTCTAACTTTTTCAAAAAATTGGATAAAAAATCTATAATTAAAGGAGAAATAGCAGTTAAATTATCTAATTTTTGTATTTGGAATATGATACAAGATCATACCATTATTTTAGAAGATGATGTTTGTATTAATAACATTGAAAATTTTAAGAAAGTATTATCATTACTTTCAGTTTTAGATATAGATTGGGATATTATATATATAGGAGGACAGTATACAGAAAAATATGATATAAATTCTGATACTTATTATAAAGAACATAAAATTTCACAACAACATTTAGATAATAAAATTTTCGAGAAAGTTTATGATGGTTTTTATAAGAGGAATTTAAATAAAGATGATAATATATTTTATTCAGCAACATTTAGAGCGGCAGGATCATATATAGTAAATAAAAAAAGTGGAAAGAAACTATTAGATCTTTGTGAACAAGATATTGATAATTTTATTGAAATACCCTTAGATATGTTGTTATTACAGTGGCAGAAAGAAAATAAGATTATATCATTAGATTATCTTGAACATCCATTTTATCAAGTGTTTGGAAATGATACTAAAGAACATTGTATTTTAAAAAATAATATAAATCGAGCTGAAAATTTTACATTTAATTATGTTGCTTATAATTTTGAAAAAAATATTGATTATTCTTTTATTCATCGTTATTGTTCAAATTTAAAAAATATAAAATGTATGGAGTATGGTTGTTTAGATGCACAATATACAATTTTAATTAATTATTATATAAAAAACTTTAAATTAGATTGTTATGTTTTAGATAAAGAAAAATTTCATGAAAATTTTGATAAAATAAATATAAGAAAAAAAGTTAATTTATATTATGATGTAGAGAAATTACCAAAACAAAAAAAGTATGATTATATTTTTTATACAGATATAAATTTAAGTCAAACAACAATTGAAATGTTATTTAATAAATTAGAAGATACAGGGATAATCTATATTCCAATAATTAATGAAGAATTTATAAGCACACTAGATAATAAAAAATATACAATAGAAAAAAATGAGAATGATAAATATTTATTAATTCATAATTTAAAAATTTCAGAAAAGTTTTCTTTTTTTCCAAAAAAAGATATAATTGGAGAAGATTTATTTTATTTTAACCAAAATTTAAATGCAATGTTATTGAAAGCATATAAAAATCAAGAGTGTGTTGCTGTTAATACGCTAGGTTTTTTCAAAAAGAATATGAATATTTTATCGGATTCTCCTTATTTTTCCGAGACTGATGGAATATATATAAAGAAAAATATTAAAGAAAATAATGGAAAAACTAAAAAAATTAAAAGAATTAAAATGATAGGAAATTTTTGGGATACCAGCAAAGAACTATGTAATGAATTTAATTTAATGTTGCCAAATAGAGATTTTAGATTTGATAATTATGAAATTACTTGGGATAATGAGAATATTGATTTTTATATTATTATCAATAAACCAAAACATGATGATGTTTATATTCCAAATAAAACATTAGTTTTTACTATGGAACCCGATGCTCTTGATTCTCCTTATGGAACACATACGTGGAAAGAATGGTATAAGCCATCAAAAGAAAAATTTCTATATGTTCATAGTCTAGAAGATAATTTAAATTTAGTTCAATGGAGATTACAGACAGATTATTCCATAATTTCCAAGAATATTGAAAATAAAGAAATGAATAAAATTGCATCTATTTTAAGTTGGAAAACTTTTTTTGATGGACATAAGAAAAGAATAGAATTTATAGATTGTTTGTCAAGTTCTGGATTAATAGATGTTTTTGGAAAAAGTAATTACCATCATTTAAGTTCATATAAAGGAAAATTAAAAAATGATGACCCAGCATCAGTTTTATTAAAATATAAGTATTATTTTATGAATGAAAACAATTCTCAGAAAAATTATATTACGGAAAAATTATGGGAGCCAATTTTATGTGAATGTTTAGTTTTTTATTGGGGATGTCCAAATGTTGGTGATTATATAAATTCTGAGGCTATTGTTATATTAGATATTGATAATATTAAAGATTCAATTGAAATTGTTAAAAAAGCGATAAAAGAAAATTGGTGGTTAAAAAAATTACCGTTAATTCGACAAGAGAAAAAGAAAATTTTAAATAAATATTCTTTTCAAAATACTATAAAAAAAATTTTAGATAAATATTAATTTAAAAAATGATAAAAATAAATAAAAGGGATTATTAAAAAAATGAATAGTATTAGGACTAATAATAGTAAAGTTTCTGACAACGAGACATTATATAAATTAAAAAACATCTATTATGAAGATTTATCAATTGAAAATAAATTATGTTCATTATTGCTTAATTTATTAAATACAAAGGATGATTTTATTACTAATATTAAAATGCTTCAAGAGAATAGAAATAAATTTGGAGAAAAAAAACCATTATTAGATAATGATTATTATAATTTTGTATTAGATAATTCTCAAAAAATTTTAGATATTATAGAAAAACATAAAACTACTACACCATTTCAATTATCTTATTTTGGTTTTGAAACTTTAAAAAATAAATATTTAATTAAAACAGGAGAACATCAAGAAAATATTGATTTTTTATGGATGAGGATTGCATCATTTGTCAAAAGAAATAAATGGGATGAGTTAGAAAAAATGTATGTAAATTTAAAGCAAGGATATTATATTCATGCTACGCCAACTTTATTTAATGCTGGAACTATTAATCATCAGATGGCAAGTTGTTTTTTATTAGGAACAGACGATAGTATTGAATCTATTTTCCAATCTGTTGCAGAATGTGCAAAAATTTCAAAGTTTGCTGGTGGAATTGGATTACACGTAAGTAATATTCGTTCAAATAATTCATACATTCATGGAACCAATGGAACAAGTAACGGAATTATTCCAATGTTGAAAGTTTATAATTCTACTGCAAGATATATTGATCAAGGTGGTGGTAAAAGAAACGGTGCTTTTGCTATATATTTAGAATGTTGGCATTCAGACATTTTTGAATTTTTATTATTAAAAAAGAATGTTGGATTAGATGAAGTAAGAGCAAGGGACCTTTTCTATGCTTTATGGGTTTCTGATATATTTATGGAATGTGTCGAACAAGATAAAGATTGGTACTTGATGAATCCATCTGATTGTCCAGATCTTCATAATAGTTGGGGTAAAGAATTTGAAAAAAATTATAAAAATCATATTGATAATAATAATTTTGTTCAAAAAGTTTCAGCGCGTCAATTATGGATAGAGATATGTAAAATTCAAATAGAGACTGGAACTCCTTATATTCTTTACAAAGACAATTGTAATAAATTATCTAATCAAAATAATTTAGGAACAATTTCTTCCTCTAATTTGTGTTGTGAAATTATACAATATAGTGATTTTAAAGAATATGCTGTATGTAATTTAGCATCAATTGGTTTATCTAAATTTTTGGTTCAAAATAAAAATATTGATAAAATAGATAAGGTTTTTCTTTTAGGTAAAAAAAATTGTTCTTTTTGTGATTTAAGTAAGCATTTTCTAAAAAAATTTAATATTAATTTTGAATATACTGATGTAATAACAGATGAAAATAAACATTTATTGAAAGGTAAATCTTTTCCAAATATTTATATTCAATTAAAAGGAGAAACTGAAATGAAATTTACAGGAGGATTTGCGGAACTCTGGACAAATTTTTTAACATATGAGTTTGATTATGAGCATTTATCAGAAATTACACAAGAATTAGTTGTTAATCTAAATGATGTTATTGATAAAAATATGTATCCTATTGAAAAATGTAAAATAAGCAATATGAAAAATCGACCTCTTGGTATTGGTATTCAAGGTCTAGCTGATGTATTTATGAAATTACTTATACCATATGATTCACCACAAGCACGTGAAATAAATACAAAAATTTTTGAAACAATGTATTTTTCTGCTATAAAAAAATCAGTCGAACTTGCGAAAAACGATAAACCTTATGATAGCTTTAAAGGTAGTGATTTGTCAAAAGGGATTTTCCACTTTGAATTATATGATGATTATGATGAATGGAAAAAAACATATAATTTTAATTATGATTGGGAATCATTACGTAAAGATGTTTTAAAATATGGTGTAAAAAATAGTTTATTTTTAGCACCTATGCCTACCGCATCTACCTCACAAATTTTAAATAACACAGAGTCTTTTGAGCCCCTCACCAGTAACTTCTATTTACGAAGAACATCTAATGGAGAGTTTTATGTTATGAATCGTAATATGCAAGAAATCTTAAAGGCAATTCATAAATGGGATCACGATATGCAAACAAGACTCATATTTGATAAAGGTTCTCTAAATCAAAATGAAACAATACCATCCTTTATTAAACAAATTTATAGAACCGTTTGGGAAATTCCACAAAAAAACTGTATTGAAATGGCAGCGGATAGACAACGATTTATTGACCAAAGCCAAAGTATGAATATTTACTTGACAAATCCTTCCATAGATCTTTTAACTAAAATTCATTTTTATGGTTGGAAGAAAAAACTTAAAACTGGTTCATACTATATAAGAACAAGAAATATGAACTCTTCTCAAAATTTTGCTATGAATATTGAAGATGAACAAAATATGAAAGAATGTGAAAATTGTTCTTCTTAATTGTATTTTCCTTTCATAAAAACATTTATAAAATTAAAAGAAATAAATAAAATTCAAAAAATGATTTCTATTTTTATTTTTACTTAAAATAAAATAATATGGACCAAAAAGAATTTATTCAAAAAAAATTTATAGAACAGTTTAAAAAAAAACTATTATCTCATCCACAAAGCGGAAAGCTCTCCACTTTTATTTTATCTAATGGAAAGATTTATCAAGAAATGAAACCTATTTATGAAGAAATTGAAGATACTGTTTTTAAAGAAATCCTCGTTTTATATAGACAATAATTCTTGTTCTGCAAATTAATCTCATAATTTGAACTTATATATTTTTTTTATAATTTTTTATAAAATTATAAAAATTGAAAAAATAAAAAATTTTCAAAGAAAGTTAGGGATAGGGTATATAGTTATAATATTTTAATATTGAAAAAATTTTTTACAGGATATTTTCAGCTATAAATTATTTTCATAGAACTCATTAATTTTCAAGAAAACTTTCAGATTTTAGGAATGTCAAACACATTTGCACATATGTCATTAACAGACAAAACATTGGAAGAGATACATTCACTCTTCCATCATATGGATTTTTCAAAATTAAATTTTGAATACTATCAAAGTGGAAATTTAAAATATATTTATGAACTTCCAAAAAGATCAAGTTGGACTCATAAGAGGCTTTTCTTTTTTGACCATAGTAGAGAATATCTTGTTTTTTCAGGTTTATATAAAAATGGTCTTCGTTATCAAGGAACTAGTTACAGACTTTATGAAAGAACAGTAGATAATGTTACACGAATGGAACACATTAAAGTTTATGAAGGACGTATAAATAAAAATGCTAAACCAACTGGATTTGGAAAAGCATACGGATTCAACGGATTGATTTATAGTGGAACTTTTTTTAACGGTGAATATAGCGGCGTAGGAGAACAATATGCTGATGGACAACTTATATTTAGAGGAATTTTTAAACGAAGTCTAAAAAATGGTTTTGGAACAGAATATCAAAATAATGTGGCCGTTTATAAAGGAAATTACCGTAATGATAAAAAAGATAATCAAGAAACAATTGCTGATATGAATATTACCTCTTTCTTAGAAACCAAAGATGTTTCAAAAATCAAAAAGGTTAATTTAAGATTACTTCGTAAATATATTGACAAAAAGTATAATGAAAAAAATACAAAACTTACACGAAAACAAGTTATTGATGTTATTGTTAATAATTACAATACAAAAAAGAAAGAATTTCAACAAGAAGAATCTGATGAAAAATATGACCTCTTTGGTAACGAAATTATAAATCCTTGTCGTGGTAATGATGATGTTATCTATGATCTTTCTTCTATGGAATATTTATTTTCTAAAAATGATTGGGGAGAATACAGAAATATCAAATATGTTTGGTCATCTTCTTCTCAAAATTATGTTCCAAATTTTCCTATAATGACAAATGGTATTCAATTGAAAACTTTCACTCAACTATAAGTTATCTATTTTAAATCTTTCCATAAAATTACATTCTTCATACCACCTCGTGGTGGTGGTGGTCTGTCAGACATAGATCCTCCTGGTCTAGACATTTGACCTCCTTGTCTTGATGGAGGCATCTGATAAGATGTTGATGAAGCAGTAGCTTCACCTTTATATTTTAAAATTGTATATGGAAATGCAATCTCTAACGTATTAAACTCATCAGCAATTTCACTCATATTGCTTTTATTTAATGTATCTATCATACCTAATATAAAATCATAAAATGTATTAAATGAATTAACACCTTTAATTTGTATATTTTTTTTAATTCTCTTTTCTGTTTTAGTTATATATTTTACTATATCTTCTTGAAATGATTCATATTGCTCAAATAAATCTAAGATTCCTTTTAAAATAAAATAA
>MDTC01070549.1_pt1 | contig 10267 bp, 12 predicted proteins | sample 811181 | NCBI WGS metagenome assembly MDTC01 (sample SAMN05326644, study PRJNA326480) | marine metagenome | isolation source: seawater | place: Pacific Ocean: North | collected 2011
ACTAATTAATCTATTAAGCATAAGTTTAAGGATATCTACCTTATATTGTTTTATGCTTAAAGGATCAATTGTTGCATTAATCACCCCATTTAAAGATGACAATCTTGACGAAGATTGTTATCGAAAACTAATAAATTATCACTTAAAAAATGGAACTAACGGTGTAGTACCTGGTGGTACAACTGGTGAGTCCCCAACTTTATCTCATAATGAACACAGAAAGATTATTGAAATTGCAGTTAAAGAATGCAAGGGCAAGATACCAATTATTTCTGGGACAGGATCTAATTCCACGGATGAAGCTGTAGATCTGTCAAGGTTTGCTGAAAAAACTGGATCAGATGCTTTGTTAATAGTTACACCATATTATAACAAACCAACTCAAGAGGGATTGTATCAACATTATAAAAAGATTAATGACAGCGTAGGTATCCCGATAATCATTTACAATATTCCATCTAGATCCGTAATTGATATGACAGTTGACACTATGAGTAAATTGTACGAGCTTAAAAATATAGTCGGTGTAAAAGATGCAACTGGTGATCTAAATAGAGTAGACAAGCAATTAAAATCTATGGGAAAAGATTTTATACAATTAACTGGAAATGATGATAATGCACTTGAGTTTAATAAAAGAGGAGGTGTGGGCGCAATCGGAGTAACAGCGAATGTAGCAGCAAAACTTTCTTCAGAATTTCAGAAAGCATGTCAAGAAAATATAGTTAAAGCAACTGAAATTGATAAAAAACTTCAGCCACTACACTCATCTTTATTTATAGAAAGCAATCCATCACCGGTAAAATATGCTGCGTCTTTATTGAAAATGTGCAGTCCAGAAGTTAGACTACCACTTGTACAAATCAGAGAAGAAACAAAGAAAAAAATTTCTGAAGCGCTTAAAGTAGCAAAATTACTTTAATGAAACAAAGTGTTGTTCCTGGACGTAAAATAATTTGCTTAAATAGAAAAGCGAGCTTTAATTATTTTTTTCTTGAATTATTAGAAGCAGGAATTTCTTTAAAAGGATCAGAAGTAAAATCATTAAGAGATGGAAAAGGAAGTATTGCGGATTCTTATGCAATTGATAATAAAGGAGAACTATTTTTAATTAATTCACATATACCACTTTATCGACAATCTTCATATAATAATCATGATCCCAAAGGAAATCGTAAACTTCTTTTAAAAAAAAAAGAAATAAATAAATTGATAGGTAGAATTAATCAAGAGGGTTTAACTTTAATTCCAACAAAATTATATTTTTTAAAAGGCAAAGTAAAAGTTGAGATAGCAGTTGCTAAAGGAAAAAAACTTTATGATAAAAGACAAGTTAAAAAAACTAGAGACTGGAACAGAGAAAAATCAAGATTATTACGAAAAAATAATAAATGATACATTTAAATATTGGCTCCAATCTTAATTTCCACAATCGTTCAAGATTTGATAACATATCAATAGCCACAAAACTTTTAATTGATTCAAGAATAAAAGTTAAAAAAACATCTAACTTTTATGAGACTCCATCTTACCCAAATAAAAATTATCCGAAATTTTTAAATATAGGTATTTTAGCCGACTTTGAAAAAGATCACTCTGAACTATTTAAACTAACTAAATCTATTGAAAAAAAATTAGGTAGAATAAAATCAAAAAAAAATGAGCCAAGAATTATTGATATAGATATAATTGATTTTAATGGCGTAATAGAAAATAAAAAAAAGTTAACTTTACCTCACCCAAAGTCTCATTTGAGAAATTTTGTTTTATATCCAATTTTTCAAATCGATCCGAAATGGTCACATCCCATTTTAGGGAAAAATGTTGTATTTTTAATTAACAATTTAAGTCAAAAATCTAGGATTGAGATTACAAGACTTAAGAAAAATGTTAATATTAAGCTATGATTAATAATAATGAATTAATTGATCAAATTAAGTCATATAATAGATTTTTGAAATCAGACTCCTTAAACAAAGCATACAATTTTGCTGTTGAAGCTCATCAAAATCAAAAAAGAGATGAGGGTGTGCCGTATATAATTCATCCTATTGCGGTTGCAAAAATATTAACAGATCTAAAATTAGATAGCGCAACAATAACAACAGGTTTATTACATGATACAATTGAAGATACGAATGTTACTTATGAGACAGTAAAAAAAGAATTTGGTGAAGAAGTGGCAAATTTAGTAGAGGGTGTTACTAAAATTTCAGCATTAGAAGATAAAGCATCGAGTGATTCAAAAGCAGAAAATTTTAGAAAATTAATCCTTGCTACTTCAAAAGATATAAGAGTTTTATTAGTCAAGCTAGCAGATAGATTACATAACATGCGTACAATTCATTTTGTGAAAAATAAAGATAAAATCATAAGAAAAGCAAAAGAAACTATGGAAATATATGCACCTCTAGCTGATAGAATGGGGATGAATAGAATAAGAGATGAATTGGAAGATTTATCATTCTCCGTTTTAAATAAACCTGGAAGAGAGCTAATTTTAAAAAGATTAGATTTTATTAAGAACAATAGAGAGGATACTTTTAAAACAATTTCACAAGAATTAATTCAACTTTTAAAAGAAAACGGAATATCAGCAAGAATAACTGGTCGAGAAAAAACACCATTTTCTATCTGGAGAAAAATACAAAATAAAAAAATTTCTTTAGAACAACTAACTGATATAATTGGTTTTAGAGTTATAGTTAATACTGTTGAAGACTGTTATAAAACTCTAGGGGTTTTTCACAGTAAATTTTCAACTATACCGGGGAAATTTAAAGATTACATTTCTACACCAAAAATAAATAACTATAAATCAATCCATACAGCAGTAATTGGTCCAAAAAAGAGTCGAATAGAAATTCAAATAAGAACTTTAGAAATGCATGAATTCGCGCAAAGAGGAATAGCATCACATTGGAAATACAAATCTTCTGAAAAATTTTCAGAATTGTCATGGAAAGAATATGATTGGTTAAGAGATCTAGTTGAAATTATTGAAGCTGGAACTAGTCCTGAACACTATTATGAATTTACAAAACTACAAATGTTCCAAGATAATGTTTTTTGTTTTACTCCAAAGGGAGCAGTGATTAAGCTACCAAAGAATGCGACACCTATTGATTTCGCTTATGCTGTGCATACAAAAGTTGGAAATAATGCTATTTCTTGCACAGTAAATGGAAGTCAAGCCACACTACAAACTATTCTTAAAAATGGAGATCTTGTAAATATCGAAACTTCTAAAAATGCTTCACCTTCACTTCATTGGTTATCATCATCTGCCACTGGAAAAGCAAGATCTGCTATAAGAAGATATTGGCAAGATAAATCGACAGAAATTTCAAAAGAAACTGACAAAAACTATTCAAGCACAATAGAGGTTGACTTGCCGCATAAGCCTGGCGTTCTAGGACATATAACTTCTTTGATTGGCCTTAATAAAGGAAATATTATCAATCTTGAGATAATTAAAAGAAAAAAAGAACATTTAACATTCTCATTTGATTTGCAAATTAAAGATTTGAAAAATTTTACAAACTTGATAAGTCAGATAAAGCAAAGTAATTTAAGATTTAATATAATTAGGCACAAACAGAAAAAAAATGCTTTCATTAGAAGAATCTTTGAAAATTTTAAAAGAGACTAACGCTCTATTAGAGGGTCATTTTATTTTATCGTCAGGTTTACATAGCCCTAAATATGTACAGTGTGCTCAACTTATGAGTAAGCCTGATAAAGCTTACAAAATTTGTATATCTTTATCAGAAAAAATTAATCAAGAACTTAAAAATTTTGATTTAATTCTATCTCCAGCTATGGGTGGTATAGTAATTGGTTATGAGATAGGAAGATTACTTCAAAAGGAAACAATCTTTTCTGAGAGAGTTGATGGTGCATTTAAACTCAGGAGAGGTTTTAAAATTAAAAAAAATCAAAAGATTCTTATTGTCGAAGATGTTATAACCACAGGAAAATCTAGTCTAGAATGTTCGCAATTAGTTAAGGATAACGGTGCTGTTGTTGTGGGATATGCTTGTATAATAAATAGATCTAATGGAAAAACGTTAATAAAAGATAAAATAATTTCACAAATTGAATTAAATATACCAACATATGCTGAAAAAAATTTGCCCAAAGAGCTTTTAGCTATTAAAGCGGTTAAACCTGGAAGCAGAAATCTTTAATGAGTAAAATTAGGCTTGGTGTAAATATTGACCATGTAGCAACTGTAAGAAATGCAAGAGGTGAAATTTATCCTAGTCCTCTAAGAGCTTCATTATTTTCTGAAAGGAATGGAGCCGACTCCGTTACAATACATCTCAGAGAAGATAGGAGACATATTAACGATGACGATTTAAAAAAGATTAAGTCAAAATTAAAAATTCCATTGAATCTAGAAATAGCTGCCACTAAAGAAATGCTTAAAATTGCCTTAAAACATAAACCCCCATATGTTTGCATTGTTCCAGAAAAACGGAAAGAAATTACAACAGAGGGTGGGTTAAAATTATCTTATAAAAGAAATTTTTTAAAAGAAATGATTTCTAAATTAAAAAAAAGGGGGATTAGAGTTAGTCTTTTTATTGAACCAAGTTTTAAAGATATAAAAACTTCAAAATTATTAGGGGCTGACTGTATTGAAATTCATACTGGTAAATTTTGTAATTTAGTTAATGGAAATAAACTTTACAAAAAAGAACTTAAAAAAATTAAAGACTCTGTAAGTTTGGGAAATGACTTAGGTTTAGAAGTTCACGCAGGACACGGTCTTACATTTAGATCAGCTAAAATTCTTTCAAAGATTTCTGATATAAAAGAATTTAATATTGGCCATTTTTTAATTGGAGAGTCGATTTTTATCGGTTTATCAAATTCTATCAAAAAATTTAAAAAGATTATTAAATCACGATGATATTTGGCGTTGGCGCAGACATTATTAAAATTAGTAGAATTAAGAAATTTATGAAAAAAAAATCTTTTATTTCAAGATTATTTGCAAAAGAAGAAGTTTTAAAATGTAAAAAAAAAAATAAGAACTTTTCTAATTGTTTTGCAAAAAGATTTGCCGCAAAAGAGGCCTTTTCCAAAGCACTAGGCACTGGTATTTCACAAGGAATTAATTTTAATGAAATTATTATTTTAAATAAAAAAAATGGTAAACCGTTTATAAAATTAATTAATAAAACGAAAAAGATTGTTGAAAAAAAATTGAATAAAAAAAAATATACTATTTCATTATCTTTGTCCGATGAAGATAATTATGCAGTAGCTTTCGTTACAATATCTTTATGAAAAATAAATTTATTCATATTATTTTAGATAATTTAAAAACATTAATCGGGGCTTTGATAATTGCTTTAATAATTAGGTCTTTTATTTTACAACCGTTTTATATACCTTCTTCGTCTATGGAACCGACTCTACTTGTTGGGGACAGAATATTTGTTACAAAATATTCTTATGGATATAGCAAACATTCTTTTCCATTCAGTCCTAATTTTTCAAATAAACGTTTCTTTGCAAAAACTCCTCAACAAGGAGATCTTGTAGTATTTAAAACTCCAGCAGATAATAGAACCGATTATATTAAAAGGTTAATAGGTTTGCCGGGTGATATAATTCAATTTGTAAATGGAGAGCTATTTATAAATAATGTTGTTGTACCTAGAGAAGAAACAAATTTATCTGAGCCAGTTAGATGTGGAAGCTTAACAATTAACACCAAAACATTTATCGAAACACTTCCAAATGGTGTTCAACATTTAGCCTCATATAATAAAGTTGGTACATTACAAAATACAAAAAAATTTAAAGTCCCACAAAATCATTATTTTTTAATGGGAGATAATCGAGACTGTTCAAAAGATAGTAGATTTTTAAATGATGTAGGTTATGTAAAAAATCTTAATCTCGTAGGAAAAGCGAAAGTAATCTTCTTTTCAAATGATACTCTGAAAGGAAGCTTGTTAAAAATTTGGAATTTACATAATTCTTTAAGAGTTAAAAGAACCTTTAAGTTCATATAATGGATAAGATAATAAAAGAATTAGAAGAAATTCTTGAGCACAATTTTAAAAATAAAAAACTTTTACTTACAGCCTTAACTCATAAAAGTTTAAATAATCATTTAAATAATGAAAAATTAGAATTTTTGGGAGATAGAGTCTTAGGTTTGATAATTTCTAAAACTCTTTTAGAAAAATATCCAAATGAAAAAGAAGGAATTATAGATAAAAAATTTTCAAATCTGGTAAATAAAAAAACTTGTACAGATATTGCTATAAAACTTAAAATAAAAAAGTTTATTTTTTTAGGCTCATCTCATAAAAACTTAGAGAGATCAACGAATAAAATAATTAGTGATTGTCTTGAAGCTATAGTTGGAGCAATATATTTGGATAGCGGATTAAAATTTGCTGAAAAGTTTATTCTTAAAAATTGGGGTTCATATATAGATAAATCAAAAATAACTTTAATAGATTCAAAAACAAGACTACAAGAATATAGTTTAAAGAAATTTAAAAAATTACCAAAATATACTTTTTTTAAAAAAACGGGTCCGCAACATAAACCTATTTTTAAAACAGAAGTTGAAATACCTGAGTCTAAAAAGATAATTGGTATTGGCTCTTCAAAAAAAAATGCTCAACAAAATGCTGCTTCTAAACTAATTAAGATTTTAAATATATGAATTGGGAAGATGAATGCTTTTTATTAGCAAAAAGAAAATTCAGAGAGAATGCAAACATAATAAACGTTTTTTCTCAGGATAAAGGAAAAGTTTCTGGTATCGTTTACGGTGGTAATTCAAGAAAAATAAGAAATTACTTACAAATATCAAATAAATTATTCATTGTCCATAATTCAAAAAATGAAAATAAAATTGGGTACTTTAAAACAGAATTATTGAAACCTATTTCACCTTTATACTTTAATGACAAAAAAAGAACGTCAGCATTAATCTCTCTGTGTTCTATTCTTAATATCTTATTACCAGAGTCTCAACCATACAAAAATCTATATAATTCATTTGAAAAATTTGTTAGCTCAATAAATTTCGAAAATTGGATTATTTTATTCATTTTTTTTGAACTAAATCTTATAAAAGATTTAGGTTATGATCCAAATTTAGATAAATTTAAAAAAGAAAATTATGATGTATCTAAAACTTTAAAAATTAAAATTGACAATACGTTTTATGAAGTCCCTAATTTTTTAATTTTAAAAAAACTTCCAGAAAAAATATCTAATTCACTTGTAAAGAAATCTCTGTATTTTACCAGAAATATTATTCAAAATAGATTTTTTATTCCAAATAATTTACAATTTCCAAAATCAAGAGTCATATTAGAGAATTATTTTAATTAAGCTATTTTATTCTTTTAGCGATATCTAATGCAAAATATGTAATTATTGCACATGCGCCAGCTCGTTTAAATGATAAAACACTTTCTATAATCGAGTCCTCGTCTAATATTCTTTTTTTAATACCATCCTTGATGAGGCTGTATTCACCTGAAACTTGATATGCAAGAACCGGTATATTAAAATTATCTTTTATTTTTTTAATTATATCTAAATACATCATACCGGGTTTTACAATTACCATATCCGCACCTTCTTTAATATCTAAACTTACTTCTCTGAGAGACTCTGTAGAATTTCGGAAATCCATTTGATAAGTTTTTTTATTTTTTTTCAATTTTGAACTGCTTCCTACTGCATGCCTAAATGGTCCATAAAAAGTAGATGCATATTTTACACCATAAGATAAAACACTTATATTTTGAAAGTTATTTTTATCTAAAGCCTTTCTTATGGCCCCAACTCTACCATCCATCATGTCTGAAGGAGCTATTACATCACATCCCATTCTGACTTGAAGCAAAGCTTGTTTTATGAGTACTTTTATTGTTTCATCATTGTCTATTTCATCTTTTATTATTATCCCGTCATGTCCATGAGAAGTGTATGGATCTAAGGCTACATCACACATAATACCAATTTGAGGATATTTTTTTTTAATGAACTTTAAACTTTTACAAACTAAATTTTCAGGATTTAATGCTTCTGAACCATGCTTATCTTTTTTTTTATTTGGGGTATTGGGAAATAAAGCTATCATAGGAATTTTATACTTTTTTACTTGTTTAAGAATTTCTGGTAATTTATCAATTGTATATCTGTTGACACCCGGCATGGATTTAATTGGTTCAATTTTATTTTTACCTTCTCTTACAAATATAGGCAAAACCAAATCATTATTTGAAATGTTATTCTCTGATACAAGACTGCGTATCCATCTCGTTTTTCTTAATCTTCTAAGCCTGGTTTTAGGAAAAGATCCGATATTTCTCATTTTAAGCCCTGATAAGTATTAATTTAATGCGACAAATATATTATTATAATATTAGGTAGTGTAATTTAATTAACTATTATGAGCAATATAAAACTAAAAACCATTTTCAAAACTGCATGTATTGCCTCAGACCATGCAGGTTACAAATTAAAGGAGGCTATAAAAAACTATCTTATTAGTAAAAATGTTTCAATATTTGATATCGGACCAACTAATAACCAATCAGTTGATTATCCTGATTTTGCTAAAAAATTAAGCAATAGAATCAGATTAAAAAAAAGCGATGTGGGAATATTAGTTTGTGGCTCCGGAACCGGTATGGCTATAAGTGCTAATAAAATCAAATCAATTAGAGCGGCCGTATGTTATAATTTGAAGTCTACAAGATTGTCTAGACAGCATAATAATGCTAATATAATTGCATTAGGATCAAGATTAACAAATAAAAAATTATCCTTTAAATTAGTTGAGACTTTTCTCAAAACTAAATTTGAAGGTGGAAGGCACTTAAGAAGGATAAAAAAAATTTAATATGTCTACAGCATTCAAATTAAATAAATACTTAAACAGTTTCTTTAAATTAAATTTAAAAGATACCGATAAGGAATTGTTTAACTCAATCGAAAAAGAGTTCTCAAGACAACAAAATCATATCGAATTAATTGCGTCTGAAAATATAGTTTCTAAAGCCGTTCTTGAAGCGCAAGGTTCTGTTTTAACCAATAAATATGCAGAGGGTTATCCGGGTAAAAGATATTATGGTGGTTGTGAACATGTTGATATTTCAGAAAATCTAGCTATTGAGAGAGCAAAAAAATTATTTGATTGTAAATTTGCAAATGTACAACCTCATTCCGGTGCACAGGCAAATGGCGCTGTCTATTTAGCTTTATTAAAACCAGGAGACACAACTCTTGCAATGAGTTTAAATTCTGGCGGACATTTAACGCATGGTGCTAAGCCAGCTCAATCAGGTAAATGGTTTAATGCTTTACACTATGAAGTTAATAAAGAGACAGGTCTTATAGATTACGAAAGCGTAGAAAAAATGGCTATAGAAAATAAGCCTAAGTTAATTATTGCAGGTGGTAGTGCGTATTCAAGAATTATAAATTTTAAAAGATTTAGAGAAATTTGTGATAAAGTAGGTGCTTATCTACTTGTCGATATGGCTCATTTTTCTGGTTTAGTTGCGGGTGGCGCGTATCCTAACCCGACTAAATATGCCGATGTCGTAACTTCAACTACTCATAAAGTTTTGAGGGGTCCTCGAGGTGGAATTATTCTTACAAATAAAGAAGATCTAATTAAGAAATTTAATAGTGCAATTTTTCCCGGGTTGCAGGGAGGTCCATTGATGCATGTAATAGCAGCTAAAGCAGTTTGTTTCAAAGAAGCTTTGTCAGATGATTTTAAGGAATATACAAAAAATGTAATCAACAATGCAAAGATACTTTCTGATAAATTAAGCGAAAAAGGTTTTAAAATTTTTTCAGGCGGTACAGACACACATTTAATGCTAATTGATTTAAGATCTTTTGGTGTTAATGGTAAAGATGCTCAAGCTTCTTTGGGTAGGGCGAATATTACTTGTAATAAAAATGGTATTCCTTTTGACAGTGAAAGTCCCATGATAACTTCTGGAATAAGATTAGGTACACCAGCTTGCACCACAAGAGGTTTTGGGCCCGAGGAGTTTAAATTGGTTGGTGATTTAATTTTTAAAGTAATCGATGGTCTAAATAAAAATAAAGAAGATAACTCAAAAATAGAAAAAGAAGTTCAAAAAGAAATAATTGAATTATGTTCGTCTTTTCCTATATATAGTAGTTAAGATATTTATGCTTTGTCCATTTTGTAGAGAAAAAGACACATCAGTTGTAGACTCTCGACCTACAGAGG
>MDTC01092685.1_pt1 | contig 10267 bp, 12 predicted proteins | sample 811181 | NCBI WGS metagenome assembly MDTC01 (sample SAMN05326644, study PRJNA326480) | marine metagenome | isolation source: seawater | place: Pacific Ocean: North | collected 2011
ACCTTGCCGACCTGTAGCGTCGATATATCGTGTTAGGCTCCTCTCATTCCTACCTATTCTATTGTTGTACGGGCCGACGACGTCTACCCACTTACCTATCTTTACATCCGTGGGAATACCATTACTCGGGATGCTTATGTCGTCTGCTACGTGGTAAACAGGATAGTAAGAATTTTCGGGTGTTTTCCCGTCTTCTGCGACTTGTTTGTCTAAGAACCAAAGGGCCTTTGAGGGGAGCGCTTTGTTCTTGTAGTATTTCCAAGGATGGGTACCAACACCGGAGTAGGGGTTCTCATGCCAAAAATACTGGACAACTGTCGCTATCATCTGACCCGCGTAGACGGCTTGAGGTAATTCTGTCCTCGTGTTCATGGGGACGAACCCGAGGAAGTTTCCTTGGTCGTCGTACTCAGACACATAGTGAGAGGCCCTAATAGCCATGTTACCTAATCGACTCCAAATAACCCTAGGGCCGGATTCCAAATATTCGCTTTTGTCGTAGGCATCTCCTCTATTTCTCCCGCTCCAACCGTGACTCCCCCAATTGTGCGAGCCTACGTTTCCGTCCCAGTAGGTGTAAGAAGAGTTCGATATTATTCTCTGCCCCGCTTTAGTGGCTACCGGTAAGTCGCTAGTAACAGTGGTCGTTTCTTCCTCAGAACCTACCTGTCCAAAGCCGTCGGAGAACTCTGCACCCAACAATGCTCCGAAATCGTCGCCCATCATCTGCATCACAGTAGTCTTCGCATGGAGGCCCTCGTATTAACGAGTGCGCCTCCCAACTCCTGCATGTCCACATCAACTGATGTGTGAGATGCTCCAATCGCATCCACTGGTTGATTCAAGTCCAAGGCAGCACCGTTCTGCTTTCGTAGCATGGTCTGCTTCCGTATCGAAGCGTTTCTCGCTGCTTCAGTCCTCTCTAGTTGCATGTTCTTGGTCCAACTCTTCATCCCACTGATGCTTCGAGCGTGCCTTCGACCAAGGCCATTTATCATCATTCGACCAGAGAGTGACGAATCACCCTCCATCAGCATCTGCTCGTCGTCCTGTAAGGCGGAGACCTTGCTGCAGGTGAAGTCGTAAGCCGCTTGCATGGTGCTCATCTGTGACTCGGAGTACCTAGCAGGGTCGAACATGGCGTTCTCCAAACCGCGCTTCACTAGGTTGAGGTTGGCGATGGTCGCGTGACTCGTTACCTTCCAACCGAGCATCCCCTTCTCTATCACGAGGTTCCCGTCGATTCTCTGAATGTCATCCATCATCAGTTCGAACTGATCGGCGTCCATCTTCGGAACGCCGTTGACTATCTCAGGTTGTTTCGCTGGTTGCGCTGCTACATTCCTAGTTAGGAAGTATAGTCCACCGAGGGCAACGCCCCCGTAGATGTACTTCTTCGTGTTCTTCTTCATTCATTCCACTCTCCCTATTATCGATAAAACAAATACAGCCCCGAAAAGACCAGCCAGAAATGCACTGGTTCGGTCACTCAATTGCTCACTTCCTGTAAGTGTACAGGAGTCCAGCAACACCGATGACTGCAAGTAGAGTCATGTTATTGGTCACGAAAGACTTTGCTTGCTCCTTCATCCCGAAAAGTCCGGGTGTGTTGAAGTGACTCGGGTATGTGTTCATCACGTTACCGATACCATAGACTCCCGGGCTTGGTAATACTCCTATCCCATCGTTACCGTAGATGTGGAACTTCCCGTCACCCATTTTGGGGTCACTGGAGTGTCCGCCGAGACCGAAGAACCCCGGACTTGTTGGGGTTGGTACTCTTCCACCGTACCCAGCATGGGTGTTGTTACCAAATATGCTGGCAGGCGTGTCAATCATGTTTTCTGTCTTAGGTAGTTTACCTATTCTTCGTTGTAATCCAGTATTCATTGCAGGCATTTCAATCACTTGTAATATCGGTTGAAGAGCGTCACGGCCATTACGCCGACTATGGCTCCGCTTATTAGGACTCCCCATGTTTCACCGGTTGTCCAACTGATGGCCCCTAAACCCGCCCCCTCATGGTTGACGAGTTTAAGAGCCGAGTCGTTTTTTGGTATTGCACCTATCGACGCGTTGCCAATACCGCTCCTACTTATCTGACTGAATGCGCCCATTACTTATTCCTCCTGACACCACTCAGTGACTTTCCGAAGGGGTGTTTGCTAATGAGTGCTCCGATACCGTCCAATCCTCTAATGGAGCGTTTTACAACGGGACCATCGAAGTGTTTCGCCTCCGCCATTAGTGGGTATACCCGAGATACTGGGACGCTTTGGCCCAATTCGAACTCAGGATAGATTAACTCAACGGGTATCCAGTTGTCGCCGAACTCTCGACTAGGTGAGAAGGTCTTCGTAACGAGCATGACGTGATTGAATACTCCATCACCACTACTATCTACTATTAGAGCACCTACTGGATATCCTAATGCTCCTAATAGAGAGCCTCCTAGGATAACGAAGTCATCACAGTCCCCCGCGGATATTCCATTCTGTATATCTCTAATTAGTCTCCTAGCGGTATGGAAGTACTCTATACCCACTGGTTCCTTCCTGTATACCATATGGGTCTGCACCCACTTCGTTATTGCTCGGACTTCACCAATCTCGTCGTGGCCCATGACTCCGGCTGCGTTGACTATCTCAATCGCCTTTTGACGAACTACCTGATCTCGCATACCGTCTTCGATGAGGTCGACTAATATCCTCACAATCTTCTGAAATCTAACCTCTAATGGTAGGTTGGGATTCAACTTTATGTGGAATACCTGACCGTCTTTCACAGTGATCGGAAGGCGGTGGTGAATTTAACGCCTTTCACAACACTTAACTCAATGCGAGTGTCTCGAACGTCTGTGAAAAGGTCATTCACTATTACAATACCCGGAGAACCAATCGCTCAAGGTAGGCCACGTTTTTCGGCGCACGGTAAGTTCGTCAAGGCCTATGACCCTAAGAAGAGCCGTGAGGGTAAAGACGCAATCAAGTACTTCGTCGGGACGAAGATGGATGATGAGTTTCTAGAGCCATTGACTGGGGCCCTGCACATGCGAGTACAGTTCGGTATCATGTTACCCAAGAGCCAAGAGAGGAAGAGAACACCCGTTCCTAGGACATGGAGGACTAAGAAGCCTGACTTGGATAATTTGGTGAAGTTGGTGAAGGATGCTTGTTCGAGCATCGTATACTTGGATGACAATCAAATCGTCAAACTAACAGCCGAGAAGATTCAGTGCGCCCAAGGAGAGAAGCCATTCACTCGGATACAGTTCGTAGAATTGGAAGATTTGTGAGTGTTACTGATATCGATAGTTATCTTGTTTGCCTATCGTCTTCTCTTGCGGGGTGGTCTTAGGTCGAGAGGTTGGGTTCTCCGAGGTGGTGATAAGTCGATTGGGGTGGTGGTTTCGTCGTCGAAGAAGTCGGAGTCATCCTCTTCGATGATGGGGTCCTCAGTTGTAGGTACCCTTAGGTCAGGTAAGACAACGTTGGAGACTGATGGTTTGGCTGGTGAAGATTCTTTGGCAGCGCGAATGAAGGTCATGACCTCCTCAGCGGAGTCCAAGAGCATATTCCAGTCTATTCTCTTTGCTTGCTCCAAGTGAGATGTGATGTCAACCTCCTTGAGGTTATCGAGAAGTTGGTTTATGTCCATCCTGTTCTCCTTTATTTTCTCTATAACGTCCGAGACGCTGTTGACATCGACCTTACCGAGGTCCAATCCGACTTGCTCGAACATTCTCTTTGCGTCATTCAGATCGGTCGTGAATGAGGTCACCATCTCATTGGCATCATCCAGAGTCTCCTCCAAGTTGTCCATCTCGTTCATTATGGCATCTAAGTGTTCCAAGGCATCGGTGGAGTGCCCATCCAGCCTTATCGTCAACCAAGCGATTACTGAGTTTATGGAGCCATTCATCACTGCTAGTGCTATTATGGCGTTGGTGGTGGTATTGAGTTCGGTGAATAGTGTGAGGTAGACCAACATTGCCGATGGTGGTGCGAAAAAAAGTAGTAGGTATACCCATACCGGGATTTTCAGTTTATTCGTTTCGTCCCCCTCTATGGAGTCGCTTTCGAACATCTCTTCTTCATCGAACATTACCATGGCTCCACCTCATCAGGCTTGTTGTGATTGTGGAAAACCGTTGGTTCTAGAGTCTAGGCTCACAGCCTCGAGCAATGGTCGACAGACTGATTGAGTTCCGGGTTGTAGTAGGTACTCGTAATCTTGCATGACTGCTCCCGTGTTCTTGAAGGGCTCGATGTTAGCCATTAGTTCGTCGTATGTGTTGGTGGCGAATATCTTGTAGAACTCGGCATTCTTCCTTAACTCAGAGACCACTGCTGATACCAATAGTGGGGATGGTTGCTGTCCATCTGGTGTTCTAGAGCGTAGGTCCATCAACCCCATACCTAAGTCTCTCAGGTTCCTGATTAAGAGAAGTTTCTCGTTCATCGCTTGTAGTTTGATGTTCGGTAGTGCCTCTGGCATTTCGACGATTGTGGTTTGGACCGCTACTTCGACTTGGGATTGTAATGCTTGCACTACCTTCGGGTCGTTAACGGCTGGTCCCATGGCCTCCGTGAATGCTGAGAATAGTATCTTCTTGTACTCGTCCTCGCTGAATTGAGCGATTTCCGGTGCCACTGGTTGCTCTACTACTTGTTCTACTGGTGGTGCTTGCTCGTTCTCACCCCCTTCGCTGAAGAAAACTCCCGATGGGACCTCTTGCACTGCTTGTGGGGCTTGTTGGGGTAACTGTGCCTGTGTTGGGTTCGTTCCGACTGGTTGTGCATACGGGTTGTAGTCTGGAGTATCGTAACCGGCTGGTACTGTTGCTGGTCTCATACCTCCGATAGCGGTACCCAAACCTGCTACTGTCGCCTTGAGCGTGTCGCTACCCAATACTTCCTTGACCGTGTCTCTCCAAGACTCGTCCTTGTCCCCACCGAACAGACTGTCTGCGAATCTCTCCTTCATGAGTCCCTTGAACTCTGAGTCGAAGAAGCCATCGTCCCCTGACTTTTTCGTCATGTCTCTCATGAAGGCCATCTGCTGGTTCATGAACTGCTGGTCTCGTGCCACTGACTCTCTCCTCAGTTCGCTCTCCCTCTGCTGGTCGAGTCTCCTCTGATCCATTTGTATTTGCATTTGGAACTGCTGTTGTTGCATGGCCATTTGTTGTTGGGCCGTTAGGAACTGCATCATGGCCCACATCCCCGAGGCGTCACTGCTTGAACTCTCAGGTGGTGGTTGTAGTGAAAGTGGTGGTGGTGTCGGTTGAATGGGTGTTATTCCCAACGCACTTGGTTGAGGTGGAACGTATGAAGAACCTTGGGTGCTCTCTGTGGAAGAAGTGCTTCTTTCTGCACTGCTGTTAAGTAAATCGCCTGGACTCAGTCCTCTAGCATTGCACCAAGCAGCATAGTATCTCTTCACTTCTCTCACTGGTGCTCCGACCCTCTCGGCTATCTCACTGAACATCGGGTTTGAAGTCCCGCCTTCGAATACGGGAGTACCTGCCTCCTCATCATACCAATCAGGGTTGGAGAAAACCTTCTTCATCAGGAGTTTTCTCTCTTTTGGGGTAAGCATTCTCCATTGAGGGTCCTCTGTCCTAGTCTCTTCCTCGTAGGTGTTATCGTAATCATCTTGCTCTATCATATTTAGTCCTCCAACGGGTTACCAAACTCATCACAATCGACTTCCTCTCTTGTATCTGGGTCGATGTAGTAGTACTCGCCAGTATCTGGGTCTTGGAATATCTCGAACTCATCGGAAGTGCTGCCCATCGTATTCTTGAATCCCTTTCGCATTTTCAGAATGGTGGCAGCGCCTTTGGCACCGACCATACCGGCTAGTTCTCCGAGGCTCTCCATCATTATGTCCTCGGCGGTCCTAGGCTTCCCTGAATGTTGTAGTGGGATATCATTCTCTATGAGGACCGCTATGAGTTTAGTCAACGACCTTCTGAAGTCATCCACCAATTCCGGCGCTAGGTACGGGTTCGCCGTCAGTTGAGCGAACTGGATATCCACCTGTCCATGAATCTCTTTTATTTCTCTCCTTAGTTCGTTGGACACGAAACCGTCTACTTCGACGTGACCGTGGTCTACTCTCTCTTTGGATTTCCTATATGCTTCATCTACTGGGTCTACCATTGTTTCAATCCCCCTTCTTGTCGTATGGGTTGAAGTCGGGGTTGTCTCGATGGTCGCCTTCCGAATCCTCATCATCGTACATGTCTGATAGGGACTCTATGTGGTCGGTGATAATCGCTGCTATCACATTCTCCTTAACAGACTCTACTAGGGCGTTTTCAGACCACACCATCTTCAGCACCTTGTCACTAGGGTAGAAAGTAAGTCTCTTCTGAATTAGGTCTCCGCCGTCGTTGTCGGTCCCTAGTTTGAAGGAATCTTCGACGTAGATACCGTCCTCGGTTTCTATGGTTAGTACGTCGTTGAGCACGATGTGCTCACCATTGACTAGTAGTTCGACTTGATTGACCTTCTGCTGCATGACCCATGTCCCTTATTCTCATCGCCTTAAGTAATGTGGTCCTGAGTTGGTTCGATGAAGCGAGAAAGTTATGGCGATGAGTATGTCAGGTGATTCCGTGAGCAGTAGGCCGGAGAAGGCGAGTAGGGGCGCCCATTATAGAAAGCCTGACCGTACCAAGTACCAGCGTAAAACGAGAGACTACGACCCTAGGGATGATGGTCATGAGGTGGTCGAGACCAAGTATGGGAAGATAAATCCGTGGGACCCTGATACATGGCCTTCCACTTACCGAAAGAGTTTGGAGAGGGAGATGCAGATTAGGGATATTCTCGTGGGTTCCAAATCCGAGAACTCACCTAGAGCACAGTTCTTGAGAAGAATCGCTTTAGACGACCATGAGAACAAATTACGCAAGAGAGTATACCTCGATCCGCATATTCTCTACCTCCTTTCCGATATACATCGATTAGAGAAGGCTGGTTGTTTCAAGTGGATGCCCGATTCTGTTATGAACTACTACGCTAGTCAGAGTCCTACCGCTAGTATGCCGTTCAACAGGTATCAGAAAGAAGACCCTAATGCGGGTGTTTGGACTCCTAAGGAATTAATTAGAATGTCTCTATATATTATGAAACTATATCTAATGGGTATAGATCCCTATACAGGTAGGATGATGAATAAGTATCTGACAGTAGGTCTACATGCTATAAGTAGCAATAGGATGGTATCAGCAGTAGAAACTTCTGCTACCTTCTTGGAAGCGGTAGAGAGTGACGATGACTTCGACTTCGATAGTCTAGAGTTCTAGTTCTATCGTGTTGTGCGCCAATGGGTCTATCTCGCACATACCCCCAGCACAAGCAATCTCACCTTGTAGGTCAGTTAGGTCCTCGGTCTCTACCACATTGGTTAGGTCTACTTCCACCAGTTTCGATAGAAGTCTATTGTATTCCCCTTCGGAGCAATCCGAATGTGGTGGTAGTAGTTCCTCATAACCGCCTAGGTCGTAGTTGAGAACTGATATCCCGTTGTACACGTTCCTATTTTCCCAAAGCCATGCCCCGACTGTGTCCCACTCATCGTCTCTTATCGATACGGTAGCAGACACGTTGTGTGTGTTTATTCCATCTTTGTGACCCGGTCTTACCCACTCAGTGCTGAATTTCCTCACCCTATCTAGGAAGTCCAGTGCGGTCTCTGTCCTAATGATTGCCCCCTTGGGTGCTCTCACCGGTGTGGAGATTAATGCTAGGCCCTTCTCTATCTCGGATTGTTGAGTGCATTCCTGCACTAGTTCTGGGTGCATTACCTTGAGATACTGGTAGAGTGAGTCTTCCTTGTTTATCCTCTGCCTCCTGATGTAGTAGTCATTGTGCCAAGCGTGGATTCCACTGGAAGTTCCCAATACGAGGCTACTGGTTCCCGCGGGCTTCACGCAAGTGGTTCTAGCGGCTGGGTTTATGCCTAGTAAAGTGGCCCACTTCTCATTCAGTGACTTCACTACCTCGGTGTATGCTTTCAAGTCGTGCTCGAGTATCTCACCCGATGCTACACCAGTCATACTGACTCCCAATAGGGCGTCCTTCTCTGTGGTCGTTTTCCAGATTGGGCGGAGGTAGTCGAAGTCTGTGTACGATGCTTGTAGAGTCCCAAGGAAGGTCGCTAGTTCCACTCTTCGTAGCATCGACCACTTCTCGGTCGACTCGCTTGCGTTTATTTCTGTGAGGTTGCAGAACTGAAATGGTCTTAGTGCTATCTCACAGCAAGGATTGGTACCCCATGTGACATCGTTGGTAAAGTAGAATCCGGGCTCACCGTACCTCTGCGCTTCTGTCTTCGACCAAATCTCCTCGAATTCTTCCTTGGTTGTGGTTGCTCTATCGAATACCACTGAATTATTCGCGGTTGCTCTATCGGGGTGGGTTTCATACCAGTTACCGGATTTGCATTGAATCATCTCATCGTCGTCCTTGTCGAAGAGGCTAATCATAGCAGACCTTCTGATTCCACCAGAGAGAACAGCGCTCGCCAAGTAGCACATTATGTCATGCGCGTTGAGTGGAGTCATCCTCTCTCCTACATCCACATTGTTCTCTAGTAGGTCGGATATCTTGTCTATGCACTCTATCAGAGGTTCGGGGCCGGGTGCCTTACCACCGGATGTGACCAATGGTGAACCCTTTGGTCTGATATCGGAGTAGTCAAAGGATACCTTCTCCCCCTCCATTATGAATTTCACACAGTCCCTGACTGCGTCAGCCCAACCTTCCTTGCTATCGTCGATGATGATTACTTTGGCTTCATTACCCGTGTCGGGTAGTTTGATAGGGAGTTTCGAGACATTCTCCTTCTGTACCGAGTATCCTACGCCAGTTCCCCCTAATAGGAGGAACATCGCCTCTGAGAAGGCAGTAAAGGAGTCTATCGGTAGGAAAGCGCAGTTGTACATCCTACTGTGAGATTTCTCTATTGCCACCCCACCGAACTGCATTGACCTCATCGATGGTAGTATTGCCTTATCCTGAACTGCTTGGAAGGCGTCGTCCATTGTATTTCTGAAATCCTCATTGTCATCATAGAGGTCTTGGAACTTACGGATGTGCATGTCCTTGTTCCTGTGAACTATTTCCAACCAAGTCTCACGCCTCCTCAACTCTGGTATGTATCTAGCGTATTTCCCAAAAACCGTTATGTCACTGACTATTTCCTTGTCCAATTGCATTGTATCACTCTCTCCGTTCGGGTGCATCCCCAAGCGGGTAAGTTGGTCGACGGAAAAACAGCCCATAAAACTTGGGGGGCGGAAACGGTTTACGCCCACTCAAGATAGGATTGAAATCTCTGTGAGGCAGACGTCAGGAAGGTTCTCTTTATCAAAATTATTACGATTTAGTCGAAAATACTCTTCTATGTAATCCGTGGCTTTCTTCCTACTGGTGAAAGCGGCCATAACGCCGAGGTCGTGATTCTTAATCGTCGGTTCACCGACTCTCTTGACCGAGCGGTCATAGTCACCTGACTTCACCATCTCCTCACTGACTCCTTGGGTGATTATCTCCTGTAACTCACCGTCATCACCCTCTTCCTCCTTGATTACGTCGTAGGTCACCTTGCGGTTTAACTTCGGGCAGTCTGACTTACTGCACCATACAGATGTCTTCGTAGCATCGTATACTACCCATATCGATTTGAAGTCGGTAGGGAGGGAGGTGGATCCTGAACTCAGCATAGACATTTGTGCTTTCAAAGATGCTATCTCTTCTGCCAAGTTGACTTTCATCATCTGTCCCTCAAGTGGAACTCTCTAGCACTCGTTGGTAGCATTATTTCGATACCGGGTAGGGGGTGCCTGTCTATGAATCTCCTTGACGCTATCTTCTCAGCGACTAGCCTATCGAACTGTTGCTCCGTATGAACTAGTTGCCTAGACACGTACATAGCGTTCAGGTAGTGGCTGCTCCACCACGCACGGGTGCATGAGAAGGAGAATTGTCTAGTCGCATTGACGAGTAGGCATTTCGCAGTTGGGCTCATCCATAGTTCCCAAGCATCAGTATCCGAAACTTCGTACTTCGGGTGGATTGTTTTACTTGCGAGGTCCTTCATCGTGGCCATTGCATCTTTGACTAGGTCCTCACTCATCGAAGGTCCGAATCTCAGTAGTTTATTCGATATCTTATTGAACTTCGTTAAGTCATCGATTTCTTCCTTGACCTCTTCCTTGACCTCTTCCTTGACCTCTTCCTTGACCTCTTCC
>MDTC01175368.1_pt1 | contig 10267 bp, 8 predicted proteins | sample 811181 | NCBI WGS metagenome assembly MDTC01 (sample SAMN05326644, study PRJNA326480) | marine metagenome | isolation source: seawater | place: Pacific Ocean: North | collected 2011
GATGATTTGGGATGTCGCAACACGGGTTCCGCTTGAGGTGGATGTATTGCGTGATCGCAACTCTCTGTATCAAGAAAATATTCAGGGCGAGATAGAAAACGTGTATACCCTGAAAATTGTCAATAAGTCGCAGATCGATCAAACGTACAAGATTGATGTAGAAGGCTTGTCGCAGTATCGTTTGATTGGCAATGCTGAGAAATCAGTGGGTGCAGGAGAAGTGGGTAGTTTACCTATAACCCTGGCGGTACCGCCAACCGAATTGAGTGATTCAATTACCGAATTTAACTTTGTTGTGACCTCGGAGACATCAGAAGGTGTTACTATAAAGCAAGAATCTCGCTTTATTTATCAATAGGTCACTATGGTTAATGACAAGGACTTTGCATTCGCAGGTCTGTTGCCCGATGTAGTTATCAATGCTATCGAGAGCTTGGGTATTTACCCAAGTTCCGGTTTGCTTCCCCTCAATAGTTACGAAAATAGGGTCTACCAATTTCGCTGTGACGAGGGCATGCGCTATGTCGCTAAGTTTTATCGCCCTTACCGTTGGAGCAATGCTCAAATAGAAGAAGAGCATCTGTTTTCTCAACAACTACTCGATGACGAAGTCCCCGTTGTAGCGCCGCTAAAAGTGTCAGGTCAATCTTTGCATGAATATGAAGGTTACCGCTTTGCGGTGTTTCCAAGCATTGGTGGGCGTGCTTTTGAGCCGAACGATTTAGATGACTTGGAGCGACTCGGACGGCAAATAGGTCGTTTGCATCAAGTTGGAAAGAAAGACGCATTTAAGGCACGTGAATCATTAGACATTCAACGACTGCTGTCGGAATCCATTGATGAATTGCGGCAGTCACAACTATTACCTCGAGAGTTAGAAGCCGCGTTCTGGGCCATTTTGTCGCCGTTAGCAGAAACACTACAAACGTTTGCATGGGATAGTTTGACCTATCAAAGATTACACGGCGACTGTCACATTGGTAACGTATTGCAGTATGATACAGAACTAACCTTCGTCGACTTAGATGATTGCCGTATGGGTCCGGCAATACAGGACCTTTGGATGATGCTTAATGGCTCTCGTGAAGATCAAACGTGTCAGCTCGATGCGTTAATTGAGGGCTACCAAGATTTCTGCAATTTTGATAAAAAAGAAATTGCGTTTATTGAACCTTTACGCGGGTTTAGACTCATTCATTACATGGCATGGCTTTCTAAACGTTGGCAGGACAGTGCTTTTCAACGTGCGTTTCCATGGTTTAGCGAGGCTCGCTACTGGGAGTCACAAATATTAGCGCTTAAAGAACAGCGGGCTGCATTAGATGAGGCGCCCATTAAACTCGGTTATTAATGAAGCGAATTAAGTAGGTAAGAGCATATGAAAAACTGGTTGTTAGGATTGGCGAGTGTGTTACTGATGGTAACAGGCGCGGTGCAAGCACAAGAGTTTGAAGAAGGCACTCATTATGAGGTGATTTCTGATAAAGCGACAGATGATGCGCAAATACTCGAGTTTTTCTCGTTTTATTGTGTTCACTGTTATCGCTTTGAGCCTATTGCGGAGCGCCTGAAAAAGGAATACCCAGACGCTTTTGAGAAAATGCATGTGTCATTTTTAAGTCCCAAAGATGATGTGGGTGAAACGATGACAAAAGCGTTTGTTGTTGCTCAAAAACTCGGTATTGAAGAAAAAATTATTCCAGCCGTATTCGATTACAATTTTGCTCAGCGCAATATGCTGACCAGCGAGGATGATATCCGTAATGTATTCATCTTAAATGGTGTTTCTGGCGAAGAGTTTGATAAAGCTATGTCGAGCTTCGCGGTGCGTGCAGCGGCGAGTAAAATGGACCGTAAAGCGACGGATATGGACGTGCGTGCAACACCAACGTTTATCGTAAACGGTAAATATAAAATGTTGCCTCAGGGCTTCCGCGATAGCGATGACTTTGCTGCGGACTTCAGTAAGCTTGCAGGTTACTTACTTAATAAGTCTTAAAAAGATTCAGAATGAGAGCCCCGCCCAAATGGCGGGGCTTTTTTCTATCTATTGATCGTCTTTATCTTTGCTATCCTGGTCATTTTCGTCATCATTAGTTTCTCGTTGTTGCTCAGAAGGCTGCTTTTTGATGGTCTGTGTTTTGGGGAAGTACTGATAGTAGCTCAGTTTAAAGTCACCCATAATCGTGTATAGGTATTCGAATAGAATGGACTGGATTTTCTCGTAGTCTGTCCAACTTGTTTGCTTAGAGAAAGCATAAATCTCAAGTGGCAATCCAGAGGCAGTAGGCTCAAGTAAGCGTACCATCAGCGTCATATCCTCATGAATTTGTTCATGGCCACTTACATAGTCTTGCACGTAACATCTAAACGCCGTTAAGTTGGAAACAGGCTTCTGAATCTGATGGCGGTTGAGCCACTCATCGAGAGATTCATTAAAGTAGCTTGATGCCAATGACTCAAGGGTCTCGTCATCAAGTATCTGGGCACTGTCGAGATCGAGCATCAGCGATCGTTTGATGCGACGGCCTCCGGAGTTAATCATCCCCTGCCAGTTTTTAAATGATTGATGAATGAGCACATAGGTGGGTAAGTAAACCGTTGTTTTATCCCAGTTTTCCACTTTTACAGTGATAAGACCGACTTCTTGAACGGTACCGTCGACGTCCGAGTCTGGGACTTGAATCCAGTCGCCAATACCAACCATACGGTTAGTTGCAAGTTGTACCCCTGCAACAAATCCCATTAAGGTGTCACGAAAGACCACCATCAGTATCGCCGTCATGGCGCCAAAGCCACTCAATAAGTACATAGGGGATTTATTCATCACAATAGCAACTGAGATGATAATTGCCATGAGTACTAATATGAGCTTGGCGACTTGAATGACGCCGGTAATGGGGACCTCTTTGGCCTTGCTTGAATACTCGTAAGCAATTGAAACGACGTTCGCTAGCGCCAATAAAATACTGGTGATCACCCACGTTAAATAGATACCAACGGCGGTTTGTAGAGGACCTTGCCATTTTTCGAAGTCATCAACGAAGACTACGGGAATAAATAGATTAATAAGTAGAACAGGGGCGAGATTAGCACACCGCTTAAAAAAACCACTGTTTACGAGAGAGTTATACCATCGCTCAGGGGCTTTTCTGAGCATGCGATGAATGGTTTTATTGATGATTAAGCGGGTGACTTGATAAATAATATAACCCGCGATGATGACGAGTACGGATTGTATGCCGAGCACTGCGTAGGTCAGTAAATCACCTTCAAGTCCGAGCTGGCTCAACCATTCGTTGATGAAGTTTAAATCCATACTGTTTGTCCTTATTGGTTATCTTGCTCCGCCTTTGTTTTTAAGCGACTGATAGTGGCATCTTTCTCCTGCCAACGTTCATTGAGCCAAGTTTGAAACGACGCCTTAAACCCGGGATCATTTTGATAGTCACCGATTAATTCAGGTGTAATAGGTCGTGTTTTTATATCAACGTACACATCACGGAGTTGGCCACTCAGTAAGTGCCAAACGACCGGGCGATCATCGTTACCAGGGTATACGATGGTTATATCAAGAATAGCCTCAAATTGATCACCCATGATTTGTAAAGCAAAGGCAGTACCACCTGCTTTGGGTGTGAGTAAATGTTGGTAAGGACTCGACTTTTTGGCGTGTTTTTCAGGTGTAAAGCGTGTGCCTTCACAGAAATTCACTACCGTGGTGGGGATATGTTTAAACTTTGCACAAGAGCGCGCGGTGGTTTCGATATCCTTGCCTTTTAAGTGCGGCTTTTTCTGTAGTTTCTCTTTTGAGTAGCGGCGCATAAACGGCATATCAAGCGTCCAACAGCCCATTCCTACAATGGGAACCCACAGTAACTGATACTTTAAGAAAAACCGAGGCATAGGCACGTTACGGCGTGTTAGGTGCATGAGTACCAGAATATCAACCCAGCTCATATGGTTGGCCATAATTAGGTACCAACCTTTTTTGTGAATATTTAAGTCCCCCTCGATATGCCAAGTCATTCGCTGAGTGAGCTGAAAGGTGACTGACATGCAATAGCCCCAGATACGAAATACTGAGTTGGCTAGGTGAGAGAAAAACCGAGTGAGTGGCGGAATAGGAAGCAGCAGTTTAAATATACCCACCAAGATCACCATTAACCCGACAATCGCCGTCGTCAGTGCTGCCCATGTGAAATTGATAAGGACGCGAAACGGAATTAAGAGTGTACGGATCATGATGGTGGCATTCCCTTCCCTTTGTTTAAAACAACAATCATAACGGAACAAATAAAGGTTGTCTGTTGCGAAATTCACCATTTTTAATATACTGTACATATATACAGTATTGCGAGGGTGACACAATGCAACCGAAATTAAAGCAATTGGTGAATAAAGGACTGCTCTGGCAAGGACGGCAAACACATTACCAAGAGCAGCGTTTTCTCAGTACAGGACATCCGTCATTAAATGAGTTGTTAGGCGGTGGTTGGCAGTTTGATGCGGTGCATGAGTGGCAGCTCGACTCTCCTTTTATAGAGCAAAAGTTACTTTGGCCGTTACTCGAACAATTACACGAGATGAACCAGCCTATATTTTGGTTAAATCCCCCAGCTTTACTATCGGCTGCGGGTTTACGCTGGCGCTTGAAGCAGGCCGATAGCTTGCATATTGTGCTGAACACCTCGGCTAACGAAGCGGCGTGGGCTTTTGAACAAATTCTACAAAGCGGCGCGGGTGTTGCGTTTTTATGGCAACCCGAGTCCGAAAATCAGTCGAGTTATGTTCGGCGTTGGCAAAAAGCAGTGCAGCAAGGCCATCAAATGGGCTTTGTCTTAACAGCACTTGAGAAAACAGTGGAAGCGCGTGCCTATACTAACCGGCTGCATTTGCATCCTAATCACACAGTGGATGTTGTTAAGCGTCGTTATGGTTGGCCAGTTAATAATATCAGTTTATGAAACTGTGGCTTTATTTACATTTTCCTCGGCTATTGCTCGACAACATACAGCGTTTGCAACCGCAGATTCAGCCGTTGCCCGTCGCGCTGGTTTATCAGGAGCATCAAAAAGAGTGGCTTTTACAGTGTAATGAGACTGCGCTTAGCCAAGGTTTAGAAGTGGGTCACAGTGCGGTTTTAGCCCATACATTAGTCAACGATGTCGTACTTATGCCCTACTCTGAAGAAAAAGAGTCGCGGGTGTTAACGCGACTGGCTGAGCGATTATATTTATCTGTTGATAAACAAGTACTGTTTAAGCCGCAAGGTATTGCTATCGAGCTTGATAGCCTACTGAAGCTCTATCAAGGTACTCAACCTTTAATCGATCACTTAAAAGAAGAGCTCGATACACTAGGGGTGAGTTATCAGATGAGTTTAGGGTTTAGTGCCCGCTCGGCACAATGTTTGGCGTGTGCAGGTATTGAACAACTCAGTACGGATCGATGTGTGATTGAACATGAGCTGGGGCACTTACCTATCAAGCAGTTGTTACTTTCTTCTCAAATTGAAAAGCGTCTGCTCAGCACCGGTATTCATCAACTTAAACAGCTTTGGTCATTATCTGCAGCCGATATCGGTAAGCGCTTTGGCGCAGGTATGGTGGATGATATTCAGCGTTTAAAAGGCAATGAGTCACAAGCGTTTGACTTTTTCCGTCCCCGCGATGCGTTTATTACGCAGTTGGATTTAGTAACAGAAATACAGCACTGGCAAGGTATGCTGTTTCCTCTCAAGCGGCTCTTACAAGAGTTAGAGCAATTTTTATATCAGCGGCAAAAAGTGATTCGTCAGTTAACCATTGAGTTACAGCACCGTGATATGGAACCAACATCTGTACCGCTTAAGTTAGCCTCGGATAGTTGGCGGGCATCAGAGTTTCTTAATTTATTGCAGTTACAAATGAATCGCTACCCGCTTACGGCGCCGGTTATCGCTATTGAGATGAGAGCGCTTGAGTTATTTGAATTGACGCGTGACTCTGGGTCCTTATTAACAAAGGGTGTTGCACATCAGCAAACAGTCACAGAATTAGTCAGCCGATTACAAGCTCGACTCGGCGAAAAGGCCGTTTATAGTCCGCAGCTATCGAGTGATCCCCGCCCTTTAATCAATGAACAGCGCGCCGCTCAAATGACAACACTCACAGTTCAGCGGCATGCGCCGCGACGACCACTTTGGTTATTAACGGAACCCGAGTTAGTACAAATTGAGCATTGGCAGTTATTAGAAGGGCCCGAGCGAATCCAGTCGGGTTGGTGGTCAACGTCTGAAGTCTGCAGAGATTACTGGCTCGCTAAAGATGAGCAACAACGACTAGGCTGGCTTTTCTTTGAAAAGAGTCACTGGTTTTTACAGGGGTGGTTTAGCTGATGCGTTATGCAGAACTGCACTGTTTGTCGAACTATAGTTTTTTGCGTTCAGCCTCTCACCCTAGTGAGTTTGTTGATCGAGCAACAGAGCTCGGTTACGAGGCGATTGCAGTAACCGATGAATGCTCAGTCGCTGGTGTGGTACGCGCCTATGAAGCGGCTCGCGAGCGGCCTATTAAACTCATTATAGGGAGTGAGTTTATGGTGCCTGGAGCAGGTGTTTTTGTGGTGCTGTGCCCTACTCGCAGCGCTTATGCAGGCTTGTGTGAGAAAATCACTTTATTTCGACAACGTTCCGAGAAAGGTTCATACGCCGTTCAGCTGGATGACTTTTTGCATGGGTTCGATGAAGCGCTTTTGCTATGGTGGCCACAGTGCGACACCGAGGGTCTTTCTTACGCAAAAGCTTTAAACTTGGGGCATCAACTCAAGCGTCACTGGCGCGATCGTTTATGGTTACTCTACGAAAGACACTATCAACATAATGACAAAGCCTTATTTCGGATGGTCTGTCGCTTAAGTCAACAGGTTAAATTACCTGTTACAGCATCTAATGGCGCGGTTATGCATGACGAAAATCGGCAGCCATTACTGGATATTTTGAGTGCGACTAACGCTAACCAGTCGCTGGTACAGCATCCGGAGGTCTGTGCGTTAAACAGCGAACGTCGGTTACGTGATCTAAAGGCATTACAGGCGTGTTACCCAGCCAACTGGTTAACAGAGTCTGCAAAAATAGCTGACCGCTGCACTTTTTGTTTGTCAGAGTTACGTTACGAATACCCTGCCGAATTGGTGCCTAAAGGTATGACGGCACAGCAGTATTTACGGCACCTTACAGAACAGGGTGCTCAGCAACGTTATCCAGAAGGCGTTCCAGAGTCAGTTGTGAGTCAGTATGAGAAAGAGCTGAAGCTGATAGCCGAGCAACACTATGAGTATTTCTTTCTTACCATTTATGACCTAGTCGAGTTTGCTCAGTCTCAGGGGATTTTCTATCAAGGGCGAGGCTCTGCGGCAAACTCGGTGGTTTGTTACTGCCTTAAGATTACCGCGGTTAATCCCGCTCAGTTCGATGTGTTGTTTGAGCGTTTTATATCCAAAGAGCGAGATGAACCCCCTGATATTGATGTGGACTTTGAGCATGAGCGACGTGAGGAGGTAATTCAGTATATCTACAAGAAGTACGGTCGTAAGCGTGCAGCTTTAGCGGCAACCGTTATTCGCTATCGTTTTAAAAGTGCTTTTAGAGATGTAGGTAAAGCACTTGGTTTTAGCGAACAACAACTACAAACGTATCGACAAAACCTTGATCGTCGGGATAAAACACAGAATTGGAAGGAGCAACTTGCTGAGCAATACCCTGCTCTCGTTCAGTCTAAACGAGGACAGCACTTATTATCTTTAACTGAGCAGCTAATGGGATTTCCACGGCATCTTTCTCAACATGTGGGTGGTTTTGTTATCGCTGCCAATGAACTGACTCAACTCGTACCCATTGAAAATGCCAGTATGCGTGATCGCACTGTTATCCAGTGGGATAAGGACGACCTGGAGGTACTCAAGCTATTAAAGGTAGACGTGCTGGCGCTAGGTATGTTGACTGCATTACGTAAGTCGCTTGGGTTATTAAAAGAAAAACGCGATCTAACGCTTGGGTTGGCCGATATTCCTCAAGAAGACCCCGTTGTTTATCGGGCCTTGCAGCAAGGTGATTCGGTGGGTGTGTTTCAAATTGAATCTCGCGCGCAAATGAACATGTTACCGCGCCTTAAGCCCAACACTTTTTATGATTTAGTCATACAAATTGCGATTGTCCGGCCAGGACCTATTCAAGGCGATATGGTGCATCCCTATTTACGCCGAAGAGCCGGTAAAGAAAAAGTGGATTATCCCAGCGATGAAGTGAGACAAGTTCTGCAACGGACGCTGGGTGTGCCTATCTTTCAAGAGCAAGCAATTAAGTTGGCGATGGTAGCGGCAGGCTTTAGTGGGGGTGAAGCCGATCAGTTAAGACGTGCTATGGCAGCTTGGAAGAGTACTGGTAAATTGCAGCAGTTTGAGCATAAGCTGATTTCCGGTATGCGAGCGCGAGGCTACAGTGAATCCTTTGCGCAACGGCTGTTTCACCAGATTTGTGGCTTTGGTCAGTATGGCTTTCCAGAATCACACTCGGCGAGCTTTGCTAATTTAGCGTATGCCTCGGCTTGGCTAAAAGTGCACTATCCGGCGGCATTTTTTGTAGGCTTATTAAATAGCTTACCCATGGGCTTTTATTCACCGTCCCAATTAATTCAAGACGCAAAGCGCCATGGTGTTCGGTTTCTACCTGCGGATGTTAATTATAGTCAGTGGGATTACCAGTGGCTTGCTGACCAAGGGAACTGTGTACGTATTGGCTTACGCCAGATCTTCGGACTATCTCGCTCACGAACCGTGTTGTTGTTGAACTCGCGTGCAGACGCTTTGTTTGCTAACACTGAGCAGTTACGTCGAGGGGGCTTACATGAATCAGATATTCAAGCCCTAGCAAAAGCTGATGCACTCACATCTTTATCAGGACATCGTTATCAAGCCCAATGGGATGCTTTGTCACTCAGCGATCAGCAAATGCCACTTTTTAATGAAGTGGCTGATAATAAGAGTGAAATCTCAATTAAGCCGTCTGAGACTGAGGATATAAAAGCAGACTATGCGAGTACCGGACTTAGCTTACGTCGACATCCGATGGCGCTTATACGCAACCACCCTGAAGTGACTAAGAGTATTACTGCCGAGACTCTAGCAGGCTGTCGCTCTGGGCAGGTAATTGAGGTTATGGGTCTTGTGACTTGTCGACAAAGACCGGGAACTAAAAGTGGTGTCACTTTTTTAACCTTAGAAGATGAAACGGGCAATATGAATGTTGTAGTTTGGGCCAATACAGCGACTCTATATAGAAAGGCTTTTTTATCGGCCCAACTATTATGGGTTAAGGGCGTTATTGAGATGAGTGAAGGTGTGGTTCATGTTGTAGCAGGTCGCTTAGAAGATAAAAGTGACCTGCTACAACTGAACAAGTTCGCCTCTCGGCGCTTTCATTAATTGCGAGTGTGATTCACGATATTGGCTTAACGTCGATCAGATACTCATCTTTTAAGCGAACATAGTTTTCTGCTGATGCACTTAGGAATGACATTTCTTTATCGTTCAATGGTCTCTTCTTTTCTACTGGGCTACCAACATAAAGAAAGCCGGACTCTAATACTTTACCCGGCGGAACTAAACTACCCGCACCGATGATGACGTCATCTTGTACTTCTACGCCGTCCATAACGATAGCGGACATTCCTACTAATACACGGTTACCAATACGACAACCATGTAACATGCATTGATGTCCTACAGTGACGTCTTCTCCTATAATGAGTGGATCGCCATCGGGTTTACCAGCGCTTGCGCGACTCACGTGAAGAATAGAACCGTCTTGTACATTGGTACGAGCGCCAATATGGATATAGTTAACGTCGCCACGGGCTGCGACGAGTGGCCAGATGCTTGCATCATCGCCAATAGTAACTTCACCTACGATGACTGAGCTATCATCTATATAGACGCGCTCGCCTAATTGCGGCTCCTTTTCATGGTAGCTACGGATATCAGCCATAACCCTACTCCTATCATCTTTTGTCTTTTCGAATTGTGCATTTAACTATAGCTGTTTTGCTTAAAAGCGCATAGTTTGTACAGTCTACTGGGAAAATTGGTCATAAAAGAAACGAACTGATTTAACTTTGACCGAACAGCAAAAAAATCAATTAAAATTGAAAAATAGCCCTTGACCCACGGAGATAAATGTCTAAAATACGCCCCACGTTTGAGGCAGACAACGAAGTCGCCGAAAACATAA
>MDTC01262325.1_pt1 | contig 10267 bp, 10 predicted proteins | sample 811181 | NCBI WGS metagenome assembly MDTC01 (sample SAMN05326644, study PRJNA326480) | marine metagenome | isolation source: seawater | place: Pacific Ocean: North | collected 2011
ACCTCCAAGTAACTTGTCGGCGGCAAATTGTTGCAATTCTGATAATTTTGGGCCGGGATAGTCCGGGTCTGGAGATGGAAAGCGTACATCTGGCGACAGCTCTACTTTATTCAAAGCGCCCAAATCGCAAAGAGCTCGTATTACTCCACTGCTAACCCCTGCCTCTTGTGCGAGTTCTCCCGCAACGCGGGGACACCCACCTTTCATTAAATCGAGCACCCTTTTTCTAGCAGGTGTCATTAGAAAATCGGTTGGTTCAGTAGAAAGTGAAACTCCAACGCGAGATTTTGGAGGCTCTAGTGCCTTAGGCACACACATTACCATACGTAGTACTGCTCCAGGAGGACTAAACGTATAATCTGCAACCCAATTTACGAATCGCCTGACCGAGTCGGGTAATGGTTGAACATCAACAGTCCCATCAACGAGCTTTAGGCGCTCTTCACTGACAATGCCATTATTACTAAAGCCCCATACCACACCAACAACTATGCGTTTGCCTAGCGGCACATAAACAAATGTTCCTAAAGGAATTTTTACGTCCCCGGGAGCTTTGTAATCGTATACTCCAGCGAGAGGTAAGGGGATAAGAACCTGTATTATCTGCATGCCCGTTTTTTTTCCAGTGGTTGATGTAGTATGCGGTTCAGCCATCGGATAAAGTATATTAAAGGCTATAACGAAAAATTTACTCGATCGCTATGATGATTTTGAAACTGTGAGGATGCAAAAATGAAGTTTTTCGTGGACACTGCTGAAATTGACGAAATTCGCGAATTAGAGAATACCGGTCTCGTAGATGGCGTCACGACAAACCCATCTTTGATAAACAAATCTGGGCGAAACTTTTTTGAAGTTGTTCGAGAAATTAGTTCCCTTGTAGATGGCCCGGTTAGCGCAGAAGTCGCTTCAACTGATTTTGACACTATGCTCAAAGAGGGCCAGAAATTGGCCGAAATAGCGACAAATATTGCAGTTAAGGTACCTCTAACACGAGCAGGCCTGAGGACCTGTAAATTATTAAGTGATAACGGAACAATGGTAAATGTGACGCTTTGCTTTTCAGCGAATCAGGCCATACTAGCGGCAAAGGCGGGCGCACGTTTTATTTCTCCCTTTGTCGGTCGGCTGGACGATATTGCTAATGATGGGATGGATTTGATATCGGATATTTGTGACATCTACGCAAATTATCCTAATTTTTCTACAGAGGTGTTGGTCGCATCTGTTCGAAGTCCCATGCATGTGGTAGAGGCAGCAAAGATTGGAGCCGACGTTGCCACTGTTCCTCCCTCAGTATTGCACCAAATGTTTTCACATCCGCTTACCGACAAAGGTCTAGCTGACTTCACCTCCGATTGGGAAAAAACTGGCCAGTCTATTCTTTAGGCAAAAAATGAAACAAGATTCATCAAAAACAAAGAACACCCCCAAGATAACCGCAGCCGACGTTGTGGAGTATCTGCGTGAACAACCCAATTTTTTTTCACAGCACCCAGAAGCATTGAGTGCCATCAGCTCGCCTGATAACGGCCTTGGTGATGGAGTGATTGATTTTCAAAGTGTCGTAATCAATAAGTTGCGCGACAGTGCAGAAGAATTCAAACAAGAACGGAAAGACCTTTTGCTCACTGCACGCACCAATCAACAAAGTCTGGGGCGTATCCATGAATGTGTATTGGCTGTACTAGCTTCGAAATCTTTCGAACAGGTGATCCACACGGTTACCACGGATTTTGCGGTCATGCTCGATTTGGATATGGTCATTTTATGCATAGAAGCCGATGATGAGAAAATGCGCCTACTAGACACGCGAGGTTTAGTAGTTCTTCCGGAAGGAGAAGTCGAGCGTTGCCTGGGTGTTGAAAGACGCGTTAGCTTGCGAGGCGATGTTACGGGCGAAAAACAAATTTTTGGTGCCGGAGCATCACTAATTCGCTCCGAGGCTATCGTTCGACTTAACATCTCCTCTGTGACACCTCCTTCCTTGATAGCTTTTGGTTCACGAGATCCAATGCGTTTCGATTCTGGCCAGTCAACTGAATTGGTAGCATTTCTCGCATGCGTATTAGAACACGTGATAAACACATGGCTCGACATCCCAAAATAATAGCCCTCCTCAACGATCCTATCTGTGCCGACTCCGCGCTAAGGGACTCACTTTCTGATTGGTCTGCCTGGCTAGCTAATGAACGCCGTTTTTCTGGCCACACCGTGAATGCATACCTTCGCGATATAAAATTTTTCTTATACTTTATTGCTGATCATATTGGTGCTTCCCCAACACTTTCCACCCTCCAAAACCTTCAGACAGTTGATTTCCGTGCATGGCTGGCGAGTCGTGCCAATAATGGCCTCAAGAAAACAACTATCGCCCGAGCTCTCTCGGTCGTTCGAGGCTTTTTTTCATGGCTAGAACGTAATAGTTTAGGTGGAAACCCAGCAATTAAAGGTTTGAATGCTCCAAAAATTCCGCACGGGACGCCAAAACCGATTATGGCAAAAAATGCAATACATGCTGTGGAAACTATCAAAAATGAAACGGGATATTCTTGGGTCTCCACGCGTGATGCAGCCATCTTGTTATTACTCTACGGCGCGGGCCTCCGAATTAGCGAGGCGTTGGGAATATTGGTAAAAGATGCGCCGATTGGCAACAGTTTGACAATTTTGGGAAAAGGGAACAAAGAACGCACAGTGCCAATACTACCTGTTATCCAGATTGCTGTACGGTCTTATTTGAAAAGCTGCCCACACAATCTTATGCCAGAAGAAGCACTTTTTCGGGGTGTCAGAGGGGGGGCACTGAGTCCGAGAATAATCCAAAAAAGAATGCAGGTATTGCGAGAACAACTGGGCCTACCTGATACTGCTACCCCACACGCACTGCGTCACAGCTTTGCAACCCACTTACTATCAAACGGCGGAGACCTTCGTTCGATACAGAAGCTTCTAGGGCATGTTTCGCTATCAACCACACAAATATATACTGAAGTTGATGAAGGGCATATCCTTCAACAATATAATGCGCACCCACGCCGTAGGTAAATAAATCCTCCCGCTAAAATAAACCTCACTCCTTTTTACGATAATCACAACGGCTGAATGCGTGGCTCCATAAAATGTAAAATCAAGTTCAGTTGCTGTTTAATATGCGATACAAAATCTGCCGCGCTCTGATACGGGCTTTACAATTGATTTTGGCGAATTTCGGATATTTCTGAGCTATCTTATCCAGTTTATTTGCAAGCCAGAAAGACTCGAGGGAAAGCAAGTACGCACCAATAATTAAAAATATGATCCCCGGCATTACAGGTAATAAGATCCCTACGATTCCGAGGGAAATAAAGCCCCAACCTACCGCCAATGTTATCAGACGGTTCCAGAAAGCTTTCAACCTGTTCCGCCGCGGAAGACACTTGCCCATTTTCAGAAGACAAACTCGTAGAACATATTAGTTCGCTCTTCATGCATGAATTTGCCTGTTAGATACGGCTAAGGCTGCCTCCTTAATTGCCTCGTTCAACGTCGGATGCCCGTGACAAGTCCGGGCCACGTCCTCTGCCGCGCCCCCAAATTCCATAACAGCCACCAACTCAGCAATCATCGTACCTGCATCAGCACCTATAATATGGGCACCAAGGATGCGATCGGTTTCCGAATCTGCAAGAATTTTTACAAACCCTTCAGTGGTATCATTACAACGGGCCCTGCTATTTGCCGTGAAAGGAAACTTTCCAGAGTTGAATGATACTCCCTCTTCCTTTAATTGTTCTTCAGTTTTCCCCACCGATGCCACTTCGGGCCAAGTGTACACAATTCCCGGGATGGCATTGTAGTCAATATGGCCAGCCTGCCCAGCTAACATCTCGGCGACAATCGTACCTTCCTCCTCAGCTTTATGAGCGAGCATGGCACCTCGAATACAATCGCCTATAGCGTAGACACCGGAAACTGCAGTTTGAAATGAGTCATCAACCGCAATCAACCCGTTAGCGTCAAGATCGATGCCAATCTTTTCTAGACCAAGACCTTCAGTATAAGGCCGCCGCCCAACGGAAAGTAATACAGTGTCGCATTTAATTTCACTTTCCTCATTTTTGCTTACGGAAGCCAACCTTACTACAGCTGTCGACTTATTTGTACTTGCACCCAAGACCTTGGTGCCTAATAAAAACTTGAAGCCCTGCTTGGTTAAAATACGCTGAAAATGTTTTGCCACCTCAGCATCCATGCCGGGTGTAATCCTATCCAAAAATTCTACAACGGTGACTTCGGATCCAAGCCGGCGCCAAACCGAACCCATCTCGAGACCTATATACCCAGCACCAATTACCACCAGATGCTTTGGCACCCCAGAAAGCGATAGGGCTCCAGTCGAACTTACAATGCGTTTCTCATCAACTGTCACTCCAGGCAGAGGTGCGCACTCCGATCCTGTAGCAATTAAGATTGCTTCGGCCTCTAATATTTGCACTTTACCCTTATTCAAAGCCACTTCTACGTTTTTGCCATCAGCAAAAGCACCGTGGCCACTAAAGTAATCAACCTTATTCTTCTTAAAAAGATATTCTATGCCTTTGGTTAGGTCGTTAACAATCCGATCTTTCCGTGCCATCATCTGTTTAAGGTTTAGGGCAGCACCTTTGATATCAACGCCATGATCAGCCAACTCGCCGCAAGCCTCAGCATATTTTTCAGAGCTTTGGAGCAGCGCTTTGGAAGGAATACATCCTACGTTCAAACAAGTGCCTCCTAAGGTACCGCGCTTTTCTACGCAGGCCGTTTTCATGCCGAGCTGGGCTGCTCTTATAGAAGCAACATATCCGCCAGGACCACCGCCAATGACAACCAAATCGTATTTTTCCGACATAGCAATATTATCTCCTCGAGTAATCAAATCGACAGTCAGATCAATATTTGCCTTTACCCTATCTGCGACAATCAGCTCTGTCACCTTCAAAAATATTAACAACAGCAAGGCTAGCGGCAAATGACCGTTCGCATTAGGATAGGCTAGGATCTATTCGTCCTAGAAACATGATGGAGAGAGCATGACTGCCATTCTCGATAGTTTAATGACCGGACTCCCGTTTCTTTTGCTCCATTCCAGCGTAACATTTTTAATGTTGGGCGCCGGGTTATCAATTTATATTCGTATTACGCCATTTGACGAAATATCGCTGATTAAGAATAAGAATAATGCTGCAGCCATTACTCTAGGAGGAGCTATAGTTGGATTTGCTATCCCCCTGGCTGCTTCGCTCAAAACGAGCCTCAACCTATGGGATATAGTAATTTGGGGGTTTGTAACCTTAATACTTATGTTGATTTCCTATAGAGTGATAGATTTTCTTGTGAGGGATTTAGCGCAACGAGTAGAGGCCAACGAAATTGGGCCAGCCATCCTGCTCGCAGCCATCAAGTTAGCTGTCGGGTTGATTGCAGCAGCCAGCGTTGCCGGCTAAGGGTGTTACGCAATGCGATTACCAACCGGCTTGTCATTTATTTTTGCCGCTCTTGTTTGGAGCATTGGCGGATTATTCATTGAGCGCGAAAATATTCCACGAGACCGCAGCCCGAGCCCTTTTATGGAAACACCGGAAACGGGAGCACCAGGATTTATCAGTTCCATAAAGGAAGCCCAGCCCGAAAAGGTACTACCTGATATTTCCCCAGGTGATCCCGAAATTTCGGTACATTGGGGAACTAGCGGTGGAAATGCCACAGGAACAGCCTTTCCAGTAAATAGTGGAGGATTTTGGTTAACGGCACGCCATGTCGTAGATAACTGCGTCCGAGTCGGGATATTTTCTTCACAAAACGCGCAGAAAGGGTTTTGGGTTCAAAAAGTATATGCTCATCCAAATGCGGATATTGCCGTATTACAGACTAGTCGTACACCTCCTGCCATTGCGATCCAACCCGTTTCCAAGACATTAACTATCGGCCAGACAGGTCATCATTTTGGTTTTCCACAAGGCAAGCCCGGCGACTTGCTGTCAGAACTCATCGGGCGTCGGAAATTACGTAAGGTTGGTAGGCAAAGCTTTGCCGAACCGGCTATTGCCTGGGCAGTAAAACTTCAGGCCCCGCGCCTAGGTGCATTTGGTGGTATTAGCGGAGGACCAGTATTGGATCGGGAAGGTCAAGTCGTAGGCGTAACGGTAGCGGGTAATATTCGACGTGGGAGGGTCATCGCCAGCTCTCCAAAAACAATTAATGAATTTTTACGATTTATTAGCATTAAGCCAGATGGAACTCCCTCGGCCAATGTGCCTATAACGACATTAACTGAAGGTGCTTTTTCCGTCCATGGTGACTATCTCCGAAAAAACTTGTCTGTCGCTAAAGTCTTTTGTAAGGGCCGAGTTTAAACCAATCAACCAAATTGGCTTAACTGAAAAAATCCAATTGCCCAAAAAACAAGAACCCCAGAGGCAAAACCAAAAAGTAACTGGCGCTTCATAAGAAAAAAAATTGCGAGAGCTACGGTTGCGGCAATGAGCCTGTCGAACAACAACGTTTCTCCCAAGGCACCAGTAGGATAAAATAACATACGCAATGCAAGACCTGACGCCATAGCGTATGCAACGCACGTCATCCATTCAAAAATACGGCTTGTGGGGTCCACGCGGCCTGCGGCGAGAGCTCCTAGCGCACGAGGCAATAGTGTTGCGACGGCCGCAACTAAGAAAAAAGTCCATTGCGATAAATCATTCACCACGCCGCTCCAAACGCAAACCCAGCAAGAATGCAAGTGTGCCACCCATAAATCCACCCAATACCAGGCCCCATCCCGGCAAACTCCAATCTATTACTACTACTGCACCACCACCAATAAGCACAGCAACGATAGGTAAAAGGGTGCGCGCGTTAGCCGCTAGCATTAGTAGGTAGATTGTAGGTATTATTAAAAGTGCCGAGTTAAAGTGGTATGGTACCTTACCAGCAACTATGTAGCCAACGATGGTCGCAATTCCAGCTAATGTAAGCACCGTTGTAGTGAAGCTAACAAAATAGACAGGCCGCTTACTTTGCTCAATTTTCAGTGCACACGTTGTCATATGGCTCCAGCTGATGACTGAGAGTAAATGCGCATATAACAAATGAAGAACACGGAAATTCTCTGCCCCCTTCACCAGCGGTAGCGTCGCCAGTGCTAAAGGAAAAAATCTAGCGTTGACAAAGAGAACTGCAAAAAAAAGCGCCGTCAAACTGCCCGAAGGATACAAGTCAACTAGGACAATCTGTCCGGGCAATGCCCAAATACCTAGCGTCACCAAAACCGCAACCGACAAGTCAAGCCCATTTGACTCGGCAAGCGCTCCAAAACCGAGCATTGACGAGAAGACTGCTATTCCAGGTACGCCTAGTGCGCTTCTTATACCATTCCAAATTACCGTATAATGATGTTTGGTTTTTGCTGTAACAAACACTTTTTTCATCAATCGATTAGAAAATGTTATACGTCTATTAATAATCTTTGCGGGTCTTCCAATACTTCTTTCATACGAACTAAGAAAGTTACGGCCTCCCGACCGTCGACAATGCGATGGTCATAACTCAGTGCCAAGTACATCATCGAAGCAATTTCGATTTGATCGCCACGTACGATCGGTCGTTTTTGAATCGTATGCATGCCCAGAATTCCTGATTGGGGTGGGTTGAGGATAGGCATTGACATGAGAGAGCCATAAACTCCGCCATTTGATATTGTAAAGGTACCACCAGTCATTTCTTGGATAGTAAGCTTTCCGTCCCGCGCTCGCCTACCAAAGTCGGCAATAGTGCTTTCAATTTCCGCAAAAGTTAACTTGTCAGCGTCGCGAACAATAGGTACTACGAGACCCTGTGGTGTTCCCACCGCAACTCCCACGTCATAATAATTCTTGTAAATAATCTCGTCGCCGTAGATTTCAGCATTTACTGCAGGAATTTCTTTAAGTGCAATTATGGCTGCCTTGAGAAAAAAAGATAGAAATCCCAGTCTTGATCCATACTTTTTCTCAAAAATATCACGATACTCCGACCGAAGCGCCATAAGATTATCCATTCGGCACTCGTTGTAAGTGGTCAAAATAGCTGCATTATTTTGGGCCTCTTTCAACCGCCGAGCAATGACCTGCCGCAACCGAGTCATGCGAACTCTTTCCTCACCGCGCTCGTCCACCGGCCGTGGAGGTAAAACAGAAGGATCACAGGATGTTAGTGGCGGCGTACTATGCTTATTCGTTTCTGCCGGAACAGCGGAGGGTGGTTTACTATCCTGGATCTTGAGAAACGCTAACACATCACCTTTTGTGATGTTACCTTTAGCTCCTGTAGCAGTAATCTGTTGTGGATCAATTTTGTTTTCTTCAACTAACTTACGCACCGCGGGAGAAAGGCCTGGAACTCGCGGTTGTGGTTTTTCTACCGGATGCTGATCTTCTCCAGCCGACGAATCTGCGGTTGGCGACAACTCAGGAGCGCCTTCGTCTAAATTACCAAGCACGGAACCAACTGCAACCTCTGCCCCATCAACCGCAATGATTTTACTTAAGGTGCCTGCTGAAGGGGATGGCACCTCTAGCGACACTTTATCTGTTTCGAGTTCAACCAGAGGCTCGTCTACACCGACCGCATCTCCAACATTTTTAAGCCACTTGGCTACCGTGGCTTCATTAACTGACTCACCTAAAGTAGGCACTACTATCTCAACTGCCATTTTCGACTCCTCTTAGCCGCCATTCCTATTTTTCGACTCTATTCCTCGTAGGTCAGCGCAGCATTAACAAGATCAATCTGTTCTTTCAAATGCCGCTTTAGAAGACCCGTAGCCGGCGCTGCCGCAGATGCACGACCCGCATAAACTGGCCGCTTCTGCTTCATATCTAGCTCTACCATTAACTCTTCAACCAGGTCATTGATGAAAAACCATGCTCCCATATTTTTTGGTTCCTCCTGACACCAAACAACATGAGCGTTCTTAAACCTCGCAAGCTCATTACGAAGCGCGCTAGTTGGGAATGGATATAGCTGTTCTAACCGCAAAAGATAAGTATCCATTGCACCTCGTTTGTCACGCTCTTCTAATAGGTCAAAATAAACCTTACCAGAACAGATTACGACACGCTTGATAGACTCATCATCAAAGATTTTCCCACTATGCTGTGCGTGATCCCAAAGGACACGATGGAATGTAGATTTGGGACCAAACTCTTGAATCGAAGAGATGCAACGCTTATGGCGCAGTAAAGACTTAGGCGTCATGAGAATGAGCGGTTTGCGAAATTCACGCCTAATCTGTCTGCGCAGAATATGAAAATAATTAGCTGGGTTAGTACAGTTAGCTACTTGAATATTATCTTCACCGCATAGCTGCAAATAGCGTTCAAGCCGAGCTGAGCTGTGTTCGGGCCCTTGCCCCTCATAACCATGAGGGAGAAGAAGTACAAGGCCACTCATCCGCAGCCACTTAGATTCACCAGAGGAAATAAACTGATCTATAATAACCTGTGCACCATTTGCAAAGTCCCCAAACTGCGCCTCCCATAAGACGAGAGCATGAGGCTCTGAAACACTATAGCCATACTCATACCCAAGGACGCCAAACTCTGAAAGTGGGCTATCAATGACTTCAAACGGCGCCTGACCAAAATGGATGTTATTCAACGGCACGTACCGGTTACCACTTTCTTGATCATTTAATACTGAATGTCGCTGGCTAAACGTTCCTCGCTGGCAATCCTCACCAGAGAGTCGAACCGGGGTTGACTCACAGAGCAGCGTCCCAAATGCAAGTGCTTCAGCCGTCGCCCAGTCGAAGCCCTCACCGGCCTCAATCATGGCTCTCTTCGCTTTTAATTGCCGTACGATCCTAGAATGAACATTAACGTTAGGAGGAACCTTCGAAATAGCAAACCCAACCTCTCTTAGAAGGTCGAGGTTCACACCTGTTTTCCCACGACGCTCATCCCCTGAGGCAGTTGCCAATCCCGACCACTTGCCTTCAAGCCAGTTAGCTTTGTTGGGCTTAAAAGATTGTGCAGCTTCAAATTCAGTATCAAGATCTTTATTGAAAGCCTCCACAATACCGTCAGCTTCACCCTTCTCAATTACATTCTCTTTCTCGAGTTGCTTAGCGTAAATAGTCCGCGTAGTCGCATGCCTTGCTATCTTCTTGTACATCTGCGGCTGAGTAAAAGAAGGCTCATCACCCTCATTATGCCCATGGCGCCGATAGCAAATAAGATCAATGACTACGTCCTTCTTGAAACGCTGC
>MDTC01106808.1_pt1 | contig 10266 bp, 8 predicted proteins | sample 811181 | NCBI WGS metagenome assembly MDTC01 (sample SAMN05326644, study PRJNA326480) | marine metagenome | isolation source: seawater | place: Pacific Ocean: North | collected 2011
ACTGATACGCAAGGCTCTACAGGGCAGAAAATCGATTTTTCGAACTGGAGAGCCGGGATCAAACATGACGATTTACCTACTAAATGGCGGATCTTCTGCCGAAACGAGCCCTGCTGAACAGTGGAGACAATGAAGCAATGACATCAGGCCCTAGTTCAGACTCAACAGGCTTTCTCCCAAACGTTCCTCTCCTCGCCATAGATCGCCAAAATGGCCCGCTTCGAGAGCAGTTTCGCCAGGTCATGGACGATGTCTGTGATTCAGGTCGCTTTGTTCTTGGACCGGATGTAACAGCTTTGGAGGAAGAGCTCTCAGAGATTCTCGATGTCCCGCATGTTATCGGTTGCGCATCAGGGAGCGATTCTCTCTTACTCGCACTCATGGCCATCAACATCCAGCCAGGTGAAGAGGTCATCCTCCCGAGTTATACATTTTTCGCAACAGCAAGCGCAGTAACGCGGCTTGGTGGTATACCAATATTTGCTGATATTGATCCAAGTACATTTCTCATTGATCCTGATGATCTTCGCCGCAGAATCACTTCTCGAACGCGTGCTATTATCCCCGTACATCTCTTTGGGCAAACTGTGGATATGGATGCGATACTGCCTATTGCAAAGCAGGCAGGAATTCCTATTATCGAAGATGCGGCTCAGTCCGTGCTATCAACTTGGCACGGGAAGTGTAGTGGTGGACTCGGTGATATAGGATGCTTCAGTTTTTATCCGACAAAAAACCTTGGTGGATTCGGTGATGGAGGCTTTCTCACAACGACACGTGATGATCTCGCTGAATCGCTCCGAAAACTCCGAGTTCATGGCATGGAGCCTCGCTATTATCACGATGTTGTTGGCATCAATAGTCGGCTTGACTCACTTCAAGCCGCTGTCCTTCGCATTAAACTCCCGCTTCTGGATGATTGGACGAATCAACGAGCACAAAATGCTATTCGATATACAGAGATGTTCAATCATTGTGAACTTCATGATGCTATTACGTCACCGAAAATTGATACTCGCGGAAGGCACGTATGGAACCAATATGTTATTCGTGTTGCAGATGGAAAGCGAGATGCCCTGCGAGAGCATTTAACAGCGTCTGGTGTTGGGACAGAAATTTATTATCCTGTTCCGCTCCACTTACAAAAATGCTTCGATAATTTTGGCTGGAAAATGGGTGATCTTCCAATCACTGAATATGCAGCCAAAGAAACACTTGCTCTTCCAATTTTTGCGGAGCTTACACCAGCAGAGCAAGCTACCGTTGTTGGTCGAATAGCAGAATTCTTTGGCAGATCGCCAGTACCGGAAGAATTCGAAGGCATGGACAAAGGCTCCGATGCAATAGGACAACCTCAACATGTTAAACGAACTGGGCTTATTGGTCGTGCTGACGACGTTCGGTGCTAATAACAAATTGAAAAACAATGCATTGGCACGTGATAGAAGCCGTTTCTTAGTCTAACCAGTCATGATCAGCTAATCGTTCTGGCGTATAAACCTCCGTGACATAGCTAATGTCCTTCGAGATCAATGACTCCACCTCGAGTTTAAAGCCATTGGAGAGCATCTTGTGAATCTCTTTCTGCCACGCCTTCTTTGCAGCAAACCACGGATACGCGGCAATCTGCTTTGCTCTTTTCACATCTGAGTCACTGAGTGCAATTTGAACGCTCGGAGCAAGTTGACATTTCTCATAGTCGATCGATCGCAACCCAAGAAATTTTGCTGACGGAATTGCCATCCGCTTTGACTCATAAGCAAGATTAATTGAACCCTGCTTCAGCACAGAATAAATGTAATACCCCCAAGGATCATTATCGAGCAAGCAATACACTGGAAGTTTGAGTTCATGATGAAGTCGATAAAGCATCCGCCGCACCCCACGAGGGGGCTGCCCTCCACCATGGGTCAAAAGGCAGTTATGCGTCCTCCAAAACTTATCCTCATTGAAACGTCGCCACACCGTATCTTTCTCGACATGAAGAATAAATTTTGCGGTACATTTCTTGAAACTAATAACTTCTTCTTCAACAATTGAAGGAATGCTGTACCCACCTGAGCCCATTCTAGAGCAGTCAATTTCATCTCCAGAATCAATCAGCTTAATTGGGCCAACCATTCCACCACGATTACTTGCATAGACGTGCAACTGCTCTCGGAGACTCTCGAGCGTCACTTCAAGATCTTCGATAATTGGATCACATTCGTCTTGTCCGCCAAACGTTTCTTCACGTGTCCCCTCAATAGTGTGCTTGAGAAGATAGTACAACCCTCGAATGCTTGTTGTCTTCTGCTGGTCGATAAGTGACTTGCAACCCGTTGCTACAAGAAGCGTTTGCATATAGCTCTTTGCTTGGCTGAGATTAAAAAGATGTCGTCGATTCTTCTGACCACCCATTTCAATAATTTTTCGTGACTTATTGAACCGAACATTCGAAAGGCTCCGAGTTGGAATATCGAGATGTGGGTCACGTCGCTTCTCGGCAGCCTTCTCAACCTCATCTGCCAGGCCAACAATAAGTTTTCGAGTTTTCTTATCGACTGGTGGCAGTGTGGCAGTTGTACTGGTGCTACGGGAACTACTTCGTTTTGTTATTTTTTTTGCCATGATACCTAGCCAGGGAATTGCCTTGGAGAGAAATACCGGTGAGATAAGATATTAACTTGTATACCTTATCGGGATCCACCAGTGACTGTCAGACTATACAAACATGAAATGACACAAAATCCCCGAGATGTTGCCATCTGGCTCTGCAATCATGAGTCCAGAGTGCGTCCGGCACGAGCTTTTGAAGCAAGATGAAAAGCCGACATCATGTCGTATGAAGTAATTTCACACAGCAACTCTGTGACTTTTTCATAGACATCCGGCTCCAGCAGAGGTTCGACCTCTTTCATAAGAGTTACTACACGTTTTTCCTGCAACTCTAGTTCAGCACGTTCCACCTTTCGATCAGCGAGCACATCATTGAATGAATCAAGTTTACGAGCATATTCGGTTAACAAAGGTGAATCGGTGGCTGCATCAAACCACGGACGGTAGATAGGCTTCGGCATTCTTAAACCCATGTAGAGGAAGAGGGTGGATGACGGGGCTCGAACCCGCGACCTTCGGTACCACAAACCGACGCTCTAACCAACTGAGCTACAACCACCACGTGTGGTCGTGATTCTACCAAATTTTCGGTTTAAAACAGCCAACTCCCCCTCTTTTCTCACAGTGTAAAAATCTGGCATTCCCATAGAACGACTGAATCGTTTCAATGAGCCCTGTAAAACGGCAGCCGTTGCTGTTTTTCTGGCCACGATTCGGTAGTTTTCTCCGCATGCAACATTCTTCTGTTACCGTCGGCCCCTGTGACGGGCATCGTGGCTGCGTTGCAGATATTGCAATGTTGGCGAAGGATATCCCACTATTTCCTGTTGATCGGTCTTGTTATCTGGCTGACCTCGCTGAAGCAAGGCTAGCCAGTCCACACCGCATTGGCTGGGCAGCTATTTTCTTGAAAGCTTACGGAAAAATTGTTCAAGAAAACCCAGCGCTAAGAAGCTGGTTTTTGCCAGGCTTATGGCCACGCATTGCAACAACAAAGCACAATGTGGCAACACTTGCGGTGAATCGTACTGACAATGATCATGAACAACTTTATTGGGCTCGTCTTCATCAACCAGAAACAAAATCGCTTGTTGAAATACAACGATTCATCGATAATTGCCGTACGGGGCCAATCGAGGAACTATTCAAACGACAGCGTGAACTTGAACTACTACCAGGTTTTCTCCGAAAAGCCGTCCTCCGTTGGAATCATCGATCAGGATCTCATAAACGCTGCTCTCGTATTGGCACATTTAGCCTCTCGACACTCGCAGGCTACGGTGCAAGCAATCACTTCCATCCAACACTTTGCACAACCAGCATTTCATATCGTCCAATTGAGGCTGACGGCAGGTGCTTGATTACCCTTATCGCTGACCATCGCGTTATTGATGGCGCCGTCGTGGCAAGAAGTCTAGCTCATCTTGAAAAAGTTCTTCAGCAAGAGATCATTCATGAGCTTCACTCGCAGAGGCATCCACTTGCAACTGACGAGACTCCTTCAAACGCCGCCTAATTTCAGCTACCCGTTCTCCAAGGTCTCGCTCTAAACCACGATTCGTCGGCCGATAATAACATCGCTCGACACCTAAATATTCTTGTTTTGCAATCGCATCAGGTGCATCATGCGCATAGGCGTATCCTTCACCGCGACCTAATCTTTTTGCTCCGGCATAGTGCTTGTCCTGCAGGTGCCTCGGTACTGGCAAAACAGATTTTTCACGAACATCATGTCGCGCTTCTGCAATAGCTCTCGTACACGCATTGCTTTTCGGAGCTAACGCAAGATATGAGACAGCTTGTGCCAGCGCAAGCTGGCATTCCGGTAGACCTACAAATTCAATCGCCTGCATAGCTGCTGTTGCTACAAGCAGTGATCGCGGGTCTGCGTTGCCAATATCCTCACTCGCCAAAATAACTAATCGTCTGGATAAAAAACGGACATCTTCGCCACCTTCAAGCATACGAGCAAGCCAATACATCCCTGCATCTACATCACTACCACGAATGCTCTTGATTAGCGCACTTGCGCAGTCATAGTGTGTATCTCCAGAGTCATACACAATTGCTTTACGTTGAACACTTTCACGGGCTAGTTCTTTTGTAAAGATTAATGGACGGTCACTTGATGAGAGCACTCCGACTTCAAGCCCTCCAAGAGCTCGGCGAGCATCACCGTCAGCCGTTTCCACGAGAAACTCGAGGGCCTCCGAATCGAGCTGAATATCTTGCAATCCAAATCCATGTATCTTGTCGACGATTGCATGTCGAATGATCGCTTGTATATCTTCCGGAAGCAGTGACTGAAGTTCAAAGATACGACTCCTGCTTACCAACGCAGGAGTGAGTGCAAAAAATGGATTTTGAGTTGTTGCTCCAATCAGGGCTATAACACCATTTTCAACATCCGGCAGAAGAACATCTTGCTGCGACTTATTAAACCGATGAATCTCATCAATAAATAGACATGTACGACAGGCATCATCCTCCAATCGACGACGTGCACTTTCAATGACATCACGAAGATCTTTCACACCAGACGCTGTTGCAGAGAGTTCGACAAATCGCCTCTTCGTCTCCGTGGCAATAATTTCACCGAGAGTTGTCTTACCGACCCCAGGTGGTCCATAGAGAATGATTGATCCAAGCCTATCTGCCTCGATCAAGCGTCTCAACAGTTTCCCCGGGCCAATGATCTGGTTTTGGCCAACATAATCAGCCAACCGTCGAGGTCTCATTCGAGCTGCAAGAGGTGCTACCCGCTCAACATTCTCTTTTCGCTTCGCACTAAATAAATCGGGCATACTGAGCACTTAATCCTTATCATAAATTACGACAATTCTGGTAAGAACCTCATCCGACCAGATTATGCATACGACAGAACGTACTTGACGCTACCATACACAAGGAGGATTGCATGGGATTTCGGACACTTCGTCAATGCGTCGAAACTCTTCGGGAGGAAGGGCAACTCATTGAAATTGATTGCCCAATCAACCCTCACCTTGAAATAGCGGAGATTCAGCGGCGGCTCTTTCGGTCTGGAGGCCCAGCACTTCTCTTCCGATCTGTTTTAGGCACGCAACATCCAGTTCTTATCAATCTCTATGGCACCCAGAAGCGAGTCGAACGATTATTTTCAGATACTCTCGATAGAGTTCGGCGACTCGTCGAACTTAAGATAGATCCCGCAGCTGCTATCCAGAGGCCATTACGATATTGGCGAAGTCCACTTGACGCAATAAGCATGGTCCCGCGACAAGTTCGTAAAGGAAGGGTTCTCAATCGTAATATTCCTCTGGCAAGCCTTCCGGGGGTCACCGGGTGGCCTGGCGACGGTGGGCCATTCATCACCCTACCGGCTGTTTATTCAGAGCACCCTGACGCCCCCTCCCTAAAAAACTCAAACCTTGGCATGTATCGGGTTCAACTGCGAGGCAACCGCTACGAAGAGAACACCGAAGTTGGTCTGCACTACCAGATACACAGAGGGATTGGGGTTCACCATGCTGCAGCTATTGCCAAGGGGGAGCCGCTGAAAGTCTCAATCTTTATCGGTGGAACTCCTTCCATGGCGGTTTCAGCAATGATGCCATTACCTGAAGGGCTTTCCGAACTTGCATTTGCAGGCGCCTTAGCAGGTCATCGCATTCCGATGATACACAGGAAAGGACGTCCATCAATTTATGCTGACGCTGATTTCGTAATCGAAGGCACAATCACACCTGATCTAACAAAGCCTGAAGGCCCATTCGGAGATCACCTTGGATACTATGCTCGGCAGCACGATTTTCCGGTGATGCGAATCGATAACGTATGGCAACGAGAAGATGCGATCTGGCCTGTTACAGTTGTTGGCCGGCCGCCTCAAGAAGACACCTTGTTTGGTTGGCTTGTACATGAAATCACTGGCCCGATCATTCCAACCGTATTACCGGGAATTTCAAGCATTCATGCTGTCGACGCCGCAGGTGTTCATCCACTTCTTCTTGCAGTCGGAAGCGAACGTTATTTACCTTGGAAAAATTCCTCTCGGCCAGCTGAGCTACTCACCCAAGCTTCAGCTATTCTTGGCCAGGGACAACTTTCACTGGCCAAGTATTTATTTATTGCAAATCAATCAGACGACCCCAACATAAAAGCTAGTGATATCCAAAGTTTCTTCAATCATGTCCTGCGACGGGTAGACTGGAGACGGGACTGCCATTTCCACACGGAAACGACAATCGACACCCTTGATTACACTGGAAAAGGATTTAATAACGGATCGAAACTCGTCGTGGCCGCTCGTGGCCAACCAGTAAGAGAACTGCCGACTGAGATTCCTCAGGACATCCGGCTCCCTTCTGGTTTCTCAAAACCCACTGTATGCATGCCTGGAGTACTTGTCATAACTGGGCCACTCATTCAACCACGACCGTCGCTTGAAACTCCTGACGAGAAAGCGATTTGGGGCACAATGGGGCAACACGCCCAGTGGACAAAGGACATCGAACGATTTACGAGATTGATTCACCAGACTGATGACATAATGAAGTGGCCTCTCATTGTGGTCACAGACGACAGTGCATTTAGTGCAGCAAATCTAGAGAATTTTTTATGGGTCACTTTTACCCGTTCGAACCCAGCAACTGATGTTCACGGTATTGGAGAGACAACACATCAAAAGCATTGGGGGTGCACCGGACCACTTGTTATTGACGCTCGACTAAAGCCACATCACGCGCCACCTGTCGAGGAAGACCCTACTGTCGTAGCAAAAGTTGACAGCCTTTGTAGTAAGGACGGGCCACTTGCTGGCATTATTGAATGACTGGATCTCAGTTATTTTAAACCGATTACGATGTACTTCAGAAACTCAAAATTGTTTGTTATGTACCTGAAGGTATCTCGCTAATACGTACTCGTGTCGACACTGAGCGATGACCAGTTTTTCGCCGATAGTTTTTACGGCGACGAAACTTTTGAACATAGATTTTTTCACCCTGAGAAAGACCGATGACCTCTGCTTTCACAACTGCACCATCAATCATGGGGGCCCCTAAGTGCAGCTTGCCTTCTTTACTAACTGCAAGCACTTTGTCAAAAACAAGTTCACTACCGGCATCAATTGGCCGGAAATCAACTTCGAGTTCTTGGCCTTCAGAAACACGGTATTGCCGTCCTCCATCCGAAACAATGCAGTAGTGATGTTCACTACCAGAAGCAGAGCCTGTTGTTGGAGTCTCTGGGGATGTCGATTCAGCAGCCATCAAAAAACCTCAATTCGTATAGTCTAATACCCATAACGGGCTTTTTAAGTGTAATCCGTCTGTGAAAAAATCCAGCCTCATGCATGGAGCACGGGAGTTTGACACTTTCTTCACTTCTTTTGGTCGGTGTTTATGGAAATCGCACCGTTCGCCCACTGGCTTCCCATGCCTCAATTCCAAGGTGTTCTGGTGACGCAGCGTCTTGACCTATGATATGGAGTTCGACTTGAGAAACGTCTTCGAATTGAGCAATCTCTCGTCGCTTCCTGTTATTTATCCACGTTGCCACTTCGTCATGTACCGTAATCGTCAGACGTGAAATATCGTCACGTGTTACTGACAATTGCAACATTCGCATAACCTCAATTGCCATACTTTCAGCAGTCTTAGCCATTCCAGTGCCTAAGCATGTAGGGCAGTCCCTGAAAACACTTTTTCGAAGTGAGGGACGGATACGTTGACGTGTCATTTCAATGAGGCCAAAAGGGCTTGTACGCAGAACCTTTGTACGAGCTCTATCTCGCTTCATTGCATCGTGCAAAGCTCTTTCAACTCCACGCCGATACTTTTCTCTCCGCATATCAATGAAATCATTCACGATAACACCACCGAGATCTCTCAAGCGTAACTGCCGAGCGATTTCTTTCGCTGCAATCAGATTCATTTGATAAGCGTTCTCTTCTGCTGATTTTTCAGTTCGAAAACTACCTGTATTAACATCGATAGCAACCAACGCCTCGGTCGTATCTATAACGATAGATCCCCCTCCTTTGAGAGGAACTTTATGCTGATGAATTCGGCTTATCTCTTCTTCCAATCGATAACGATAAAATAATGGCTCTTTTCCATCGTAAAACTGCAGTCGACTCGCGTACTTCGGCATGACTAACTCAAGGAACTCTCTGGCTCGCTCATACGCAGCTCGATCATCAATAAGGATTCTTCCTACATCTTCAGTAAACATATCTCGGATCGTCCGAATAATCATGTCACTTTCTTGGTAGATATCGATTGGAGCAGAGTACTTTCTCATCCGTTTCACTATGCTCTTCCAAAGCCGAAGTAAGTACGCCATGTCCCGAGCCATTTCTGACTTTGTGCGTTCTGTACCTGCTGTCCGAACTACGAATCCAACTCCCTTAGGTGGCTTAAGTGCATTCATAACCCCCCGAAGAACTCGCCTTTCTTTCTCATTATCAATTTTCTTTGATACTCCAACACGGCCAAGTGGTGGCATGAGCACTAGGTAACGACCAGGGATGGAAATATAAGTAGAGAGCGTAGGGCCTTTTGTGCCAAAGCCTTCCTTAATCACCTGAACGAGTAACTCATCACCACGCTTCAGAATATCCTGAATCGGAGGCTTGACCCGTGGGCGGTCACCAATTCTTGGCTTCCGATGTCGATCAGAAGGCCTTCCACCATTATTCGTTCCCTCAGAAGATGGTCTGGCCGGATCAGTTAATTCAAAAGCTTTATCCGGATCGAGGCCACCCTGGCGATAGTATTGCGGCTCTATATCACTGATATGAAGAAATCCATTTCGCCCAACACCAAAGTCAACAAATGCAGCCTGTATGGAAGGCTCTATATTTACGACCTTTCCTTTGTAGATATTGCCAACAAGGTTTTCCTGGCTTGTTCGTTCAACATAGAGTTCTTCAAGTACACCCTCCTCGATAATTGCGATGCGGCATTCTTCAGCCTGCGTCACATTAATAAGCATTTCCTGCTTCATAACTATTCTTTCCTTCTATTGATCCGCCAATTCAGGGGCGGCACGAATTTTATGCGATAGTCTCCGCAAGAAGACGTCGTTTCTGATCACGTAAAAAGGCCTTCACGTCCCGGGCACTATTCATTTCAAGCACCCGTTTTGCGACAGCCTGACAATCGGCGATTGATACGCTTCGAACCGCCTGTTTAATTTCTGGTATGGCTGCAGCAGGCACACTCAGTTCGCGAAGCCCAAGGCCAAGCAATAACTGGGTGTACATGACACTTCCACTCATCTGACCACAGACACTTGCCGACACTCCGGCATCGTCCGCGATATCAAGAGATCTCTTTAATAATCTGATAACTGCTGGATCACACGCGCTATAAAGATCTGCTACATCCTTATTTCCACGATCAACAGCCAGCGTGTACTGAATGAGGTCGTTTGTTCCAACAGAGACAAAGTCCACCTCCTTAATGAATGCATCGAGCATCATTGCGGCAGCAGGTGTCTCAACCATTATTCCAATTTTCAGCTTTGGATTGAAATCAATATCGTGCTCAGCAAGATCCTCCATCACATCAGCCAAGACCAATCGTGCCTGACGCAACTCAAGGATTGTCGAGACCAATGGAAACATCACTCGAACGTCACCGTGTGCACTCGCTCGAAGAATGGCACGCAACTGAGTACGAA
>MDTC01127767.1_pt1 | contig 10265 bp, 2 predicted proteins | sample 811181 | NCBI WGS metagenome assembly MDTC01 (sample SAMN05326644, study PRJNA326480) | marine metagenome | isolation source: seawater | place: Pacific Ocean: North | collected 2011
CACAACCAACAAAAGTCCCTAAAAAATTGATAGGAACAGCAGGAACAGATAGTATTATTGTATCTTCAAGTGTCAAAGAACATGTATTGATAAATAAACTATATAAATCACCTGATTTATACAATACAATGCAAATATATATAGATATAAATGGATCATCATCTAATAATATAATTATAAATAAAGATCTTGGTTCAGGAGAATATTATTTGTATTATAATGGAAATGTTAATGTTTGTAAAATGATATTAACGAATAGTATAAAAGATATATATCATGCGAGTTCAATGACGCAAAACCAAGGTTATTGGTATAAATTTGAAGACTTAAAGTTTGAATTAATACCTGAAGGAATTAAACAATTATATGGAGGAGAGAAAATTACCATTACTATAAATTATACATATAATAATGATTCTGATGGAACTTCGGAAAGTATTTCAAATACTATAGTAACTGATGAAATATTTGATTCAGTTGAAACTATATCTAGTATAAAAGGAACACCTACTATAACGTATGAACCTTATTATATATATGATATGCCCACTTTATATAATAATAGTTGGGGTGGTGATAAATTTATAAAAGTATCTTATAAAATAGATAATAAATCCAAACATTTTGTTATGAATGATTATATTACAAAATTGGATTTAAGTGGAGTAAATTCAAACAATGAAAATATATATACTTTTAATAATTTTGGTATAGATACATGGGATGCAAATGCATTATCAGGAACAGCAGATAAATTTATATTATCACAAAAAATTTCATATCCTCATTACGTAACAGATGGACAAGCTGCTACTAATTCACAATTTGATGGAAGTTTCAATAATGCAGTCGTAGCAAGATTACATCATCAAAATATAGAAGGAGGTGATACACATATTTTTAAAAAAACGGGTGATAAAAATTATAAATTCATATTTGATCCAGATACATATATTATATTGAAAAGATATATCGAAGCAAGTTTGACTTTATCAGATGTTATATTTTCCGCTGTATCTGTTACTAATGCATCGAATGATGAAGGATTTGATGAAAATAATTTAAAACCATTAACTTTGCTATCAGGACCTAATACATTTGATCCTTTAACAACGACTAGTTATTTACATGGAACGACAAAAGATTGGGAACTTGGTTTAATAAATATACAAAATAAAGTGTATCATAATACAGATTCATATAATAGATTAATGATATTTAAAGGAGGATTTCAAAGTCCTGCTGCTTTTCAAAATGAATTTTCTGATGTAGATTTTGATGAATATCATGATAATGTAAAAAATATATATGATAATTATAGTGAAACAATAAGTAATGATTTTGTTATATCTAGTAATAATAATGTATTTAAAGACAATTACAAATGGCAATTTTACAAATATAAATATAAAAATAGTCATTCATCGATTTCAGATAAAAATGTATTCTATAGTCAAATTTATTTAGGAGATGATACCAATACGAATATAGAATTATCGGATTTATTGAATGAAACGGATACAGCAGCTAATGTATGTATAATGATAAAAAGTTATGATGTGGATGATGAAAATGGAACAAATAAATGGGAGAGTCCATTCTTTTTAGGAATACGCGGTAAACAAGGTCATAGAGATGGTCAAATGTCAGATATAAATAATTTTGAATATTATACTAATCCTGAAAGATTAGTATGGACATTACCAGGAGGTGTTATAGCGCCTTCTATGGGTCAAATATTTGATGGAACATCTAATCCTAGTAACAATAATTGGAAACAATATAAAAGAGTTTTACCATTTGCACATAAAAAAGTAAGAATAAAACCAAATACAAGTATAAGTCATATCATAGCAATTGGTTTAAGAAAAGACAAAGATTTGAATATAGGAAATGTGTATGCTGGTAGAAAATACCAAGCAGGTCCTACGATTAATGATTGTTATAAAGTACCACCATAATTAATTAATGATAATAATTTTATTCATGTTTAAATTAAACAAATAAAATTATGTTATTATATAAGTGATGTCATTTTTTACAGATTCTGAAAAAATAGAATATGCGTTGAAATATGCATTAAATGTTACTATGCAAAATAAATCACTATCACCATATGCAGAGGAAAAGGCACCAAAAAGGATATTTCCAAGAAATATTATGTCAAAAGATTTAATAGAAAAGGATAAAGGGGATATAGATGCGGATGGTAAATATCTACAAGAGAGTTTTAAATCCAATAAAGATGTTCCTTCAAAAAAAATAACAGCGGATTTAAAAGATCCTCAATCAACCATAGAAGTTTATAAAATTGTAGATCCTTCAACCAATGTAGTTTCAAATGTTATGGTAAGAGATATATTAACGAATCCAACTATAGTTGGTATGAAACAAGCTACTATACTCAGCAAATCAGAGAGTTTGTCTGCTCTGGAGGCAACGACCCTAAATTACACACAACAATATAGAAAAAAATGGTTTTTTAGAGGTCATTATGGTGATATCGCTGATGCTACTAAAAAATTTCAAAATGCTACAGATAATTATAATGGATTGAATTTAGCGTATAGTCATATAGCTAGTGGTACACAATTAAGTGTAGATAGTAATGGTGACTTATCAGACAATCAAGTGGCTACACATATAAAATTATATTTACAAGTTCAGACACAGAATATAGCAGCAGGTAGAGATAGTACAGGTGATGTGGATAATATATCATTTAGACATCCGTCTATGGAAAATATATTGGGATTGGAATCAGGTTTTACCAATGTAGTTCCTGTTCAAGGACCAAAATATATAGGTGATGATGGTGTATTACCTATCATTCAAACAGGAGAAATGGGAAATGAATGGTTTACTCAAGATACATATGGTATGTTGTCTTTTTATGCGTTGGGTTCAGGTGGTAAAACCTTAGTATCAGAAACTCCAGAGCCAGATACTGCTGATGTAGCGACAACAGGTGCACCATTGATATCTTTTTTAAGATATGTTGGAGAAACTGCTTCTACCACGGGTATAGGAGGAGGAGGTGGAGGAACAGGTGGGGGAGGAACAGGTAGTGGGGTAAATTTGACAGAATTTACAGGTGGACCAATTGTTCGTTCCGATGGTAATTCTGTTAATAAGCCTACGAATATTTTGGCAATGTTAGAAGATAATTATAATGCAGAAAACGCACAAAAAATAGGAACTGAAAATGTAATGGATTTGTCGTTGAATTTAACAGGAGATTTGAAATTACTAGGTGATGGAAGTACAGGAGGAAATATACGTTTGCCTGATAGTGGTAAAATATATATAGGGACAAGTGAGGCGGTATTTAGTAATTGGCAAACAAAATCAAGTGATATTTATAAGGATAGTAAGGTAGGAATAGGTGATTTTTCTAGTGATACTATTGATGCGCCTTTGCATGTAATTGGTAATTTAAAATTGACTGGTGCGATTGAATGTAGTAATACAGGAACTACAGATGATGTATTGATAAAAACAGACAATGGAATGGAATGGGGAACGATAGAAGGGAAATGGAGTGATGCTACTACTACTAATGATATATGTTACTCAACTGGTAAAGTAGGCATAGGAACGACGAGTCCTAATAGTTTATTTGATATACACAAAGCACACACTTCAGATGGATTATATGAAAGTGATGGTGTTAGATTTAGTACATCTGCAGCAGATACGGATGGTGGTACATGGAATTGGTCCTTAGGTTATATAGGCGGATATCATAAGGCTGGAGTATATGGGAATACCAGTGGATTTCCTGGAGGTATAGTATTTAAAACTAAACTAGCTAATGGTGATGCTGATCATAATCTCAACGATAGTATGGTAATAGATGCTAATGGAAACGTAGGAATTGGAATGACGAGTCCTTGTACAGAATTATCTATTTTATGTAGTGAAGATGGTGGATTATCATTATTAAGAAAGGGTCATAATTTTGATCCCGTTACGGGCTTATCACATCATTGGAGAATTTTTAATAATTATCATAATATTTTAATGTTTACAAATTGGGATGATGATGATAATGAAAGACCCTCTTGTAAAAATGTACTTTGTTTAAGAGATAATGGAAGTGTAGGTATAGGGACGGCGAGTCCTAATGCGAAATTACAAGTGTTAGGAACTTCCATTAATCCATCCACTTCAACACAATCTGCAACTTCACAAGGTATAATGCGTTTAAGTGGTTCAGGTGGATATCATATAGATTTTGGTTTCCAAGCATCATCTCCTTTTGGTGGATGGATTCAAACACATAATGGTTCAACAGATGGTGTAGGCGATGACTTATTATTACAACCTGTAAGTGGCAATGTAGGCATAGGGACGACGAGTACTGATGCGAAATTACACATTCACACCACTCCCAATGTTGCGAACTATGATGTTCCTCAAATATTAATAACAACTGATCCACCCAATAATTATAATCAATATGCTTCATTGGAACTACGGGGAGGATACGATGGTGATACAGTACAATATGGGGTAGGTATTCGCACAACACATGGGTGGAATAGTAGTGAAAGTGGAAGAAACTATGGTGATTTTAATATATATACAACTGATAAAGATAATGGAAATGCTAGAACAGATAGATTAACAGTTACAAGCGAAGGAAATGTAGGCATAGGGACGACGAGAGCAAGTGCATCATTAGATGTTAGAGGTAATGCTAATTTTCATACATATACTATGTTAGTAAGTGAATTTGGAACTAATGCGGGTATAATTAAATTTATAAATTGGACAAAAGCTATTAATGACCATGAATTATGGAATGAAGGCGGAGATCATAGAATAAGGGTGGATGGTTCATTAACTACTTTATATAATAATACTTATGAAAGAACATCTGGACAACCTTTACCAGACACATATGATTATACTCATATAAATTCCGGAGTATATTTTTATGCCACATGGGCACTTCCAACTCAAGATGTATTAAATAAAATTCTTGCTCTTATTCCTTCTTCTGTAACATTTGAGGATGGAAACGTAGGAATTGGGACGTCGACTCCGAGTGATTTATTAAACGTATATAGCAGTAGTAACGCTGCTGTGTTTATTAATAAAGATGACGCCACATTTTCTAAAATATTAAATTATGGTGAATTATGGTTGAAAGGGGGAGATACTTCAAACGAAATCTTATTAAGAACAAATGGAAATGATAGTTATTTTTTAAATACAAACGTAGGAATTGGGACGTCGAGCCCTAGCTACAGTCTTGATATTGCTTATAATGGCATTAATAATCATGGGTTTAGAGTGACAGGTTCAACCAGAACTATTACTATAACGAATGATGAAATTAATTGTAGCGATGGGCTTTATTTAAATTATAATGGTAATGATGTTTATTCTACTGGAAATAATAAAATATCAAGTGATAATAGAATAAAACATAATGAAAAACCACTTTCTAACGCTTTAGAAATTATAAACAAACTTAAACCACAAAAATATTTTAAAAGTTTTAAAATGTATGATGAAAATCATCATTATGAATTAGATAGTAATGAAAATCCTATTACAAATGATAAATTTTCCATAGAAACTGGATTTATAGCACAAGATATTCAACTAATTCCAGAATTGTCTTATTTAGTCAAGGAAATACCAGATAAATCTTATACTGAAGAAATTGATGTATTAGATGAAAATGGCGAAAGAGTTATGGTTGAAGATGAAAATGGGGGGAAAATACCAAAAAAAGAAATGAAAACCATAAGCAGACCTAGTAGATTAAGTTTGAGTTATAATGATATATTTGTTTATCATATAAAAGCAACACAAGAATTGGATAAAAAAGTAGCTACATTGGAATCAGAATTGGCTGCTATAAAATCTCATTTAGGAATTTAATTTTTTAAATATATATTACTTAATAATCAATCTAAGTAATAAATATTAATTATTAATATAATTTATATGAGTAATTCAGGATTTAAACAAGGTAGATTAGGAATAGGAAAAGATCCAATATTTCCATTGGATGTAAATGGTCATACTAGAATAGATGGTGATTTGGTTTTACATGGAACAATAGCTGATAGTAGTGGAAACCCTATTAAATTTGGTAATGCAGGTATATTATCAAAACCAAGACAAGAAATTGATTCTAATACTGGATATTATGTGGGAATTAATTATAGTAATACTACTGAATTTGGTAATTATGCATTGTCTATTAATGGAGATTTAAATTTGAAAGGGTCAGCTTCTAGAATAAAAATAGATGGTGAGGATGCAATATTTAGTAATTGGAAAAATCCAGGAAAAACAAATAATAGTTTTATTTACAGGAGTTCAAAATTGGCTGTAGGTTTAAATAGTATAATAACAGAACCTGCTAATGGTGATCCTTATTTTAATGATTTATCCAATGTAGCATTGGATATAAGCGGTGATGTAAATATTAGATCAAATGGTAATTTATTATTTAATGGTGTAAAAATAGAGACAAATCCTACTATACAACCTAAACAAAAAATAACAGGTATGGGATTCATCAAAAGAAATATTGAACTCAAAAATAGAATAACATCAACTAATACCTCTGGTAATAATAGTAATATTCCTGAAGGAACATATGATAATATAACACCTAATTCAACTAATAAAAGTGGTTCAAATGTAGAATTTACTATTGTAGTTGATTCTAATAAAATTATTACAAGTATTCAAGCTACTTCATCTGGTATAGGATATGATAATGATGAAATATTAACCTTTACTGATATTCATGCTAACCAAAATCTAAATTTAACATTACTAATAAAGTCAGATGATTTAATACATATAGGTCCTGATTGGGGAGACAATGATCCTGTGCAAAAAATAGATAGTGATGTAATTATAACAGGAGTTATTAATAAAGACACTGGTATTGCAAATAAATATTTAAAAGTTAATGATGATGGTAATGCTATGGAGTGGAAAGAAGTTATAATACCTACAAACGATGGTAAATGGAGTGATGCTACTACTGATGATATACATTATTCAACTGAAAATGGAAATGGAAATGTGGGAATAGGAACAAACACTCCTAGTGATAGATTACATTTATATAAAGAAGATGCGGATACATATTTAACTATACAAAATAAACGCAAAATAACAACAAATGTATATAAATCCGGTATTAAGTTTAAAGGTAGTACTTCAGGTGGCGGGTCGACGGTTATGGAAGCGTCTAGAATAGAGAGTGGTTGGTTACCTTCAGAAAATGGTTGGGAACATTCATGGATAAAATTTCAAACTCATGCTGATAAAACTGAAACTTTAACAGATGATTTAGTAATAAAAGGCGGCAAAATAGGCATAGGGACGGCGAGTCCTAATACTAAATTACATATTAGAAACGATACTGCTACTACAGGAACTGGTGATGCTTTTATTCCTAGTTTATCTAGTAATAGTGATGATAGCAAACCAACTGAATGCTTAAGATTACAAGGTGGTAGTACTGGAAAGTGTGGTGTTGGAGCTTTAATACGTTTTACAAATTTTTATTCAAATGCTTCAAATCCATCAACCGATGAATATAATTTGGCTGGTATAGCAGGATATGATGTTAAAGGTGATTGGGGAGGAGGTTTATGTTTTTATACAGCACCAGACACAGATAATGGTGGAGATTTAACAACAAGAATGGTTATAGATGATGTAGGAAACGTAGGCATAGGGACGACAAGTCCTAATTATTTGGGAAGCAATGAACCTACACCTAATTCAACCAATTTTCCATATTTAAAAAAACCCGGAACAGGTGGTACAGCGCCTATTAAATTAGATGTAAGAGGTAGCATTGAATTAAGTTCTGAAGATCCAGCAAATCCAGAAACTGGTGCTTATGCTCCTAATATTTATTTTCCTGCCAGCAATGGTGATCATGTTTCAGGATTGATATGGAGAAATTATCATACATGGACAAATGGTAGAGATATTAGAGGTGGTATTTTATTTGAACCAAAGAAGGGCGGGTATGGTTATGCGTCAGGAGGACTTGGATTTTATACATCTTACTATTACGAGGATGATCCTACTAATACAAGTGGTGATTTTGATGAGGCTAATGAAGTTACAGCAACTTGTAAAATGACTATTCGTGGTAATGGAAATGTAGGAATTGGAACGGAGAGTCCTGCGTGTGGACTTCAAGTTGGCGCTGAATCAGAATCAAGTTTGAAATCAAGTGTAAAAATGGCTCGCTTTCAAGGATTTGGATATAGAGAGTTTTTTCCAAGTGGGGCTTATGTTGGTTTAAGTAGTGATAATCATTCCACTTTTTGTATAGGATTAAACACACATATTAATAAAGATAATAAAATTAAAGTTACGAATACACATGAGAAAACTGCGGGTACTGCTATTTGTATGCCTGGAAATGATCAACCAAATCAAGGTGGTATGTATTTTTTCACAAAAAACCCTACAAGTGTTGATGCCGGAGAAGTTGCTTATGATATATCTAACTCTGTCCCTTCTATGATGATAAATGGTTCTGGAAATGTAGGAATTGGAACGAGGAGTCCTATTACTAAATTGGATATTAGAAGATCTGGTGGAGCGAGATTACGACTTGAAAATTCAGATGGTAATTATGATGTTCAAAATCAAGCAATAGAATTTTGTACAACCTATGATACAACAGGTTTTATACATCAAAAAGGTGAAGATTTAAGAATAGGTGTTACTGGAGGTGATAGTACAATACGTTTTTATACTAATAACTTTAGTGGCTATCCCATAGCTACTGATAATAATGTTGCACAAACTGGGTCTTTTTTTAATTCCACACACACAGAAGCAAACGATATTCCAAAAATGATTATTGATAACAATGGTAATGTAATAATTGGGATATCGTCCAGTTCTGGTAAATTAACAGTATATGGTCAAAGTTCAGGTGGTTTTACAGGTCAAGCATATACTACTTCAGGATTAGGAAGTTCAATCAGTACTACATCAACATTAGGTATTTATTCAAATGGTGATTTAGGTGTTGTTGGTGTAATACGAGTTGGGAGTGATGGAAGAATCAAACAAAATATAGAAGATGTTCCTGATAATTTAGCATTAGAAATGGTAAGAAACATACCTTGTCGATATTATGAATATATAGATAAAATTAATAGAGATAATGATAAAACTATAGGATTTATCGCACAGGAAGTAAAAGAACATTTTCCAATGGCCGTTACTATACATAAAGATATTTTACCAAATGAAATGCGAAAATTAGAAATTTCATGGGAAGAAATTATAGATGATAGTAATAATACATATAAATTAATAAGTGATTTAAGCGATTGTAGTGGTGTAAAATATCGTTTTTATGTTAGTAATGACCCTAGTGGTAATGATGAAGTTATGAAAGAAGTTGTAGGAAATCCGGATAATACATTTATATTTGAAAAAAAGTGGAATAATGTATTTTGTTACGGAAAAGAAGTAGATGATTTTCATATGCTAGATAAACAGAAATTGTTCGCATTGAACTTTAGTGCCACACAAGAATTAGATAAAAAAGTAAAATCTTTAGAAAATGAAAGTCAAATGTTAAAAAATGAAAATCAATTATTAAAAGAAAAAATAGAAGCTATAGAAAAAAGATTGGCCTATCTAGGATTTTAATTATATATTAATTTAGAAATATTAATATATATATGAGCAGAAATACTGGATTTTATAAAGGTAGATTAGGAATAGGATTATTAGATAGTGAAAATTATGGTGTAGGCGAAGATTATAAAGGTAAACCATTATATCCTTTAGAAATAGATGGTGATATACGTTTAACCGGTGCTATATTACATAGTGATGGAAGACCCTATTCATCAGGTGGTGGTTTAGGAATAAAAGGCGTATATTCAAAATTAGAAAATGATAAATGGTATTTTGGTTTTGGTAAATCGAATCCAGCATATGCTTTGGATGTTTCAGGGTCTATAAATATTTCAGGATCTATAAATATAACAGGAACAGATCCAAAAATAAAAATAAATGGAACAAATGCGGTATTTAGTAATTGGACAAATTCAGGAGATACAGATACAAGTGATATTTATAGGAATAGTAAGGTAGGAATTGGAACGTCGACTCCTGATAAAACATTAGATGTTAATGGTGACATTTCATGTAATAGTATATATTTACCTACTAGCGGTAATATATATATAAATAATAATTCAGGAACTACAGATGATGTATTGAAAAAAACAGAC
>MDTC01233714.1_pt1 | contig 10265 bp, 11 predicted proteins | sample 811181 | NCBI WGS metagenome assembly MDTC01 (sample SAMN05326644, study PRJNA326480) | marine metagenome | isolation source: seawater | place: Pacific Ocean: North | collected 2011
GCGCCGGTAATGTCGTCTCGCTGCAAGGTGTCAATATGGCTAGCGAATGGCCGCATGATGGCTCTTTCAGATGATTTGTGATTCCGGCTCAGTGCGCGGCCTAACTCATGTAGTGCGACTCGTTCAAACTCGCAGGTTTGGGGCAACAGCGGACCGCTATAAATATTTTATGTCTCGTTGGCATTGAACACGATATCGGTCTCGACAATTTCTTTGTTGCGAGTGCAGTCTGAATCTGAGCAGCTTAGGACAGTAAAAGTAACGGCAAGGACATTGCTGCCAAACTCGGTGCCGCACTCAGTTTAGGCAAAGCCCACGCTACTAATGCCATTGCCGAGTGCGCCGCTGCTTAGGCCAGAGCAGGTAACCCCACCCTGATGCCTGCGCAACGAAATTACGATTAGTCGCTGTGGTCCATGCAGCCATTGCGCGTTTAACGGCAACGTTCTAGGTCTCACCGCTGGGTGGGGGCCAGGGATACCGAAAAAGAAAGTAGCGGAGGCATCAGGCAAGGCGTTATCAGATGCGTCAAACGCCAGCAGACCCTCACTGAAGAAGGCCAGCATGAGGATCAGAGTGTTGGCTTTGCAAAATGTTTAGTTCTCAACAAACTTGCGGATTTCAGCCTTGAAGTTATCCACTGTCATGGCCCGATTAATCAGCAGAGGACTGACTTCTGTGATAACTCCGGTGGCTGGATCAGAGTCGCCATCTATGATTGCCGGAGGGCGCTTGATGGCGCTCGAGATGGTTCCTGTGGGCATAAGTCTAGTAACTGGCCTTCGGTCAATGGTACTAATGCGGCGCTCGCCCGCTTCATCATTTATAAGGTAGTGACCCTGCGACCAGCCAATCAGAGGATTGATGAGATCCCGGCTCATAGATTCAACGAAATAAATTCCTTCTTCATCAAGTAACGGCATCCGCATACCGCTCACTTCCATGACCCGGCCATTCAGGGTGCCGCCCGTGAATTTTAGCTCCAGAAATTGCTCTGAAAAACTGCCCTTGACCACATCCCTGACTTCAAAAGTGACATAAGTCACCACCATGCCGGCAGAATTCTCCTGGGTGTTGTGTTGAAGCACCTGGCCCTCAAACACCAATTCAGCCTCTTGAGACAGGGCAGCAATATCCATACCGAGAATGGTCGTTGCATTGACGGTAGGGTAAATGAATTGTAGTAGCACCCAAAGCAGCGCGGCTCCGCGCCGACGAAAGGTATTGGAATGTTTAAGCATGAAATCTACCTCTGGAGCTGCTAAAACTGTTTTGGCCGTATTTAGAAGTATAGGTTAGCCCTCCCCACGAATACAGCGAATTGGACCAAGGTTTATCTCGTTAACACGCCTGTTTGTCGGAAGAGCAGCGGAATTCTCCTAATTCAGAAAGAGCCATACTTCAGAAAGCGCAGCGCTATCGTAAAGTTACCTTCGCCTTGCCGCAGTCGTGCCAACAGAAACTAGAGTCGGTGGATTCAGCAACTATATGCTTGGGATGCCATTGTCGGCGAATTTTGCAGCAGCGCAGTGTTCGCTGCTCCGATAGAACGTTGCTGTGACTGGAGGCGAGTCAGAAAGTGGGGCTTTCTACCGGAACCAGGACAACCGGCACCATTTCACTGTGCTGAAACCAGTCGCCGTCGATCCTGGTAATGCTGTCGCCAGCCTCACTCATGCGTGTGGTGCCGGTGAATTCCAGGTCCAGCCTAGGGATACGAATTGTAATTCGGCGTCCATCGACCATCACTGTGTCTGCGGGCATTCCGTATATGCCGAGCCCGCTGCTGGTCAGTGAAGCGGTGAAGTCCTCACCGTTCACGCTGAAGGTAAAGGCCAGGTTCATATTGTCACGGCCGATTACCAGCGGCCCTTCCCAGGACCCCTCTAAAGTTTCTCTCGCCGATTCCTGTGCCCATGTCAGGGTGGCATGGGCGATGCCTGCGAGGATCATCAGTGTTTTGAGGACAGGTTTCATACTAAGCATAGTAATGCAGCTCAACGACTGACTGCAAATGCCTCCGCCGCGGCAAACGGGCCGAAGATCCATGCAGGCTTGGAAATGCCGGCCAGTTGGAAGCGGCAACAATTGGTGGTTTGTCAATGCAGAGAGGCGGGACAATGACGATACAATTTTGCACTTAGAATGAGAGTCATTGTAATGGATCAGGAAATAGAACAAGTCACCGAAATCTATAACATGACCACTGCCCCCCTTGTGACCTATAGTTTTCAAATTCTGTGGGCCATCGTTGTCATGGCGCTAGGCGTCATGCTGGGCAGAAGACTCTCCGATATGGTCTATGGCGTGGCTGAGAAGAGAGGCATTGACGTGACTCTGAGTCGCTTCTTTGTTAACTGTGCTCACCTTGCCATAATCGGAGCCGCAGCCATGATTGCTTTGCCCGAGCTAGGCATTCAGGCTACCCCATTTCCCGCTGCAATCGGCGTTCTCGGTCTTGGTGCTGGTTTAGCCATTCAGGGCCTGCTCTCTAACTATGGCGCCGGACTCAGCATTATTCTGACGCGACCCTTTATCGTGGGCGACACCATTCGTGTGCTTGGCGGCTAGGGCGTCGTAAAATGGGTCACCTTAGCTTATACGGTGCTCTCTAACGAAGATGAGGAAAAGATTACTATTCCAAATCGTCATATCATCGGCGAGGTTATCCACAATTCCCAGTTCGACACCGTGCTCGAATTAGCGGTGGACATTGCCTATAAAAGTGACACTGCAGCGGCCTTTGAAATAATTTGTGCTACCTTGCGCGATGTCGAGGGGCTCAGCCAATCAAGAGCAGTGCAGGTTGGCATTGATGGTTTTGGAGACAGCGCTGCCAACATAGGTATTCGCTGCTGGGTGCTAACCGAGAAATTTTACGAAGTGAAGTGCACCTGCAATCAGAAACTGCAGGACGCGCTGACTGCCAATAGTATCGCGATTCCGTTTCCGCAGCGTGAAGTGCGTATGCTGGCTGGCGTGGTGTGACAGGGTAATTTGTGACTGCCAATATATGATGAGGAGAGGCAATGGAATATCTACCCGCTGTAGAGATTGAATACCCGAAGGGAGAGCCGGTAAATGCCGCCATCATCTGGCTGCACGGTCTCGGAGCAGATGGCAATGACTTTGCGCCCATCGTGCCGCAACTAGATCTGCCGGCCGGGCTTGGCGTGCGCTTTATTTTTCCTCATGCGCCATCTATACCGGTAACAATCAATAATGGCTTTGTCATGCCTGCATGGTACGACATCAAGCGACTGGACGTGGATCGTCATGTTGATACGGATCAGCTGAAGCAGTCAGCCAGCTGGGTACACGACCTGATTGAACGGGAAATAGAGCGAGGAGTGCCCAGTGAGCGCATTATCGTGGCGGGGTTTTCCCAAGGTGGGGCGGTGAGCTTTGAGGCGGCGCTCACTTATCCCAAAACCCTTGCGGGCATAATGGCGCTATCTACGTATTTCGCCACCGGCGACAGCATTGAGATTAACCCGATTCAGAACACCATTCCTATTATGATCGGCCACGGCAGCCTGGATCCGGTAGTGGCGGAAGCGCTGGGAAGCAAGAGCGTGGTTACTCTGCAGAATCTCGGATTCAACCCCGAGTATTTTGTGTACACCATGGAGCACGCGGTCTGTCCCCAGGAGATCGTTGATATAGGGTCATGGATAGGTCGCACCCTGGGCGCTGCACCTGAGGCCCGCTGAAATAGCTTTAGATCACCGCACCATGGATCGCAAAAGTTGAAGATTTTAGGTTGACCTTCGAGTTAACTCTAAGTTTATACTTGGTACCATACGGCGTTTTTTCTTGAGGCACAGTTGATATGCTGAAAATCAGCGAACTGGCTGCCCTGACCGGCCTGTCTGCACATACTATCCGCTTCTATGAGAAGCATGGACTGATCGAGGCGAGTCAGCGTAGTGGCTCTGGCTATCGCTATTACAGTGATGCCGACGTGAAGCGGGCGGTGTTTGTTAAATCGGCGCGCAATACAGGTTTCTCTCTGGATGACATTGGCGTGTTGCTTTCCATTCGGCTGGATAAACAAAGCCACAGCTGTCAAGAAGTGACTGACATAACCCAGCACAAGCTGGATGAGGTCAATGAGCGTCTGGCCGAATTGCAGACCATGCGGCGGACTCTGGAGCGCCTTCTGGAGAGCTGTTGCGGCGGTCCCGAGAATGCCACCCATTGCTCCATCATCGAAGCGCTGGATGGGGGCGCTGTGACTGTTACAAGGAGGGCCAGTTGATGGAACTGTTAAGCATCTTTTGGAGTCTGGTGATCGAGAGTGCCCCATGGCTACTCATGGGCTACTTATTGGCGGGTATCATAAAGCAGGTCATCCCCAGCAGTTGGGTCGAAAAGCAGCTGGCCAAGCCCGGCCTCGTATCAATCGTGAAAGGGGCTTTTATAGGCGCACCGCTGCCTCTTTGTTCATGTGGAGTCATTCCAACCGCCCTAGCGATTCGTAAGGCTGGGGCATCTAAAGGCGCCACGTCTTCTTTTTTGGTGGCGACGCCAGAGACTGGTGTCGATTCAATATCCTTTTCCTACGCGGTGTTAGGCCCGATTTTCGCTGTGGCGCGACCAATTGGGGCGCTAGTCAGCGCAATTGTTGCTGGTATCCTGGTAAATGCCGTCGATAAAGAAGACGAGCATGTTGCCGAGGTCGAGGCGACTTGCGGCAGTTGCTGCAGCAAGAAGTCGGCTGTGGTGCAAGAAGAGCCTGCTTTGAACAAGCGTCTCGTATCGGCGGTGCAGTATGGGTACGGCCGGATGATCTCTGATACGGCAAAGTGGTTGGCTATCGGCCTGGTGGCCGCTGCCGTGATTACTGCCCTGGTGCCACAATCGTTTTTCCTGCAGTGGGGCGATGGCGTCATGGCGATGATTATTATGGTAATCGTGGGCCTTCCAATGTACATCTGCGCAACTGCCTCGACTCCCGTTGCCGCCAGTCTGTTGTTTGCTGGCATCTCCCCTGGAGCGGCTCTAGTGTTTATGCTCACCGGCCCGGCCACGAACCTAGCTACAATGGGTGTAATCAGGGAGCAGCTAGGATTGAAGTCGCTTGGTGCGTATCTGATCGCTGTCATTGGCACAGCGGTCGCCGCTGGTCTGCTGCTAAACGCCGCCTATGATGCATTCGCTTGGCCTTTGCAGCTGTCTATGGCCGAGCACAGTGACAGTTATCCACTCTGGCGTCAGCTTGCCGCCATTGTGTTGGTTGGACTGATAGCGCGAGTCTGGGTGCAGCCTCTTTTCTTAAACCGTGGCAAGCTAGACCAGTCCGCAGAGCCACAGGCGATTGAGCAAAGCTGAGGCAATCAATGCGCCTAAGTCGCGCCTAGCCGGTTGACTTGTGCGACAACCCGGTGCGCTTGATTCAGACTGAAGACGAGGTCAGCGCTAGTTGGCAGGGTTGCCAGACTATGTCGGGTCAGTCGCTCGAAATGCTGAATGAAACGGCTGAGTTGCGCAGTGCTCATAATGCCGGTTAAGTCCGACCCTCGAGCTTCCTGCCGGCTTTGCCTCAGCTTTTCTTCCTGCAGCCCACGCCAGGCATAAACCTGCTCAAACGAGGGTGCCTGCAGCATTAGCATCATGTCGATGTGGGAGAACAGAGGGGCATAGTCAGTGGCCAGGGTCGCATTCACGTAGCGTCGCCAGCGGCCCGTTTGATCTGACTGGGCTTCCAGTTCATTGATTGGCTCTGACAAGTTGCTCTCGGCTTCAGGGCCCACACCAACAAACCATCCCTCCAGAATCACCATATCTACTGGTCCATGCACGAGCGACCAATGCTGTTTGGGCGCGGGATTGTCGGTAGCCTTGTCAAATCGGGGGATAGAAATGGCATCAAACACTTCTGAGTTCATCAGTCTATCAAGGCATACGTGCAGAGCCTTGGTGTCATGGGTACCTGGCACTCCCCGAGTCGCTAGTAGGGGGTGAATCTCCTCAGCGAGGGCTAGTCTGGCAGCTTTGGAAAGGTAAAAATCATCTATCGAAAGCTCAACGACCTGCAGACCCGCTTCCCGGCAGTAATGAGTCAGGAACTTTGATAGGGTTGTCTTGCCGGTCCCTTGGGCACCATTGATACCGACAAACAGCGGTTCGCTATCGGCGCTGTTACAGCGCTGGATTAACTCAGCCGCCAACGGGACGAACCAGTGCCGTGCATCTTCGCCATAAGCACCGGGCAGCCGTTCGGTGTGGATAAAATTTTGAATAAGCTGTGGATTCATGCTGGATTGGTCGCTGCCCGGTTGTTAATGGCGTGATGTTACAGCGCTAGCTTGGTCAGGTTCAATGAAGCGGTAGGGATGTCAGTTAAGGCTGTGTTAGCATCAATCGAATGTGAAAGCGTTTCCAATCACACACGCACTTTTTAACTGGATTGGTCGCGCTGCCCGCTGCTCGCTGAGTCTTAACCAAGTGTCTAACCTAGTTCCTGAACAGCCCATCGTTGTGTCGCCAACGCTTGCTTCCACTATCGGCCTCCCCGAGGCAGTCATGTTGCAGTCCCTTGCCGAGTTGATCAAGCATCGTGGACAAAAGCGAGCAACAGAGTCATCTCTACGTTGGCTGCTCCTTGAGGACAGTGAGCTTTCAGGGCTTTTTCCGTTCTGGTCTCTCGCTGAATGCCAGCAAATCAGATCAAGCCTGGAGAATCTCGGAATCATTAGACTGGAGTGCTCCAAGGGTGCACAGGGCGCGCACGGAAATGCAGCGAGCTGGATAGCCATCGACGAGCAGCCCATTTCTAATCCTTTACTGACAAGTTCTGTATCGACGCGAACGCAACCGCAGACCGCCAGAATGACATTTTCCGACCATCCCAGCGCCCAATCTGACCCGACTGCTAATTTAGGAACTCAAGGGTCCGATGCTACCCCTAGCTCGAGGAGCTCAGCCTATCTTATTCCGGTTGGCTGGCAGCCTGATGCCAATTGGATTCGCCTCGCCAAACAGCATGCTATTCCTGACGAATTTATTCATAGCCTAGTGCCCGAGTTCGTCAGCTACTGGCGCGACCGCGGACAAGCCAGATTTTCCTGGGGCAATGCGTTTTACAAGCATGTGTTGAAAGAGTGGCGACATGAGCAGACTCGAAAGGGTGCCCATGAACTGGCCAGCACAATGTCGCCACAGTGGCAACCCAGCCTGGATGCGCTGGAAATTTTGGAGAACGCGGGAATCAGCCGCAGCTTTATTGAAGACGCGGTTGCTGAATTTGTTTTGTACTGGCGCGAGCGCGGTGTCGTTCATGGCGCCTGGAATACGAAGTTTATTGAACACATCAGACGCCAGTGGGCGAAATTCACCGCTTCGTTTGGACGTGACGACGCGCCCAGACCTATTTTGGATGGCTGGCAGCCGAGTGCCGATTGTTTGGAAATTTTACAGCTCGCTGAAATTGACGAGCAATATGCCCGTAGCAGAGTGCCCGAGTTCGTGATGTACTGGAAAGATAGCGGACAGGCGAAAGCCTCCTGGAATACAGTCTTTTTGCAGTTCATCAAACAGGACTGGGCCCGCCGCCTTAAACAGGTCGGCAATGACGAGACCATCTATGGAGAAGATAAAACCCTTGCTGGATCGAACCAGCAAAAAATTAGAGAAAAGTTCGAGCGCATCGCTGATCGAAGCTGGGCCGACTAAACCACGCAGCGGGAATCAACCCATTGAGGCAGTGGCAGATTCTACAGACAGGTACCAGTCTGAGTCAGCGCCTGACCGTGTGGATGCCATTAATCAAATTTTTGCTGAATTTGAGTTCGCTTACCATAACCAGTACCACAAGGCATTCGCCAATGCAGAGAGCCTGGCGATAGCCAAAAAGTATTGGTTGAGCTCGCTGGAAAATTATCAGCCGACGCAGATCGTTAAGGCCGCTAAGCGGGTGATTCGCAGCCAGGACTATTTGCCTTCAATTGCTGCAGTGGTTAGGGCCTGTGAGGAGGGCTTCGACCTGTTTGGCTTGCCCGCGCCACGCGCTGCATATGTCGAGGCTTGTTCTGCGCCTTCCCCGAAACGTGCGCAGCGCTGGAGTCACCCGGCTGTTTACCTGGCTGGGCAGGATACTGGATGGTACACACTGGCTAATGAGGTCGACGCTGTCGCCTTTACGCGCTTTGAATACCACTACGGTGAGCTGTGCCGACGCGTGATGAATGGCGAAGATCTGAACCTGCCGGTGCCCGAGGCACTGCCTGAGAAAATTGAGCGTCCGCTGAGTGCATCGGAGCGGCGGGCACGGATTGCCAAAATGAAGAAAGAACTTAACCTCTAGTCAGGAGTCCAATTTCTTGTACTTGATTCGGGTTGGCTGGGTATCGCCGGCGCGCTTCTTGTGATCGGCCTCGTAGTCCGAGTAGTTGCCTTCATGCCATACCACCCGGCTTTCTCCTTCGAAAGCGAGAATGTGGGTGCAGATGCGATCGAGAAACCAACGGTCGTGCGAGACCACGATAGCGCAGCCAGGAAATGCCAGGATACCTTCTTCCAGGGCTCGCAGCGTCTCTACGTCTAGATCGTTAGTGGGCTCATCCAGCAGTAGCACATTACCACCTTTCTTCAGCAGCTTGGCCATATGCAGGCGATTGCGCTCACCCCCGGATAAATCCTCTACGAATTTTTGCTGATCACCACCTCTGAAATTGAAGCGGCTGGCGTAGGCCCTGGAGGATATTTCGTAGTTGCCAATGTGCAGGATATCTTGCTCGTCTGACAATTCCTGCCATACAGTGTTCTCGCCATTTAGTTCATCGCGGCTCTGATCAACGTAGGCAAGATTCACGGTCTCGCCCAAACCTATGCTGCCGCTATCAGGTTGTTCCGCCCCCACTAACATGCGTAGGAAGGTGGTTTTACCCGCGCCGTTGCCGCCGATGATGCCGACGATACTGCCCTTGGGTACTGAGAAACTGAGATCTTCAATGAGCACGCGATCGCCGAAGCCTTTGCACAGGTGATTCACTTCGATAACTTTGTCACCGAGACGCTCACCCGGAGGGATATATAACTCCTGGGTTTCGTTGCGCTTCTGGAAGTCCTTGGAATTGAGCTCTTCAAAGCGCGCAATTCGCGCCTTGCTCTTGGACTGGCGGCCCTTGGGATTGGCGCGCACCCACTCCAATTCCGACTTGATGGTGCGCTCACGTGCGGCCTCCTGCTTCTCTTCCAGTTCCAGGCGTTTCTCTTTCGCTTCCAGCCAGGTGCTGTAGTTGCCCTCATAAGGAATGCCGTGGCCGCGGTCCAGCTCCAAGATCCAACCGGCAGCATTGTCAAGGAAGTAGCGATCGTGGGTGATAGCCACGACGGTGCCCGGGTATTCTTGCAGGAAGCGCTCCAGCCACGCCACGCTTTCGGCATCCAGGTGGTTGGTGGGCTCATCCAGCAGTAGCATATCTGGCTTGGAGAGCAGCAGACGGCACAGGGCGACCCGGCGCTTCTCTCCGCCCGATAGATTAGCAACCCTGGCGTCCCACTCCGGCAGACGCAGGGCATTAGCGGCAATGTCGAGGGTGCGTTCGATTTGCCAGCCATCGACTGCGTCAATTTCATTTTGCAGAGCGCCCTGACGCTCCAGCAGTGTGTTCATCTCATCTTCTTCCATGTGTTCCGCGAACTTGTCGCTGATCGCGTTGAACTCATCGATGAGATCGATGGTTTTCTTGATGCCTTGTTCTACATTTCCCCGGACTGTAAGTTCTTCATCCAGCTCGGGCTCCTGCGGCAGGTAGCCGATCTTGATCCCCGCTTGCGGCCGCGCCTCGCCATTAATTTCCGTGTCGATCCCCGCCATGATGCGCAGTAGGGTAGACTTTCCCGCACCGTTCAAACCCAGCACACCAATCTTTGCGCCCGGGAAAAAGGACAGGGATATATCTTTAAGGATTTCGCGCTTGGGCGGGACTACCTTGCCGACACGGTTCATCGTGTATACGAACTGAGACAAATTAATATTCCTTATATATCAGTAGTTTATAGTACACAAAATTATCTAGTAAACTTTTAGTAAACTTTTTCAGTTCGTATACCTTCCAGATAAACCCCATTTTACACCATCAAAGTCACTAAACTCTTATGAGATTCACTCAATCGTCTATGACTACCGTGTGTAGAGAACCGTCAACCCTCAAAGTGACAAGTTTTCCGCGCTTGATCTCCGTCACCACATCCCGACAGACTTCTCGCATTTGAAGATTTCCAGTGTTTTCAGAGTGATTTCTTCCAATATTTGTTCC
>MDTC01003325.1_pt1 | contig 10264 bp, 8 predicted proteins | sample 811181 | NCBI WGS metagenome assembly MDTC01 (sample SAMN05326644, study PRJNA326480) | marine metagenome | isolation source: seawater | place: Pacific Ocean: North | collected 2011
CGAACTCGGTCGTGAAGGCCTCCAGCGCCGATGGTACTTAGTCTTAAGGCTTGGGAGAGTAGGACGCCGCCTATTTAATTATTCTTACATATTACGATTTTAATTTTTTCTTAATTTTTATTTTTTAATTTAGAAATCTCTAAAACTATATTATTTGAAATAAGATTATAAATTTGCTCATTATAGTGCACATCATCTAGTCCAAAACCATAAGCCTCCTCATATTCGTATTCTCCAGAAATTAATCTATTTAAATCTAAATAATCAATTCCATTTCTTTTGAGCATATTTATCACTTCTTTGTCTGCTTTTGACTTATTGAGTATCTCTATTCTAGAGGGTAAATATACAAATAACATTCTTGAATTTTTTTCTTTTATTAGATTATTTGCATCAATCAGAACTCTTTCAAGTAATGAATAAGTTTTTTTTAAACTATTTTTCATTAATATAAAATTAATTCTAGACGTAACATCTATAGTTAAAGCTTTTAAAAATAGTAAGTCAAAAAAACTCAATTTAGATAAATGCAATTTTTCAGTAAAATAATCAATTTTTTTTAATTCATTAAATTTTTGATCTAATTTATTAGGATCTTCTTCGTCAATAAATTGAAAATATTGATTATATCCATCACTTTTTTCTTTATAAAATTCATCAACTAAATTTTGTTTAGATATAATATTTTGTAAATAATTTTTATCATCAAGATACTTAATCAAATTTTCATCTTTTTTTTCAATGAGAAGATCATTTAAATCATTAGGATAGTACATCCATATAACTATATTAAATTCACCTACATCAATATATTCTCTTAAACTAGCAAGTTCAATTAAAGGACCATTCCCACCCTTAGATAAATTGATGACATTATATCCCTCATCCTCAAGTTGTTGTTTAGGTAAATATTTATCCTCTACGCAGTAACCCTCACTCGAAGAGTCTCCTACAATAAGAATATTATTTTTCTTATTTAATTTTAAATTGTCATAATCTAATTTTTTATTATTAAAGCCGTATTTGTCTGTAAATGTAGCTTTCCAGTAACCGTTTTCATTACACATCAAAGAATTTGCATTTGAAATTCCAGAAAGAGGAAAAAAGTTTTTTTCATAATCGTTTGGTCTATAAAGATAAATTACAGGATGCTGCGCCATTATTGTATGCTTTTCTTCGTTCATCTCATTTAGGACTAAATATGGATGTCTTCTGTCTATTTCTATATTTTCTATACGTTCCAGTCTTTGGTCTATAAAGCTATTAGATTTAAAATGAAGAAAAATATTTATTATTATTAAAAAAATGTACAGAGATAATATAAACCCTAATATTTCGATCAAATATTTATTAATTAATTTTCTCATTATCTTCGTTTACCTATCATTATAAAAAGCCCACCCTCTGAACCGTAATTGTCAAAAATCATTAAAAATTGTTTTAAGATTCTTTCACCAAAGGTTGTTTTATATTTTTTCTCATAAAATTTAGCTTCATTTTCATTAAATAAATTCATAGATGGGGTGCTTCCAAGAAATTTAATGTTACACTCAGAAAACCAATTCAATATATTGTCAAATGTAAAGCACGTCTCTAGAGGATGTTGGTACTGATCTCTGATCCAAGCTATTTTTTTGTCTGAAGAAAAGTTGTTTTTCCTTAAATACGGATCAAGAAAAATAGCTATATTTTTATTAATATATTTAAAAATAAATTGCCTAATAAAAGTTCTTAAACGCCCAATTCTATTATAAAAACCGACAATAATATTTCCTTTTTCCTTTGCTAAATTAGAAATTCTTTTGAAGTTTCCTTTTGGATCAGAAGTGTGATGCAAAACTCCTGTGCAAATAACAAAATCAAAACTATTGTTTTCAAAAATAATATTTTCTATTTCAGACCTAATAAATTTGACATTATTAACCTCATTCTTTTTTGCAAATTCATATCCAAGTTCTAATGATTTTTTAGTTGCATCAAGACAGTAAACTTTATTATTTGTATTGGCTGCTAGAAAAATACCAAGTTGACAAGTACCAGACCCCACCTCAATTATTTTTTTATTATAGCCGATGTATTGTTTTAACTCTGATAAAAATATATTTTTTTCACTAATTTCTAAAAAATTAGAGAGATCTATATAATTATTGTAATTTGGAAAAGGACTTACATCATAGAACTCATCAATTAATTTCGGAGTTTCACCATAGACCCCAAAATCATAAATTCCATTATCCTTTTTATAGTCTTTTACAAATTTCATTATTAAGTTAAATATTTCAAAGTAACTTCTCTATTATGACTTTTGCTAAACCTCCAAAGTAGACCATCTAAATAAAAATGAAGCATTTGTCCTAATATTGGCACAATTATTAAATATTTTATAAAATTGTGGTCTATTTTATTTGTAAACGACATTAAAGACATCACTAATCCATATGTTAAAATTATTATCAAGTATTCATAATTAATTACTTTACCAAAAATATTTAATCCTTTTCGGTTTGAAACAACTTTATAGGTTAGAGCTAAATATTGAGTATAATGCATTGTTACACCCATTATTATCCCATGAATAGGTGCTTCTACAAAAGATATTGGAAAAAACATTATAGTGCCAGTAATTAAAATTACAAAGTTTTTAAGATCTCTAAAAAAATATATAAAAAGAACAAAATTTAAAATCAATAGACCTGACGATAATAAAATTAATTTATTTTCAATATTTAAATTAAAATTATTAAAGTAAAAACGAATTATTCCAATTAAGAAAAAATATATAGCAAAGAAATAAATAGAATTATTTATAAAGATATTTTTATTTTTAATTTTTTCATAAAGCTTTGATATCCCTACACTTTGCCTTGTTACGTGAAAAATATTAAATATAAAGAATAATAAATAAAATAATGTATCATAGAATATAAACAGGTAAATTGAAGAAAGTATAATTAAAAAAGGCACTAAAATATAAATTAATTTGTCTTTAAGAATAATACTTTTATTCATTTTACTTAAAAAAAATGGCCAAGTAGCTCCAAAATGAGGTTCTGCTAATAATAAAAGAGTAAAAAAAATTAAATAATATTCCAAGTTTGGCAGTGAATATAAAATTACAAAATAAATTAAAGGAAATATAATTGGAAATTTTATAAGCAGAATATCTATCTTACGGTTAATAATATTGTTGTTTGAATTATCCATAACTAGGAGATATATTTAACTTTCATGAACAGCATAAATAAAATTAAAGCCCCTACTGAAAAAAATTTTGGGCTAACTTTTTCAATATTTTTTTTGATGTTATTCATTTTATTGCTGGTCTTGGGAAAAACAATAATTATTTTACCTATAATATCTATATTAATTTTGATATTAACATACTTTTTTTCTAGTATCTTAAGAGTTCCAAACTATATTTGGCATGAATTTGGCAAATTAATATCTATTATTACCAATCCTGTAATAATGTTTATTATGTATTATTTTTTGTTTACTCCATATGGATTTATCATAAAATTTTTTAAAAGAAAAGATACGGGCTGGCATAAATACGATTATAATGATAATTTTAATAATCAATTCTAAATGGATTTTATAAAAGAACTTTTTTCCTATTTCTTTAAAAGAAAAAAATTTTATTTGATCCCTATATTCATCATTTCTCTCTTATTTGGTGTTTTGATAGTTCTTACTCAGGGATCATCTATTTCTCCATTTATTTACACTTTATTTTAAAATATTGTCGTTAATTTTAGGTATTTCAGCTTACTATCACGATAGTGCAGCGGCCTTAATAGATGATAATAAAATTATATCAGCTGTACAGGAGGAAAGGTTCTCAAGAGTCAAAAATGATCAAAGTTTTCCAATATTAGCAATTAAAAATATCCTAGAGACTAATCAATTAAATTTAAATGATGTCGATGCAGTGGTTTTTTATGAAAAACCACTCATAAAATTTGAAAGAATTATTGAAACAATTTTATTTAATTCACCAAAAGGATTTAAGAACTTTAAAATGTCATTTCCTGTTTGGATTAAAGAAAAATTATTTCTTAAAAGAACAATAAAGAATGAATTAAGAACAATAGATCATAATTTTGATAAGAGTAAAATTAAGTTTTCATCTCATCACTTAAGCCATGCTTCTAGTGCTTTTTTTCCTTCCCCTTACGAAAAGGCAATAATTTTGACAATAGATGGAGTGGGAGAGTGGAGCACAACCACTATAGGGTTAGGGAATGGTAGTGAAATTAGCATTATTAAAGAGTTAAGATACCCCAATTCACTTGGATTATTATACTCAGCTTTTACATATTTTTTGGGCTTTAAAGTTAATAGTGGAGAATATAAATTAATGGGATTATCTCCTTATGGAAATCCAAAGTATACTAAAATAATTTTTGATAATCTAATAACTTTAAATGATGATGGATCTTTTATAATTAATCAGAAATATTTTTCATATTCTAAATCAGATAGAATGATTAATAAAAAATTCTGTGATTTATTTGGCATATTACCTAAAAATCCATCTGATGAATTTACTCAAGTACACCTTGATATAGCTGCTTCAATACAAGAAGTGCTCAACCATGTAGTTATAACTATAGCTAAAAATGCTTATCATGAATACAAGATAGATTATTTATGTTTATCTGGCGGTGTTGCACTGAATTGTATTTCTAATTATGAAATACAAAAAATTGGTATTTTTAAAGGAGTTTGGGTACAGCCAGCTTCTGGAGATGCAGGTGGAGCATTAGGAGCCGCTTTGGCCTATAAACATCTTTATGAAAAAAAAATAAGAAAAATAAGCAACGAAGACTCAATGTCTAGATCTCTCTTGGGCCCCAGTTATGAAGATAGTCAAATTAAAAAATTTCTAGACGGGTTTGGTCTTGATTATAATTTACATACTAACGATATAGATTTAGTAAATAAAACTGCAGAAATTTTAAAAGAAGGAAAATTTATAGGTTTTTTTCAAGGAAGAATGGAATACGGACCAAGATCTTTAGGGTCAAGATCTATATTAGCTGATCCTAGAGGAACAGAGGTTCAAAAAAAACTTAATTTAAATATTAAATTTAGAGAAAGCTTCAGGCCTTTTGCACCTGCAATATTGGCTAACGTATGCAAGCAATATTTTGACAATGAACAACTTAGTCCATATATGTTATCAACTTATAAAATAAGGGATAAATTTAGAAAAAAATTTAATTTGAATAATATAAAATCTATAAATGGTCTTATAAATGAAAAAAAATCTGATTTCCCAGCAATTACTCATGTTGATTATTCTTCAAGAGTTCAAACAGTTGATAAGTTTTCTAATAAAATTTTTTATGAATTACTTGATAAATTTTATAAAATTACTGGTTGCCCAATTTTGTTAAATACATCTTTTAATGTAAGGGGTGAACCAATTGTATGTAGTCCTTTAGATGCTATTAATTGTTTTATGAAAACTAATTTAGATTTTCTTGTAATTGGTAAATTCATTGTAAAAAGACCTGAAGGAATGGGTCAAATAAAATTTCTAATTAGCAAAACTTTAGATTAATTATTTTAATCAGAAAATAATTTTTTTATTGCACCTACATATGGCTTATATCTTTCAGCCGTAATTTCTAAATTTTTAATAATTCTATCTTTTCTTTCCTGAGGAATATCTTCGCTTTCAGCGCCTCTATTGATTTCTTTTTCAAGTTTATCACCAAAGCTCATATCTGTATCTTTACCTTTCACAAATGAGTCAAGCTGAAATTCAATCATTTGCCTTAGGTAAACAACCTCATTTTGAAGTTTGATCATACTTTTTTCTATAGACTTGTTTATTGACCCTGAAAAATAAGAAATAGTAAATGCTAAAATTCCAACAATTAGAAATATTGATATAAATGTTTTTATAACATGAGATAAAATCTCATTCATCCAATTAAACTTTGATTTAAGATTTACAGTTTGATTACTAAGTTCATTTCCAATAGCAGCGGCAGGAGAATTATTATTTAAATTGTATTTCTTTAACTTCCTTAAATATTTTTTTTCTTGGAGCTCAAGAGAAGAAATTGCCTTTTCGGGCGTATCTCCCTCTCCAATAAAACTAAAATTAGAGCTAGAAGATATGAATTTTCCATCCTCTAGCCTTTCTAAAATAATTTTTTTATTTTTTTTTGACATAAATTCTAACTTCATTATTGATATCTTCTTTATTATCAAAACTCAAATGTAAATTTCCTTGGCATTCATTTGTAAAATTGAATAATTCCTTATCTGTGAAATTTACCTTTAGCGAGTCTGTATCAATTTTGCTTAATCGATCATTTTTAGATGATAAAAAGGACGTATTTTCATTTCCATCATTTTTCAATTTGAATTGAAAATTCAATATTTTAGATTTAATATTTTTAGAATAGCTTTTATTTTGTTTCATTTCAGTTGTATTATTAAAATTTGTATATCTACCATAAAATTCTTTTCCATTCGAATTTATATCTATCATGGACAATTTATTAAAAGACTTGTCAAAATATTTAACTGATAATTTATTTTTTCTTTGGTTATCGTTAAAAAAAATATACGAAAATTTTATATAAAATTTTTCTATAGTTTCTTTGAAACTGTATGTAGTTGTCATATCAAGCAGGTTTCGATCAGAGACAAATATATTATTTTGATAGATTTGTTTGTGTTGTTTTAAGTCTTCTTCATTATTAGATGTAATGATATTTAATCTTTTCTTATATTTTGGATTAAAATTTGAAAAAATATTTTCAAAATAATACATTCCGTTATATTTTTTCTTATTAAAATCTAAACTATAAACATTATGACCAACTTCAGATGTAGAAATTGGATAAATATCGTTTTCACATGATAAGATAATTGATCCATTAAAGTTTTTTGTAATTATCTTATTCAAACTATATGTGTTTGTATCTAGCTCATATTCTATTTTTTCGGTTGTATTTTTAGTCTTAAAAATCTCAATATTATTTTTCACTTCATAAAGATATATACCTGGATGACCTGATGATGATGAAAAAGTTTCAATATATGAAAAACGATCTATATCACTTCCCCCAAAAAAATCATTACCAATGAAAAATTCTCTTAAAGGCCCAACTTGATTATTTTCAAACATTACTAAGTAAACTTTTTCATAATTATCAATATCTATATTTTCATAATTGCTAAGAACGTCATAATTTATTCCCTCTTCTAGCATTAATATTCTATCTATACTTGCCGTGTACCCATGTTGTTGCTGAAAAATAAATATATTATTTTCATAATTTTCTTTCATGAAATTCCTAAATGGCTCTAAAGCAGATAGTTCTCTTAAACTCTCATCTGAGTCCTTAATAAAAAAACTATTAAATCTATATAAATTATGTAAGAACGAAAAAAATAATATGACTATAAAAATAATTAAAAATTGTTTTTTTAATACTTGGCCTTGATAATAATTATTTTTATATAAAATATATTTTTTATACTTAAAAGACCAAATAATAGTTTGATAAGTACTAGACAGTTTTATTAAAAAAAATTCTATGAATTTTATTTTAATACTGTTGTTTTTAATTAAGTCTATAAAAGCATAAACGCCATAATAGCTTATATATATACATAATGAATAATAGTCGAAACTAGCTTTATTAATTTGGTAATTATCGTGAGTAAATACTCTAAAAAATAAGCTTAATAATATTGATAAATTTACCAAAAATAATAACTTATTATTTCTGTAAAAAAATATAGCCACTAATCCAAAAATAAAAAATATCCTTTCAAAATATGTAAAAAAATTAATACCTAATAGCATTCCAGGTTCATGAGGTGCATGAAACAGATGAGGTGTCATAAAAATATTTTTAAAAAAACGCTGTATAATATCTTTTTTGCCATTGATAAAATCTATAAACACAAAACCATTATCAATAGAATTTCCTCCTAATAAAAATTTAAACATTGTGATAGTTCTGTCTGGCAGAACTGAAATATGATAGAAAATATTCTTATTAAGTATTAAAGACCATATAATTGACTCAAAAAAATAAAATATATTTGCTAAACCAATACATAAAAAAATTATTACAATTTTTTTAAAATATATTTTGAGATTTTTATTTAGAAAGAATAACGTTAAAGCAGTAAGCATTAAAAAAAAAGGAAGAATAGTCGAAGTATTTGGATATCCATTTAAAAAACTTAATGAAAAAATAAAAGAGTAAAGAATATAGCTAAGCCGATTAATTTTACTTTCACTAAATAACTTTACTAAAAAACTTAATGAATAGAAATAAAGAGGAATAAAAAAAAGTATATGATTTTCAAGACCACCTCTATGTAACTGCATAATATAAATATTTGATAAAAAACCTATTATTAATGGTATTTTCAGCGTTTCTATTTTTAAAGAATTGCAAAAATTCAAAATTGAAAAAAAGGTAAATAAAAAAATAAAAATTGTTAAATAAAAGTAGCTGTGAGAATAATTATCAAAAAAAAATAAATTATGAATTAAAAGATGAAGAAGATATGGTAATGCTTTAACTAATAAGGAGTCGCCAGCAACTCCCTGTATCATAGGATCTATGAAATATTTATTGTAATTCTCTTTATTAGATTTATCGCCATGAATTTTTTTAGAATTATTTCTCACAAATTTACTATAATCAACATCAGTGTCTGACCTAATAAGTTTGTCTAATTGAGATGTAGCTACAATATTTTCAACTGCTTGATCACCATAGCTATATGTGTGTTTATAATTAAAGAATAAAAAAAAAGTAGAGAGGAGTAATATTAGAATTATAGATATATTTACAAAATTAATGTTATGTTTTCCATTATTTCTAAAAATAGATAATATAAAACTATGCATTTGAATTTTTCGATTATTATACCTTTTAAAGAAGTTAATACTAATCTATTAAAGTGTCTAGATTCTATAGATAATTTAAACTATAAAAGTTTTGAAGTTATACTTGTACCTGACAAAAAAATAAAATTAATTAAAAATTTTAATTTTCACTTATTAATATTACCAAGTGGTGAAATAATGCCTGGCCTTAAAAGGGATTTAGCTGTTGAGAAATCAAATGGTCAAGTTTTAGTTTTTTTAGATGATGATGCACAACCTCATGAAGAATGGTTAAATATAGCATATAGTTATTTTTTTGAAAAAAAGGAGAGAGCTATAGGAGGTCCAGGTATAGATACAAGCGATGGTAAAAAAAATTGGCTTCAAAATTTAAGTGATATTTTTTTTAAATCAAAGTTTTTTGGAGTTCCTGACAGGTACCTAGAAGGGAATAAAGAAAAATATTATGACGACTGGCCATCTGTAAATTTAATGATTAGAAAGAGTACATTCATAAAAATCAATGGATTTCAAACCAATCACTGGCCAGGTGAAGATACAGTTTTATGCAGCAAGCTTAAAAAAGAGGGGATTAGTATTCTTTATGTTCCCAAGTTATTTGTATATCACATAAGACGAGTAAATTTAAAAAAATTAACCAAGCAAGTTTTCAATTATGGATACAAAAGAGGATTATTTTTTTTTGAGTTCCCAAATAATTCAAGAAGTTTAAAATATTTAATACCGTCTTTTTTTTTGGCATACACTATTTCATTATTTTTTTTCAGTATTGGTATTTATTATATTCCAATTATAATTTATTTTATTATTTCAATTTATAATTATTTAAAATTTAGTAAAAATTTCCTTAGTTTATTTATTTTTCCCTTTTTTTGTATGTATAATCATATCATATATGGTTTCGCCTATTTATTAGGTTTTTCAAGAAAATTTATAAATAAATGAATAAATTTATTTATATTTTGTTTTTATTTTTTATTAATAACACACTTCACGCTGATCTTAAAAATGAGGGTGCTAAATACAAATTATTAAATAATAATTACCCTTTAGTAGAGAATAATTATTATTTAGTTTTTGAAGATTTAGAAAGTTTCGATGATAGAAATTATTTTATATCTGGCAATCAAGCAATTGTAACAAATTATAATAAAAATAAATTATCATCCGAAATACCATCAAAAGAAATTATGACTAACCTTTTTGAATTTAAATTAATAAATCAAAATATATATTTGAATGATAAATTAGTATTAATTTTTAAAAAACATTTTAATAAGAATTGGATAATATTTAGTACTGACAGACCTTTTATAAACAAAATTGATTTTTTTAAATATTATTTAAATAACTTCATAATAAGAA
>MDTC01030558.1_pt1 | contig 10264 bp, 6 predicted proteins | sample 811181 | NCBI WGS metagenome assembly MDTC01 (sample SAMN05326644, study PRJNA326480) | marine metagenome | isolation source: seawater | place: Pacific Ocean: North | collected 2011
CCACGGCTTGAACTGCTGCTGCGACTCGAACTACTACTGCGGCTTGAACTACTGCTACGGCTTGGACTGTTACCGCCTGACGGGGGTGGAGAGTTATTGCTCGGGGCGTTATTGAAATTCCCTCCATAGTAGTGGTTGTTTTCTTGATAGCCTCCCTGTTGAGGATATCCATACTGGTTATTATTCCAGTTATTTTGACGACCCCCGAATCTACTTCTACCCACCGAGACATTATTTCCACCGCCTCTGCGGATTAAGAAGACAAGTCCGAGGATTGGCAGACCCATGCATCCGAAACAAATCACCATACTCACCAGCGTATCTCCTAAAGACGCCTCCCCATCATCACTACTTGCTCCTTCCAACACCGGTGGTGTTGTGAAAGGAGCTGGCTCGGGTGGAAATGGCTCAATATTTGGGTTTTCGAACCAAAATTCACGTACTACTTCGTCCAAGTCTTCAAGCATTGGAACAAGTGCGCTTGACCAATTAGAATTGTTCAAATTCGAATAAAAGGAATCAGGCAGATTTTGATCCCACATGTCGAGCACATCCCAATACTCAAGCCAGTGATCTCCACCAGTATAGGACCAGTCATACCCGTTTCCAGATTGGTTTGTAGCGATAAGAATCAAGATACCGTCGCGATAATCTTGGTCTCCAATTTCCCATTCATCAAACAGATTGCCAGTATAATCCCCCAAACTCATATTTGCATCATGCTGCGATGTGTAATTTGTAGATGATTCGATGGTTGCGATGATGACAACAGTTCCAGTGTCGTACTCAAGGTCGTCAGAGATTTGGTTCAATTGTTGTTTCTCTGTTAGATTCAAAACGTCGGCATCATCTGTAATAAAAATCCCAGAATCTTCAGGAAATGTAACTTGAGATTGCGCAGGTGTAGAAAAAAGAAACAAAGATACGACTGAAACCGTGAAGGCAATTTGTAATGTTCGTCGCATGTTCATCAGATGTGCACCAATCCTCCCTGTTGCGGAGTGCGTTTAAAATTGAGTGGGCAAAAGTACTTTTTTGGCGTTATTCCGCGCCTTTTACAGTGAAGCGTGAAAAGCCTCAACCTCAACCAAGACGTCTGCTTCATGGGCATATTGGTTTGATGGGACTTCGATCATGACGGCTCCTGGGATTCTTTCAGCGATACTTTTAGCAGCGTCAATTGCGTGTAATTTATCTGATTGTGCGGCAAGAATTCCACAAGGCACGGCAATCTTGGAGAGGTCCTTTGGCAGAGCGTAAGCAATCAGACTACGAGCAGATGCGCGCCAACGAACGAGCTCTTGTTCCATAAGCGCTCGCCGATAGCGAATACGTTGCCCTTCTTCTTTCACTTTTGTTTCAATTGCCCGTAAGGTAATGCTTCTCATCAATTTAAGAACAAGAATTGGCAAAGGGAGTTTGATGATAATTCGAGACCATAGCGGGAGTTTAAAGTGTTCATTCGGGGCTACAAAGAGAGAACTCAACGCATCAACTTCATGCCTCTGTAAAGAATCGATGAGTACGGTTGAACCTAGCGATGAAGAGAAAAGGTGAAACTCGTTTTTGAGGTTATAGTGAGCTAAAACTTCAACAATATCTTTGGAAAACCGTTCAATTGTGAAATCCTTCGCAGACAACCTCTTTTTTGGAAAGCGGGCACTCGGTTTTTCGCGAGTTTCGATATACACCAATCGACGACGGGCCACCCAACCTTCCACCAACGGCTTCCAACCTTCAAACAATGAGCCCCAGCCAGGAATCATAACAATGGGCTCGAGTTGGTGAAGAGATTCATCATCCGGGGTCCAAGTGAGGACTCGAAGTGAAACTGAATCAGATACAGGAACCCACTCTTCGGAACATTCCGAGTGTGGAAGTTCTTCAACTCCTTTCCAATAGTCTGGCATTCAAGGAGAAAGTAAGACAGAGAACGGATAAGGGTTTAGCCGGTTCTTTCATTTCAAATCACTTTTAAGTTGATAAAAAGAGTGCAGAGGGCAGGATTCGAACCTGCGAACTCATAGAGACTGGGACCTCATCCCAGCGCCGTTGACCAAGCTTGGCAACCCCTGCTTCATGCGACCGTTAGAACGCGCGTATATCAACACCGCGACTTGTATTACAGGTAAAAGAAACCAGCCTGAATTAAGCAGGCATACGGCCACGAAGTCGTAGCCACGTCTCACTTCCAAACATCAGCGCATACAGTGAAGCCAACCACAATGTTGGGCGACTCCATTCTTCCAAGATGCCGACTGATGCGCTTGAATCGGCACTTCCAAGCACCAAAAGAACGCACAACCACGCCATAGTTGCACCATGCAATACCCACCGAAGTCCTGCCATAATGTCGGTCGAGTTTGAGCGCATCTCGGTTACTTCTGCCTCTGTTAAAACCGCTGTTACGCCGACAAGTTTGTCCAACGCCGAGCCCCCATTCCAACGAATTTGTCCAAGCCTGAACCGATTGAGAACCTCAATGCCCGTGAACAGTGTAATCCATACAACCACGACTTCAAGCAACGGTTCGGCGCCAAGTAAGTCCAAAGAGCCCCAAGTGGACCACGCCAATAGCCCCCACAACCATCCAACAAGGATCAGTTGGAATGCTCGTGCAAATCGGGTTAACCGTTGTAACAATTCAGCATCATGGGCAAGTAAGTGCTCGAGTGTAATGACCAGGCCGGTGACGCCAGAAAGACCAGCAGATATGAGGAGCCACCACCAGTCCAAATCACCATCGCGCCAAGCGATCATCAAGGCCACCAAGGTCCACGCTAATGTCACGACAGAAGCGACATTAGCCGTTGCTTGCATTGTGTAAAGTGGGTCTCTACCATCTTTGAGAACGGCCAATCCGCCCATCAATCTGATCTCAAATGCAGAATCATCAACAATTCCATGTGCGGCAGCAGTCATGCCGCCTACTGCCTTGATACGAGCAGTTCCCACGATACTTTCAGCATCACCAATGGCCCACTCTTCATCAACGCCATTTGTATTCCAAGAAGAACCCCGACTTGCGGCGTGTGCCGCACCAGTACCCCGGTTTTTGGTGTTTCCAGCAGAACGAGTTTTTGCCCATGCTCGAATTTCTTCAGACATGATGTCCTCAACTTGGTCTTCATTGAGAGGTGCACCGTGATCGGTATACAACCAACGGCATTGAATTGGAACTGGAGCAGGATCGACATCGGGTGCGACCATTTGGAATTGCCCAGGGCCAAGCGTGGGAAGTTGAGCGACTAAATCCTGGTCGCCACCACTTTCTTTCAACAGGTGTCGAACCTTTTCAACATCCTGTGGTTGAGTAAATCTTCCAATGAATGTTGTATTTGCTTGAGCGAGAATTTTGTAATCAACGTCGCTGACGTTTTGCGTTGCAAGAACACAGGCCACACCGTATTTTCTCGCTTGTTTGAAAATCAGTTTAATCAAATCTTTTGCGGGTGGATTTCGAGGGTGAGGTGGCAGGTAGGGGGCGACTTCATCCATGAAGAACAGGAGTTTTATTTCTCCATCAGCAGGCTGTTGAGTCAGCATCCAATCATACAGTTCTCGTGATAACTCTTGCACGAAGTACTGTTTTTGCGCCTCATCTTGAATCGTATTGAGGTAGACGATATTGAGCGGTATTTTACCCGGCATAGCCGGCTCAACAAAGGCATCAATATCGATAGGAACCCCATTTGAGAAGAGCAGTTGATTGACACCTGAGGAATAGGCGGAAAGCCGCCGAGCCAAATCATTTCGAGTGGTTTTAGGTAAACGTTCTTCAAAATCAGTGAGTCGATGTTCAATCATGACTTCTTCCCATGGAGGGATATCCGGTTTTTCCTCGCCTTCTTCTACTTCATAGAAACATTCAGGATACAACTGGCGAGTAAACTCTTGATTCGGCTCTCTTACAACGCGAGCCAGTGCTTGAAAATCACCGACGTTAAGCCCGTGTTTTGTTCCTTCAACAAGAATTTCATAGAGAAATGGTTTGACGACTTTCCCTTGCGCTTTTTCGACATCGTATCCTGCAAGGCTGGTAAATCCAGCTGCGACCATATCCCATGCAGTGATTGCTTCTTCAGCATCGAGGTCTGCAGGCGGGGCACGAAATGGGTCGATACAAAGGGGTAGCCCTTTGCTTCGTAGAGGCGTCCAAATTCGGACTTCACACATGTCTAAGAGTTTCTTTGCTCGCACAACATCACCGTTTTGCTCTTCAAGGTCAACGGGGTCAATTCCGAGTGCAAGGCGTGCTAAATCTCCTTGTGGGTCGATGATGAGAGAGGGTACTTTTGCCAATGCAGCCTCTTCAATGAGCGCTTTGGCCATGACCGTTTTCCCTGAACCGGTTGAGCCGAGCATTGCAGCGTGTCGTGCCAACACCATTGGCTGAATGTCAATTGGCTCGCCCGTATCACGGCGTGTTCCCAAATACAGCCCTTTGGGTTTGAATTTCTTCTTCTTTGCTTTGACCGGTTGAGGAGGTTGTTCAGTTTCGGCGAGGTCTGGAGAAAGAATGTCTCCGACTAAATCGGCTAAACTCCGCTCTTCTTCGGCATCGGCGTCTTCCTCAAAACCCTCGTTTCCAGACACCATGCGCGAGGCAAAACGGTTGGAGGTCTTGAAGGGCGCGCTGACCAGAGGGCAAAACAAGCAGACTCAAGGAGGTCGAGCGATTCGCCGAAACATGGAGCGTATACCGATGGCCCGACCATCATGGAGTGATGAAATGCGTTCTGCTGCTGTGGAGACCCTCGATTCAAAACATTGGGTTAAAGGACGTCAGGTTCAAGCGTTTGGAAATGAGTTTGCCAATTACTGCGGCACTCTAAATGCAGCGCCTTGTCAAAACGGCTCTTCTGCATTATGGGCTGCTCTAAAGATTGCAGGAATTGGCCCTGGCGATGAAGTCATCGTTCCTTCGTATACTTTTATTTCAACAGCGACATGCATCGTTCTTGTTGGTGCACAACCGGTCTTTGTCGATGTTGAGCCTGACTATTTTTGCCTTGAATTGGATTCTGTCAAACAAGCGATGACGTCCTGTACCAAAGCAGTGATTGGGGTCCATCTTTTCGGTCAGCCTTACGATCCAAAACTTATTGATTTCTGCGAAGCAAATGATATCCTGCTTATCGAAGATGCCGCCCAAGCTCACGGCGCTCAACAACAGATGACCGATGGAAGCGTTCGTGTGGCAGGAGCAATGGGAGACGTGGGATGTTTCTCCTTTTTCCCTTCAAAGAATATGGCAGTTGGCGGGGAAGGAGGAATGCTGACAACAATACGTGAGGAGTTTTCATCCCGGATTCAATCGATTACAAACCACGGCAGAACGCCGAATCTTGAGTCGGTTGAGTTAGGAAGTAATCTGCGTATGTCTGAGGTTGCAGCAGCGATTGGCCGCAAACAACTCAGTTGTCTTGATGAGTGGGTCCAGACGCGTAGAGATACTGCAGATCGGTATGGCGTATTATTGGAAAACCATCCCCTTATTGACGCACCGGGCGTTCGTCCAAACGCTCAACATGCTTGGCATCAATACTGTGTGCAAACACCTCATCCAGAAGCACTGCAAGCACATTTGGATAAGCATGAAATTGATTCGCGCCGGTATTACACTACCCCAATTCATCAACAGCAAATTTTTGTCAACCATTACCAGCACGAAACAATCCTTCCTGAGACTGCAAAGTTGGGAAAAACACTCGTAGCAATTCCAGTTATGCATGAATTAACCGAACTGGAAATCCTTCGAATTATGGTGGCGTTAGAAACATTTCAACTTGATTGAGATTTCAAAGACCGAGCCAATGCAGCGTTTGACCACGACTTATCTCCAGTAATCTCTCGCCCTGCCCAAGAAGGGATTTCCACGGAATGAGTTTCAGACGGGAGCTCTACTTCTGCTAAAATGAGGCCATTCAATCCTCCTTCGAACTCATCGACTTCCCAAAGCATCTGGTCATTCCCTCGCCAATTATAGCGAGTTTTTTCAATCGAAGGAAAGTCGTCCATCTGAAAGATTTCTTCCCCCTTCTCCCTTTCAATTTCCCACTCCAGTTCAAGAGCACTGGATTTACTGCGCTTGCTTTTCAGAGTCAAAATAGTTTCATCGTCCTTGTAGCGAATTCGAGCAGTCCACTTTTGCGTTGTCGAAATCAACGCACTCTTTTCATCAGCACGGAGGACTTCAACGGAGTCGTAAAACAGCAAACCATCTTTGATATGAATCTGTGAGGAATCGATGTAGAATTGCATTATTCTTGATTTTGATTCACCCGTTTGCCAAACTTTTGAGGCTCTCTCATCAATTAAAAACCGTCGTTCAATTTCGAGATTTTCTTCCATTTCGTGTTCCCGCCGTTAATGTCCGTCTTAGAGTGGTTGAATCATGCCCTTGAGGACTGGAGAAACCTCATCCCATATTTGTGAATGAACATCCTTTACAGACTGTTTTGTATGGATGATAGGGCTGTTATCTTTGCTCGCATGTTCGACAAAGGCCGAACGTATTTTTTTCTGATAGTTGAGAAACGATTTCGTAATTGAAGGAGACAATGCCATATCAACACCCGCTTCAAAAGAGTTCAATTGAACCAGTGAACCATTATGCATCATTCTGTTCAATAATCTCCGGCCTCCGGCTTCGAGAATAATGGTCAAGTCAGGCGTAGGAATATTGGCATACAAACCTTCAATCCATTGCGAATCTCCACCGCGTATCTGTTCTCTGATGAGCGGTGTGAGTGTGTAGCGGTCAGCAATTACGACAAATCCAGCATCGAGCAGTGGTTGCAATTCATGGATGATTTGGTCGTGCAAATCAGTTGCATACAACAACGCTCTTGTTCGCCAGTTTAATTGATGTAATTCGTGCGTGTTTGCTTTGATGAGTTCCCCCATCAATTCAGATCGGGCAAGTCCTACTGTTGCTACTGCTACACCATGTGCTTCAAGTCGTTCACTCAACAAGCGTGCATGCAATGAACGCCCCACGTAATCAGGCCCTTCAATCACAATCAGCTTACCCTGTGCAGACATCACACTCCCTCCTGTTCAAATGATTTCCAATCGAAAGAGGAACTGCGAATTGTTTCCGCCATTCTATCGGTTTCTTCGATCTTGTCAATTTCATTGAAATCTATTTTCTGATTGATGATTTCTCGAACTCTTGTTTGAACTTCAGCAACAGAGCCAAGAGCGTCGACTCGTACAATTCGGCCCTCTTCGACCAATCCATCGTAGATGAATTTGATTTTTTCTTGAAGGATTTTATACGATTCAAAAGGATCATGAGTCCAGCCCATATCGAGCCCTGCTTCGTACCATTTTAGACTGGGGCGGCCCTTGACAATCCTGGTATAGCCGACTTCTGGAGGTATGTCAAAATACAGCGTCAAATCAGGCTCAGGTGCAAAGGAATAGTTGCTCTCAATGACTTCTCTTGAAACCTCTCTTGCCCCGTCTCTTGCCATTGCGGTGAATTTGTATCGGTCGCAGATGACAATTCCCCCAACTTCGAGCATTGGCTCAATTTGCTTGGCCCACCGATCAGCAAAGTCAGCAGCATGAATGAGATGAAATGTCATCGGCTTCAATCGCTTTGCTTTTTTCCCAACTTTCGTTGCGTTTTTGACTGCGGGACTGGAATTCCATTCCGTGTGGTGGACAGGGAGGCCTAAAGCGCGAAGCCAATTGAAGACAAGTTGGGCTTGAGTGGACTTGCCACTCCCGTCCATCCCTTCAACAGCAATCAAGATGCCCCGCTTCATGGAGAGGTGCTCATTGTTCACCTATATTTCACCTACCACCGTGCACGTTCTTTGAGTTTAGAAATCATGTCTTTGATTATCCCTTTCTAAAGAAACTATGTACTTCATTTATTTTGCTCAAACTACCGAGGCTTTGATAACAACGCAATCCTTCATCGGTCTATGAAGCAAAAGAAAGTACTTGCAGTTTTTCTCGTTTCCCTCTTTTTCTTATCTGGGTGTCTTAATGCGGTAGACTCGAACGTAGAGGTCCCGGATGTCGCCCTTCCAGATGACTGGTCTACTGTCGTTCAGCGCAGTTCTGTAAGTCCACAACTTTCCCAATTTTCGGATTGTGAGGAATTGGAAACTTCACTTAAATCCGCCGTTGCTGAAGAATACAGAATACAACTTTTACAAGCCGTTGAAGAAGAATATTACTACGGAGGCGGGATGTGGCTTGAAGATGATATGGTGATGGCCGATGGTGCTGCTGAAGGGGCCTCGAACAGCGCGAATACAGCCACTCCACGACGACAGGAGGGTACTGATTTTTCCGGAACCAACAATCAAGAGCAGGGCGTCGATGAGGCTGACTTTGTCAAAACCGATGGATACTACATCTATTTTTTGAACGGTAAGTCTCTTGAAATATTTGGCGTGCCAAACTTTGGAGAACTGTCCCACCTCTCATCAACCAACATTGAAGGAACTCCCCAATCAATGATGCTTGATGGCAATCGATTGGTCGTTATTTCAACCGTTTCTTCGTGGAATATTCCTCGAACAGATGCACTCTCTTCTGTAATGGGGTGGGACGATGGCTATGGTTCATGGAGGACGCCTAGTCTCACTAAATTCACAATTTTGGACATCACGAACCGCTCATCTCCGGAGAGCGGAAAAGAATTGTATCTCGAAGGATATTACATGACTGCAAGAGAAGTCAATTCTACAGTCCGAACCGTGACGCACGCATGGCTCGATATTCCCGGTGTGAAAAGTTGGTTGGATTTGCCAAACGGCTACTGGGAGCTTGATTATGATGATCCAATTCGGCGCGAAGTCCGAGAAAAGGTAGCGTATCAGACCATCCTTGACAATAACGCTGCTCTTGACGCTCTTGCTTTAGAGGACATACTCCCAAAGGTGTATGAGCGCTCGAATGGATTGATTACAATTCACACCATGGACGAGGAGCAGTGCGCCGATTTTATCGCCCCTGAAGACGGTTTCAATCGAGGCTTCAACAGCATATTCACGTTCGACCTTTCCAGCGAAGATTTTGAATTTCAAGCAGACCATATAGTCGGCAATTACCCGATAGTCTATGCATCTGCAGATGTCCTCATCCTTACTGAAAACGCTTGGGACTGGTGGTGGTTCTGGGGCAATGATGGTATGAATGAGGCAACAAACATCCACACGTTCGATATTTCGAACCCAGGCGACACGCTTTACACAGGCTCGGGCCGAGTGAATGGAACTATTCTCGATCAATTTTCAGTATCTGAATATGAAGGGGTCGTTCGTGTTGCTACAACATCAGGGCAATGGGCTCGCTGGTGGATGGAAAACCCCGAGCCTATGAGTTCCAGCGTCGTCACTTTCACTCGAAGCGTTGATGTTGACACAGACGCGCAAATTCTCTCTGAAGTTGGAAGAGTCGACAATATCGCCCCCGAAGAACGCATTTGGAGCGCCAGATTCGACGCAGATCGCTGTTACCTTGTTACATTTAGACAAATTGACCCGCTATGGGTCATCGATATGTCGGATGAAACCAACCCAACAATACTTGGCGAACTTGAAGTTCCTGGCGTTTCAACATATATTCATCCATTGTCAAGAGACCATTTACTCACGATTGGTATGGGTCCTGCAAATGAAGACGGCACCGGGTTGGACTGGTCAAGTACTCGCCTTTCATTGTTCAATATCAGCGACCCTACAGCACCTTCGGCGGCTGACCATTTGACCCTCATTCCAGTATCCAATCCAAACGATAATACGTGGGTTTGGTCGTATTCAGAAGCCTCGTATGAGCATAAAGCATTCCAATATTGGGCTCCAAAAGGGTTGTTAGCAATTCCTCTTTCAACCTACAGATACCACAGCTGGACCGATTCGAATGGCGGATATCATTGGAATTACCAATACGTTTCTAAACTTATTTTGGTGAATGTTTCTGAAGAAACAGACAATCTTTCAATTCATGGAACGGTTGATCACTCAGACCTTTATGACCGTGGAGAAAATCAGAACTGGTGGAATCAGTATAACATTCGTCGTTCTATTTTCATGGGCGATTTCGTCTATGCGATTTCTTCAGCGGGTATTACTGCAACCAACCTTACTTCGATGAATGAAAGTGCAAGTGTCGAGCTTGATTATGTCAATCCGTACTCCACATATTACTATGATGATGTCGTTGTTGAAGAAGTCGAAAGAGATGAAGATTCGACATCTGACGATGGGGGCGAAGGCAGCAGTGGAGCCAGCAGCAG
>MDTC01266051.1_pt1 | contig 10264 bp, 9 predicted proteins | sample 811181 | NCBI WGS metagenome assembly MDTC01 (sample SAMN05326644, study PRJNA326480) | marine metagenome | isolation source: seawater | place: Pacific Ocean: North | collected 2011
ATGTAAAAGAGCACTGGGATACTATTAATCTTCAAGGAGAGCATAGATTAGCCAGAGGGAGAAACTTTTTTAATTCTGCTGTTGCCAAATCAAAGGAAGTAAATCAATTTTTTAAATGGGGGATGGTTGAAGTTCCCACAAAAAAAGGTCATGGTAATACTGAGCAAATGGTACCTTATGCAGCTGAAATGTTTTACGCGAGATTAAAATAATGCAAGCTTATAAAAAAAAAGGTTTTTGGATTGGTTTAGCAATTTTCTTTGTAATTCTTCTTTTACCCAACCCTGAATCTATATCCTCTGTTGGTTGGACTGTTGCTGCAGTAACATTGTTAATGGCTATTTGGTGGGCCACAGAGGCAGTTCCAGTGGCTGTGACAGCCCTTTTGCCTCTTGCTTGCTTTCCAATGCTTGGAGTAACAGATTTTAAAACTGCTGCCCTTCCCTATGCTAACCCAAATATCTATTTATTTATGGGTGGTTTTATATTAGCTTTAGGAATTGAGGCCTCAGGCCTTCATAAACGCCTTGCATTAAAAATGCTAATTGCAGTTGGTAATAGCGGAGCTGAGCTTGTTGGCGGTTTCATGTTGGTTTCAGCATTAATCAGTATGTGGGTAATGAATACTTCTACGACGTTAATGCTTCTCCCCATAGGTTTAGCTGTTTGTTCTAGTGTTGCAGAAACAATTCCAAATTTTTCTCATAAAGATAGAAGGAATTTTGAAATTTCACTTTTGCTAGGTATAGCATACGCTGCATCCATTGGAGGAATGTCTACTTTAGTTGGAACAGCCCCAAACATAATATTTGTTGGTTTTATGCAAGAAGCATATGGTCTTGAAATCTCTTTTACTGATTGGATGAAGCTTGGAGTTCCAGTTGCAACAATAATGTTATTTGCTTCATGGTACGCAATCACAAAAATTGTCTATCCTGTAAATTTTAAAGCCAGCATTGAAACTAAGCTTCAACTACAAAATATGCTCAGCGATTTAGGTCCTCTTGGCAAAGATGAAAAGAAGGTTTTAATTATTTTTTCTTTAGCTGCAAGTGCATGGATGTTTAGAACACTGCTTGATAATTTTGTTCCATTTTCTGGTTTGACAGATGCTGGGATTGCAATAATAGCTGCATTAAGTTTCTTTTTAATTCCATCAGAAAATCAGAAAACCGATCTGCTTACATGGGAACAAGCCAATAAACTTCCATGGGGATTGCTTGTTTTGTTTGGAGGCGGTTTATCTCTTGCTGCATCAATTGGTTCATCAGGGCTAGGTGGATGGATAGGACAAGGGCTTACTATCTTGGAAAATGTGCCACCAATTATACTTATATTAGCAGTTGCAACAATGATAATATTTTTAACTGAAATTACATCTAATGTGGCAACAACCTCTACTTTCTTACCAGTTGTTGGTGCAGTTGCAGTAGCTTTAGGTATTGCCCCAGTAACTTTAACGATTCCTGTGGTTTTAGCTGCGAGTTGTGCTTTCATGCTTCCAGTAGCAACTCCGCCCAACGCAATTGTTTTTGGTTCAGGTAAGTTGACTATCCCGGATATGATAAGAGCTGGTTTCACATTAAATATTATTGGAATATTTTTAGTTACTATTTTTGCCTTTTATTTAGCTCCAATGATATTTTGATACTCATGGCTTATAAAAAGATTATTTTTTCATTTTTATTTCTAGCTTCAAATTCTTGGGCGCAAGTGAGCTATATTGATTATCCATCGCCCTTCCATTCAACGATTGGAAAATCAGGAATGGTTGTTTCTCAAAATCAAGCTTCTTCAGATATAGGTATTGAAATTTTAAAAATGGGTGGTAATGCTATTGATGCGGCTGTTGCAGTTGGATTTTCTCTTGCAATAACTCTTCCTAGAGCAGGAAACCTAGGTGGTGGAGGTTTTATGCTGATTTATTTGAGCGATGAGCAGAAAACTGTAGCAGTAGATTTCAGGAGCTCTGCACCGAATAACCTTTCAGAGAAAGATTTTATATTTCTGAAAAATAACTATGATCAAAGAAGGTATGGCTATAAAGCATCAGCCGTTCCAGGAACAGTAGCAGGCCTATTAGAGACTCACAAACGATATGGCAAATTACCACTCAGAAAAATCCTCCAGCCGGTTATCTCACAAGCAAGAAAAGGAATATATGTCAGCTATGATCTCAATCAAGCCATTGGAAGCGCTGAGCAATTAACTTTAGATAGTGAGTCTAAAAACATTTATTATAAAAATAAAGTTCCCCTCAAAGAGCATATACTCATAAAACGACCTGATTTAGCTTGGACATTAAATGAAATTTCTAAAGATGGTCAAAGAGCTTTTTACACAGGATCAATTTCAAAAAAAATTGTTGAAGCTATGCAACAAAATAATGGATATATTACCGCAAAGGATCTCAAAAATTATCAACCAAGATTCTCTCAACCAATACAGACGAGTTATCGAGACCACAAAGTCCTTGCACATCCACCTCCAGCTGGTGGAGCTGCAGTTCTGCTTGAAGCTTTAAATATTATTGAAAACTTTGAAATTGATGAAATGGGTCCAAATTCAGCGAGTTTTGTTCATATATTTGCAGAAGCATTGCAGCGAGGACATATGGATCGATCTAGATTTATGGGAGATCCTGAATTTTATAATGTGCCAATAAAAAAAATTATCTCAAAGCAAAGAGCTGAATCTCTTGCTAAAGACATAAATGCAAATTTGGTCACAAAATCAAAGTCAATTAATCCAGAATCATTATTTAAAGAGGGTGAGAACACAACTCATTATTCAATTATTGATAATGATGGGAATGTTGTCTCTAATACTTATACATTAGGATACTCTTTTGGATCAGGAGTAACGATTCCTGGAACTGGAATTCTTCTTAATAATCAAATGAATAACTTTGCATACCAATATGGGGATCCCGAAGTAATAGATCGATCAGCGAGTATTGGTAATAGATTTGAACCTGGAAAAAGACCAATGAGCACTATGTCTCCAATAGTCGTTTTAGATGAGAATAATTCTATAAAGCTTATTACCGGATCTCCAGGCGGCGCTTTAATTCCAGCTGCTATCTTAAGAGTAGTAACTGGAGTTATTGATTTTGATTTAAATCTAGGTGAGGCATCTATGTTGCCAAGAATTCATAAAGATTGGCCATATGAAAATTTGCTGCTTGAAAGAGGATTTAGTAAAGATACTCATGATCTTCTTAAATCCTTTGGTCATGAGATAGAAGAATCAAAAACAATGGGTTCCACTCAAAGCATTTTAATATCCTCAAAAGGTATTGAGGGCTTTGCCGATCTTAGAAGGCCAAACGCAGGGGTAGCTATTCAATATGATTAAAGCGCTAGCATTTATTTATAAAAAAAAGGGTCTATCTGATAGTGATTTTAGAGATTATTATGAAAAAAATCATGCTCCACTAGCAACCTCACTACTTACTTTTGAAGGCTATGAGAGGAATTTTGTTAGTGCTAAAATCAATCCGCTATACGATTCTCTGGGATCAATAAGTATTTTTCAATATCAATCCATTGGATCACTAAATTATATTGAGGAACAAATGTCCTCTGATGCTGGAGATACTCTAAGAGAGGATGAGCTTAAATTCATGGATGTAGCAAAAAACTATTTTATTCTGACGCAGTCTGATCAATTAACAGAACAGAAATTCAATAAAAAGATTTTTTATCCTGTTAATGATGAGCATGATTTAGGATCTTTAAATTCTTATAAGGGCTTGAAAAAAATCTCTGACAATATAATTCTTGAATCAACTGAGATATTTGGGATTGCTGAATATGGAATCACTCAAAAAGCTGAGTTTGATGTTTTGAAAAAATTAACCCAGGAGCATCCTAAAGCAATTGTCACATCTTGTATTTCTTAATTTAAATTAGCTAGAAACTCTAACGCTGAATTAATTCTATTATTTACTTCGTCGCGACTAAACAACGAAAGTGTCAATCCTAGGGAGGGAGATCGAGTTGAGCCAGTTATGGCGATTCTAATAGGTTGATTTAATTTGGGTGTCGCTAAATTGAGAGTTGTTTGAGCTTCATTTAGCACATTATCTATAGAAGTCTCATTCCATTCATCAATACCATTTAATTTTCTTTGAACAAATTCTAAAACTGCTTCTGATCCAATTAAAAATTTGTTTGCTGCTTTTTCATCGTACGAATTTAATTCAGAAAAATAAGGTATAAGATCTTTAGCTATCCCGAGTAGATTGGGTTTTGAGGTTCTCATTGCTGAGATAATTTCATTAATGTTTTTCTTATTTAAGTAATCCAGACCAAGCGCATCTAAAAATGGAATCAGTCTTCTTTTAAAATTGTCGAAAGATAAAGCTGCTAAATGATGGTTATTAATCCAATCAAGCTTGGAGGGGTCAAAAATAGCACCTGCTTTTTGGACTTCTTGAATTCTGAAATCAGAAATTAGGTCGTCTATATAAAAAATTTCCTTATCGCCTTTTGACCAACCTAATCGAGCAAGCATATTTATCATAGATGACTCCAAATAACCTTGATCGAAGAAATCCTGCAAGCTAGTTACAGCATTTCTTTTAGATAACCTTTTTTTATCCTGCCCTAAAACCATCGGTAAATGTGCGTATTCAAGAGAATCATAGCCTAATGCATTTTGAATATGAATTTGTCTTGGTGTATTGCTTAAATGATCCTCTCCTCGAACAACAGTCGTGACTCCTTGATTAAAATCATCAACTACATTACATAAATGATAAGTTGGAGATCCATCGCTTCTTAAAAGTATTAAATCATCTAGTTCAGAATTTTGAAAAATTACTTCTCCTCTAACCAAATCATGAAACACTAATTCACCATCTTGAGGTGTTTTCAGCCTTAATACTGAGTTATTCGATCGTTCAAGACCAAGATTTCTACTTCTTCCATCATACATAGGTTTTTTACCAGCTGCTTCCTGCTCTTTACGCATTTCATCAAGCGTTTCCTTTGAGCAGTCACACCAGTAGGCATTACCCGAATCCAAGATTTTTTCTGCAGCCGACAGATATAACTCAGATCTTTCAGATTGACGAACGGGAGGCTCGTCTGGATTAATTCCTATATCGGCAAGTCCTTTTAATATGTTTTTTTCATACTCTTCTTTTGATCTATCGGCATCTGTATCTTCTACTCTGATTAAAAATTTTCCTTTATTTTGCTTTGCGTATACATAATTAAATAGGGCTGTCCTAACTCCTCCTATATGTAAAGGTCCAGTGGGGCTTGGTGCAAATCTAGTAACTTTTGTCATGAAGAATCTCTATTTAAATTAATCTCTTGAATTCTTTGATCATTGGCAAACATGTCTTCTTTGGAAATCTCTACTTTAGAGATTGGAAATCTTTTCAAATCAACACTTAAATCACTAGTACTCGTATCTAAATTGGTGGTTGTATTAGTTGCAATAAATTCAAATTTACTTTGACCGCCTGTTAAGTGAATGTAAACATCAGCAAGAATATTAGCATCTAATAAAGCCCCATGAAAACTTCTATCATAGCCACTAATTTCAAACCTAGATGCTAGCGCGTCTAGAGAATTCCGCTGGCCAGGAAACTTATTTCTTGCTATTAACAATGTATCTTCAACATCACATATTTCTTCAAGAAATGGATAATTTGAAGATGCTCTCTTTAATTCTGAATTAAGGAAACCTAAATCAAATGATGCATTGTGAATCACTAATATACTTCCTTCTACAAACTCTAAAAAACTTTCTGCAATTTCAGAAAATTCTGGTTCATTTGCAAGTCTCTCCATTGAAAGGCCGTGAACTTTTTCAGCCTCCTCATCGATAGACCTATGAGGATTAAGATATGAGTGAAAATGTATATCTGTTCTTCTTCTGTCTTCAAGTGCAACTGCCCCTACTTCTACGATTCTATGACCTTGATCGACCTCAAGACCAGTTGTTTCAGTATCAAGAATAATAAGTTTTTTTGTCATAGAATAGAATCAATCCCTTTGTTAGCTAAGGCATCAGCAGTCTCATTACCTGCGTCTCCAGAGTGCCCTTTTACCCAATGCAACTGCACTTGATGATAAGCCATTAATTGATCTAATTCTTGCCACAGTTCTTTATTTTTAACCTCTTTTTTAGCAGAAGTTTTCCAATTGTTTGTTTTCCAATTTTGTATCCATTGAGTAATTCCATCCATTACGTATTTTGAATCAGTGAATAGCTCAACATTGCAAGGCTCCTTCAAAATGGAAAGTCCTTTAATAGCTGCAGAAAGTTCCATTTGATTATTTGTAGTATTGTTTTGTCCGCCAAAAATCATCTTCTCTGCATTCTCAAATTTAATTAGCACTCCCCAGCCTCCAGGCCCAGGATTGCCTCTGCATGCTCCGTCTGTATAAATAATTACCTCTTTCATAAATGAGAATACAACATCAATACTTATGACTATTTTATTTTTAAACCCTTATAATAATTATTATATTTGGTTAATTGTAACTAATGAAGATAATCTTTCTTTCTACTCAAGAAATTCAATCTGAGCAAAATATTCATATTATTTAAAACTATGAGAATTTTTCTAATTGCTTTATTAATGCTTTTAACAGCGAGTTGTGAATTGCCATCAATTATTGAAGCAGATAAATATATTGAGCCTACTCCAATAAATGTTACAGAAAATATTCCAGTTACTGATAATGTTTGGGACCGCATAAGAATTACTGGTCAAATCAATGAAGATTATTTAGATGAGCAAACTGTTGAATATATAAATTCGTATCTTAAAAATCCAAGACAACTGGAGATACTACTTGAGAAAGGAAGGTACTTTATATACTTTATTCTTGAAGAATTAGAAAGATTTAGATTGCCATCAGAATTGGCACTTCTTCCATACATTGAAAGCAGTTATGATCCTTTTTCTATCTCCTCATCAGGAGCAATAGGAATTTGGCAGTTTATGCCTGCTACAGCAAGAATTTATGGTTTACAAGATAACTGGTGGTATGAAGCAAGACATGATCCTCTAATATCATCAAAAGCAGCGGTAAGATATTTAGCTTATTTGCATAATAGGTTTAATAAAGATATTACCTACACCCTTGCCGCCTATAATGGTGGACCAACACTCCTTGAAAAGCAGATTAAGCTAAACAAGCAATCAGGCCTTCTTTTCGATTATAAAAATCTAAAACTGCCTAAACAAACCTTGGAATATGTTCCAAGATTTATGGCTATAAGAGAATTAGTTATTAATGCAGAAAAATATGGAATTAATTTACCAAATTTTCCAAACAAACCTGTTCTCGGAACTGTTGAACTTAAAGGACAGGTTGAAATCCTTGCTTTTAGTGAGTTTGCCAATTTAAAACCTGAATTCGTTTATAAATTAAATGCGGGATATACAAAATGGGCATCTCCTCCTGGAAAAAAAACTACTTTTAATATACCAATTGAACTTCAGGAAGAGCTCAATCTTCAAAAAGATAAGTTCATTCAAAACAATCAAATTAACTGGGTAACTCATCGAGTTTCATCAGGAGATAGTCTTTGGAAAATAGCCAGACAATATGATACCGAGGTAAATATATTAAGGAAAGTTAATTATTTAAAATCCAATTTTTTAAGTCTTAATCAGGAGCTACTAATCCCTTTAAGCAATGATAAAAATCAAGCATTTATTCCCTACCAAGCTCACATTATTAGTGAAGGTGACACATTATGGAAACTTGGTAAAAAGTATAAAATTTCTCCAGTTGAGATAGCAAAAAATAATGGTCTGAGGTTAAACGCTCCTTTGACAATTGGAAAAGAATTAAATATTGGAAATAAAAACATTTATCGGACAATCAATTCAAAAAAAAGAACCATCCTATATAGTGTAAAACAGGGTGATAGTCTTTATCGAATAGCAAATATTTTTAATATTGAGATTTCAGATATAAAAAGGATTAATGAACTAGAAAAGAATGAAATTGCTCCAGGGCAAGTATTAAAAATTATAATCAGAGCTTTTTAATCAGATGATATTTTTGGATCTAAAGCATCTCTTAAACCATCGCCAAAAAAATTAAGAGCAAATAATGTAATTGTGAAAGTTAATCCTGGATAAATTAATAACCAAGAGTATTCTTCCATTGATTCAACACCATATCTTATTAATGTGCCCCAACTACTCATTGGCGGCTGTATACCAAGACCAAGAAAGCTTAAAAATGCTTCTAATAACATTACTTGAGGAATTGTTAACGTTGCATAAACAGCAATGGGTCCAAGAATATTTGGATATATATGTTTTCTAAACATTTGGATGTTTGATACTCCCATTGCCTGTGCAGCTAGGACATATTCTTGAGTTTTTACTGTTAAGACTTGTCCTCGAACGATTCTTGCCATTGTGAGCCACTCTACAGCCCCTATAGCGCCAAATAATAACCATATATTTCTTCCAAAAATTACCATCAGCAGGATTATAAAAATAATAAATGGAAGGCCATAAAGAACGTCGACAATCCTCATCATCACAGAATCAATTCTTCCGCCAAAATATCCTGCCACAATTCCCCAACTTACTCCTATTACTAACGCAACACTTGTAGCAACGAAACCTACCAGCAACGAAACTCTTGCACCATATAAGATTCTACTAAAAAGATCCCTGCCCAGTGTATCTGTACCAAGTAGAAATTCAGAAGAAGGAGGTTGAGCACCTAACTCAAGGTTTTGATATGAATAAGAATGTGGAGCTATCCATGGTGCAAATATTGCAAGAAAAATTAAAATTAATAAAATTATGCCTCCTACCACAGCAGCTTTATTTGCAAGTAATCTTCTCCATGCATCTGACCACAATGAACTTTCTTGGCTCATGTTTGATTCCTTGCACGAGGATTCATTAATAAAACAGCAATATCAGATAATAAATTAAAAAATATAATCAAAGTTGAAAAAAATATTGTGGTGCCTAGAATCATTGTGTAATCCCGATTAAAGGCTGCTTCAACATAAAAGCGTCCAAGCCCTGGAATTTGAAAAATAGTTTCAACAACAAAAGACCCGCCAATTAAACCTGCAACTGCTGGCCCTAAAAAAGATACCACTGGAACTAAGCCGCCTTGCAATGCATGTTTGATGATTACTTGATATTCTGGCAATCCCTTTGCTCTTGCTGTTCGAATATAATCTTGACTAAGGGTTTCAAGCATGCCACCTCTGCTAAGCCTTGCTATATAAGCAGCATAAGCAGCCCCAAGAGTGATCGAGGGTAAAATCTTATCTCCTGTTAACGAGTCCCAACCCGAAACAGGCAAGACCTCTAGATAGATTCCAAAATACAATACTAGCAAAGGTCCCAACAAAAAAGTTGGCATACAAATCCCAATCATAGCTATTGTCATGGGCACATAATCTAACAATGTATTCCGCTTAACAGCAGCAATAATACCCGCAAGGCTTCCAATAATCATAGCAACAATAATTGCGTAGAAAGCTAATTCAAAAGTTACTGGTAGGCCAGTAAAGATCATCTCAGTTACTGAGCGACCTGGATATCTAAATGACGGTCCAAAATCTCCTTGAATAAGATTAAACATATAATCCCTATACTGAACAATTAAAGGAGCATCTAAATTATACACAGCATTAAGATTTTTCATTACCTGTGGTGGAACAACCTTTTCAGCATCAAAAGGTCCGCCAGGAGCCATCCTAACCAAAAAAAATGTTAACGAAGCTACAATTAAAATTACAGGTATTGCGATTGCAATTCTTTTAAAAATAACTCTCAGCATTTATAGGGCTATCTTTCTAGATAAATAAATTTGGGATGATGCGTATCTAACAAATTTGGATGCCAACCCTTAACATCACTTGATAATTGATACTGACGAACATAGGTATAAATGGGAATAATAGGCATCTCGCTTATCAATAATCTTTCGGCTTCCATAAGATATTTATATCTTAATGACCTCTCATTAGTAGAATTTGCTAATTCTAACAACTTATCATATTCCACATTCTCCCAGCCAGTCTTATTATTACCTCTATTGGGTCTCAAAGTGTCAAGGAATGTATTAGGGTCCTCATAATCACCTATCCAACCTGCTCTTGAGATTTGAAAATCGCCGGTCATTTCCCTAGCCAAGTATACTTTCCAATCTTGATTAACTAATTCAACTGAGATCCCTAAATTTTCTTGCCACATTTGCTGAATAGCTAAAGCTATCTTTCTGTGACCTTCTTGCGTATTAAAAAG
>MDTC01012311.1_pt1 | contig 10263 bp, 9 predicted proteins | sample 811181 | NCBI WGS metagenome assembly MDTC01 (sample SAMN05326644, study PRJNA326480) | marine metagenome | isolation source: seawater | place: Pacific Ocean: North | collected 2011
CCATAATCGAATGGGATATACCACCAAAGACACCATACCGATGCTGCTGGGATTGAAGCCAGAGCCTTGGATTGGAGCGATGGAGGAAGAATTACTTCGTAGAATTCCAATTGGCGAAAACGTAACTCGACAAGAAATTCTCGAAGATTTCCCAAAGGGTGATGAACACCGAGCACTTCAGCGTGATATCAAGTACGCAATGTCAAACCTTGAGCGTCAAATGCTCATCGTTAAACAGTTTGAAGACGTTCCAGGACGTCGTCGTCGACTCTCCCTTTTCCATCGAGTTCACGGCGTTTATGAGCCAATGGATTTCGAAAGTTCTTTGGTGGACTTGATTCGTAGAATGGGACCTGTCAAAGGCAACACTCTGCGTTTCTACGTGACTCGAGCATACGAGGATTTGACCGTAGCTTTGATGAATTTGGAAAAGAGTGGCAGAATCGCCAAAGTGATGGCCCTTGTTCCAGATCCGGAGGCGTTTTACTGCATGCCGGAAGAGGTCGGTATTCTCCAACAGCCTCGCAGAGAGGATCGCACGATGCGTATTCTTACACAATCCGACCCATACGTCTCTCGTTTCATATGGGAAGTACGTAGTGTATTGGACAGAGGTTGGTATCTGCCAGTGTTCAAAGGAATTGACCCAATTGGTAAGGTCTTGATGTTCAAGGTGAACGATTATCTTGTTATCAAGGACTTGCACATTCCCACTGCCTATCTTGATGAATTCTGTGAGGCGTTTAAGTTACTTCTCGATAACCACGCAGACCAACTCGTTGACGTTGCCGTGATGTCGAATTTCAACAGCGAACCCGTGACAGACCTTGATGAAACCACTCGTGCATCCCTTGAATCAATTGGTTTCAAGTTGGCCGGAGAGCGTATGATTCGTGGCGGTGTTGTTGACCCGCAACCTCGAGAGATCGCTGAGCGAGCTCTGTTCCATCGTCACAACCTCCATCAGAAAACTCGAATGGAGCACGAGGTTCAAGCAGTCAAGAAAGTCCCCGAAATCCGCGATGACTTCGCTCTACGAGGTCGATGTGAAGTCTACAGGATGGATTTGAAAAGTATGGCCAGTGCAAACCGCCTCCATCAAGGTGTCAATCTTCGGGGCCATCAAGTGTGGTCGACCTACGAGCATTTCCAAGATTTACTAGCCATTCGTGGTGAACCACCGGTTGAAGAGTTGTGGGACGTTATTGAATTCTTCAGTTCGAATTCCGACCCCAATCTGTTCAAAGAACGGCATGCGCTTACGCAGTCTGAATTTAGAAAATTGATTCAACCCCTGATTCGTAGCGGGCATATTGTTCAAGATTTTAGAGGCGGATTCAGGGCAGTGAAGTTGGAAAAAGACATCGATCCAATTGAACTTCGGCGCGAATACCTTCGTAAGTTAGTTCAAGATTACCCGGTTATCACTCTGAAGCAACTGCTGCGATTAGCAGGTACACCGTTCAAGCCTGAGGAGCTCAAAGCTGTTCTGACATCGTTTGAAGATGATGATACTCTGGTCAAGGGATTCCTCATCGAAGATTTGGATCAGGTCTGCTGGGGTCGTAAGAATCTCTTGGAAGAAGCCAAAGATATACCTCCTATCCGGGACTTTGTTTTGCCACCAAGTGATCCAATTGCACCGTATTTTGCTGATATCTTGAAAGAACGCTTTGGTTTTGGTTCCGCCTATCTCGTGTTCAAAAATGCTGAGCCCATTGCGGCATTCAAGGCGAATACGCGCAACAAAATTATCGATGTTAAGGACTTTGAGGGTTCTGAAAAAGCATGGAGAATCGTCAAAGAATTTGCTTGGGAGCACCAAATGCCGCTGCAAACTGAACTGCGTATTGGTGGAAAGCGTTTGAAATGAGACTGCGATGCTCAATTCAATCAGTCAATCGATGCTTATATTAGGGTTCTTTTCAACCACAGGGCATGAAAGTCAGGGCTTTGTCCATTCTTGTCATTTTTTTGCTAAGTTCGCTTGCACCGATTTTTTCGTCTTCGTCAGCAGAATCTGCAGTCAATGTCGACGGTATTGAAGTCCTGCATACCGAAATTAATCCAGCGAACAACCACACGTATCACCTTCTTTCAGCCAGTTCTTGGAACGAGGCTGCAGAAGCCGCTCGTGGTTTGGATGGATTTTTGACAACCATTAACGATGCGGACGAGAATCTCTGGGTCTTTGACACATTTTCAATGTTTGATAACCAATCCCGCCACCTGTGGATTGGCTTATCAGATTACGAAGTCGACGGAGAGTATTCTTGGCATAATGGCGCCCCATTTTACTACAATGATTGGGGGGATAGCCAGCCATCCCAGGGTGGTGATGAAAACTATGTTCACATTGCAGGAACCAACATGGGCAACATCATGCCCGGTACGTGGAATGACCTTGAAAACGACCCACAGTACTTCCCGGTATACGGCGTTGTGGAAGTCGGTGAAGGTGCTGATTTTTCGTTGCGATTCAACGGTGATGGGGACCACGTTCATGTCCCGAACAATGATTCTATTTCCGTGAACAACAGTCTCCATATCTCTGCATGGATTTATCCTACTTCAACCGACGATATTCAATTCATTACCATGAAGGGCGACTATGGATGGGGGCTGTATTTGAACGACGGTAACCTCAGTTATTCCTCAGAATACAGCCTTTCGAAGCACCCTTCTTCGAATCACAGTGTGCTTGCCAACGAATGGACTCACGTTGAGGTTCGTTTGGTTGAAAATCTAGGCGGAGAATTCACGATCAACGGTATCCCTGCAGGTGCAATTCTTCCTGAAGAAGCGATGATTCCACAAGGTGACTTCGGTTCAAATGACTGCTTCACCTCGGGTCAATCGTGTGATGAACTGTACATCGGCAGCATGGGTGCTGGTTGTGAATGCAATTACTTTGTAGGACTGCTTGATAACATCTCAATTGGCACCAATTTCACGGCCTTGAACCAGAGCACGGAATGGGTTTCTAACTGGACTTTTGCTGAAGGAAAAGGTGCCTTCACTCTTGATTCAAACGGGCTGGAGGGCTCGATTGATGGTGCTGATTGGGTGATGCCAGACGGAACAATTGTCGCTCAAGCAATTGAATTATTCAACAGTGATGAGCACTTCATTGAATCGGTTCAGCCTGGCGATACGCTCCTGTTCTATGCAGACATCGATTCGATGACTCAAGAGATGTTTTTCAACATGTTTTCATTTGGACAATTTGGAAAGGAGGAAGTGACAACCAATGTCTACATTTCTCACGATGTCATTCCAAACTCATGGGAACACGATTTCCACTACGAAGCAGAGTACACCTTTATTTCAGAAAGTTGGAGTTGGCCCGAAGAAGGAACTTGGTGGTTCGTCGTTATTCCTGAAGGTGAACTTGAGGACATATCGCTCACCTTGACGTGGGAGATTGCCGACCCTCCTCCAGCGCTGGATGACATGACCGAACTGATCCCGTCAATTCCAGTGACCGGCCAAACCATTGATGCTGGACGCCAAGCAGACTTTGATGAGCGTGTGTTGTATTACTACATGAACGTCACAGAACCACTTGCAAGTCTTACTGTGGAAACCTATGGCGGGACTGGAAACGTAGAACTCGGACTCTCGTGGGGAACGGTTCCCGACCCATTTGACCAATTCAACTTTGATGACTTCTTTGGCGAAGATGATGACAAAGTAACTTCTTCGCTGGTATCGTGGGATACTGGTCAAGGTAACGAACATGAGGTTGCCCTGTATGATGTTGAGCCAGGAATGTATTACATTACGGCGTATACTTGGGGTAGAACCTTTGATTTCACCATCATGGGAAGTTTTGCATATGCCCCTGAAAACATTGAACCCGAAGATGCAGTTGAGTTGACTCCAGGCGTTCCGTATGGGCCATTGAGTGGCTATGACGGACTGCTTCAATACTTCAAGATCAACGTTCCGACTGACACAGGTCGATTGGTCGTTGACCTCAATGACGGGTTTGGCGAAGCAACCCTCTACATGGGCTATCTCGAAGCACCAGATACCGCAAACTACGACCATCTGTCTGGCGCACCTGGTGCAGGAGATTCCATTGGATTCAACGAACCGACTCCAGGAATGTGGTATATCTTGGTTGAAACTGAAGAAGTATTTGCCAATGTGATGATCACTGCATCTTTCGCGGAGCCCTATGTGTGGTCGTATGACGGCACACCAATTCAGTTGTTCAATGACGAGGCCTTGTCTGGAATTGAAGCCCCCCAAGGTGAAGAGCTGTATTTCTTCATCGAATTAGAGCAGCCTGCAGAATACCTCGAAGTGGTCACCTTCGGAGGTGAAGGCGACCTCCTTATCCAGGCCGTTGGAGACCAAGTACAGATGGAGTTTAATCAAGGACCTGGCGGACCAAATGGACGTCAAGGTGGAAACCCAGACGTAGCCTTCACCAGTGAGCCAGTTGAGGTCAGTTCCAAGGGCGATGGAACTTCACACTCGCTGTTTGTTCAAATGCCAGCAAACGGTCGATTTGACATCACTTTGGTTGCTGAAAAAGCATTCACCGATGTTTCCATTATCGCAACGTGGGTTGCCTCTGATATTCCACCTCTTGATGACGATGAACCTGATGAACCAACAGCTGTCGAGGCTTGTACGGAAATCGCTCTTGAATACTTCACCGACGCCGACCTCGATGAAGACGGGGTAATCAGTATCGAAGAATTCGAAATGTCAAACGACATCGAGACATCTTTTGACCTTCTTGATTTGAACGGAGACGGTGAACTTGAATCCCGAGAAATAATCCAAGAAGCGTGCTCATGCTCCAATGAACTGCAGACCACTTTCAACCAACTAGAAAACTCGAATTCAGTATCTGTGGAAACTCTCTCGTCACAAGTCTACCTCAATTCATACTCATTCCTTGAAATGGATACCAGCAACGATGGTTCAGTCTCGTCTGCAGAACTTGAACGAGCGATGTCATCGTGCGTGACCGTGTATGACGCATTTGACGGTGACCGAGACGGTGTTCCAGATGATGAAGATGACTTCCCTAACGATCCAGATGAAAGCAAGGATACCGATGGCGACGGCGTAGGTGATAATGCTGACATCGCACCCACGCTTGCCAACGACGTACTCTACTCATCCGGGGCAGGTTTACTCATCATCCTTCTGGGTGCACTGGTATTTTTCCTTCGCGGCAGTGGCGGTAAAGGCGGAACTGGTGGTGAAGATTGGGAGGATGAAAAGCACACTCAAATGTCAGAGCAAATGCTTGAAATGGCTGAGAAAGTAGTTCCAGAGTTTCAAACTGAAGCCGCACCAAATCCTTCAGAACAAGCATCCAATCCGTTTGATGCGTACGCACCAACCGAGCAATCGGGGGTCCAAGCCTCCCCCCAGTTCGCTGAGATCAACGATTTGCTTGAATCATCATCTCCACAACCTCCATCCAGTGAATTGATGGGGATGATTGACAGTTTCGGTTCAGAGGTCCTCGAATATCCACCCGGAAGTGGAGAACGGTGGACTCGAAGTGACATCACGCAACCATGGTTGCGTTCATGATTTCTGCTTCGTCTTCTTCTGCAAGAATCCGAAAGGACGCATCAAACGCACGATGTGACGGTGCATTTCGGGTAGAATATCAAACATGATGAGGGCCATCAAAAACATGGCGAACAGTGAAACAACACGTGCAGCATAAGCATGACCGAATTCAAACACTGACATTCCGAGATACGACCAGTCAACGTAGGTTGTGTGCATCCAGATGAGTCCAGCGTTGCGAAACAAATTGAGGATATGAATCACTGGGATGGTGATTAAAAGTGCTTGACATCGTCGTTTCCAGTCGATATCCAAAACCGCAATTGCACCGATGAATATCACCATCGACTGAAGTGCTGTACAACCCAATACGAAATTAATTCCAATCGATGACCCATCGCTCAGTAGCAGTTCGGTTTGAAACGGATATTCTCCGACAAAGTCGCCGAGAAACCATCGATTTCCCTCCCACGCTTCCCAGGTTACGTCGCCTGCCGAGGTACTGACATAGGTTTCGCCGAGCACAACATCATCGGTGCCAGTGAACCTCATGAAGACGGCGACTTGACTTGCGACAAACCATATGGCTAACACGTTAAGCCAAGGTACGTAAGCAATCAGTAAGTACGGACCTCCAGCGTATGCAACAGCACCGCGTGCCCATACCAGTGCACTGGCCGTATCAGCATTGGAATTTTGCTGTTCCCAATAAGCCATACCAATCGATAATGGGAGAGCTGCAGCGCAAAAGACCGCTAAGACTGGGTCGTGGTGTTCGAGATACTTAGCGGCGTCGTTGAAGAACATAAGTCCTACAAGAACCCAGCCAAATTGAGCAAGTCTTCGTTCGTTGGAATTGCGTCTGTGCCATGATATGGCGAGCGATACTAAGCCAATCGCACCGATGAGGGAAGCCATCTCGGCACTGAACAGCATGGTTATGCCCAAGCACCATTTCCATTTCAACGCTCGCCTCAGGAAAAGCAAAATCACTTCACCCTCGACCTGTTGGCTCTGCCATGCGAGGTGTCGTGGTCAACTCTACACCGTTGCCGTTGCCTACTGCATCTCCTTCTCACGGTGGAATTGCTTACCTTGACAGGGATGGGGTACTCAATATCGGGAGTCCGAATTATATCAATCACCCCGAGGAATTCATCATGCTCAAAAAAGCGGCACATTCGGTTGGTGAACTTCGCAGGGCAGGTTTCCAAATTTGCGTCGTGACCAATCAATCCGCAATGATGCGGGGTCTCTGGGACGAGGACAGAATGCATTCGATTCATGACCGCATGCGGACGGTTTTTCTCGAGCACGACCCTGATGCTCATTTTGACCTTATTTTGGCATGCCCTCATCGAAACAGAGATCGATGCGCTTGCCGTAAACCGATGCCTGGCATGTTACGATTAGGTGAACGAATTCTGCGCAATGAATACCCGGTTCCTCGCGGTCCGTCAATGGTCGAATTGAATTCAGAAGAAGGTCAGGTTGACTGGTGGGGTGACGCTCCTTCACCACGAAATCGAACAGACTGCATGGTTGGTGATAGAAGCAGTGACATGGGTGCGGGATGGGCTATGGGTGTTCGACTGTTCCAAGTATTGGATCAGAAGGGTATCGCTCAAGTCATCGATCGAATTCTTGACTTGGAAGACGACGGTGACAGGTTCAATCCAGTGAGGTGATGTAAATGGGTTGGCTTGGACTCGATGACACCGACAGTTTAGCCGCAGGATGCACGACCTATTCGATGCATCAATTGCTTCAATCGCTCCCAAATACCATCACACATTCCTCTCTTCGTTTGGTGAGATTGTGGCCGTTTGCCCGTCAAAGAACTCGCGGTAACGCGGCAGTTGCAGTCGAACTATCTTGCTCAAATGAAAGCGAAATCATCGAGTACCTGGATTCGTATTGGAAGGCACATCTGAGTGGACTCAAGGGTGAAGTGGGGTCTTCATCCCACGATGAACGAGAACAATTTCCTGCCGATCCGGGTATGGTGTGGTTTTCATCCAAGCATCCACCCAGTTCGTTCTATACTGATGCAGTTCGAAGTGAAGTATCCATTGAATCGGTTCCCAGCGCTGACCATTCATGGGGTGGTCACGGTCGAATCGGCGCCACTGCCGCAGTGGCGTGGAGTTCACAGCACTGCACTTGGGAAGCTATCGCTTGGCGACAATCTATTCGCCACGGTTTACTCGAGCGACGCGTCAGTGCTTCTGCACTCCAGCATGTTGAGGCTATGGAGACAACCTTCCTCTCACGTGACCCACGCCACGGCAGGGGTTTGGTTTCGCCAAGGGGGCCCTGTCCGGTTCTGTTTGGTGTTCGGGCTCGTGACGCTCGCACTGCTTTGGCTGCGGGTGAAGCGTTACGCAGAGGTTCTGAAACCGAAGCAACCGAAGGAATGCGTGTTTTCGCCACCAATCAAGCAACCGATGACCACTTACCTCCCACTATTCATACAACCGTTTTGAAAACCGAGGTTGTCGCGAAAGGTACGTGTATTCTCCATACCAAGCACGGTACTATGCTGGCTTTTTCTGAAACGGGAGATGTCAAGAATCTCGCACAGTGGCTCATTCCAGGTGACGAGATTGAGGCGCGTGGTTTGGTTCATCAATCGGGTGTCATTCACTTAGAAAAGTTGCGAGTGGAGCGCTCAGTACCCCATCGTATTCGTCCGTTGTGCCAGCAGTGCGAAGTTCGTATGAAGTCCATGGGTAGTGGTCAAGGTAGCCGTTGCCCAAAATGCAAAGCTCGAACGGAGGTACAACTGATTGATTCACCACGAACCCCCCCGTCTCGGTCATGGGTCCAACCACCGTTGGATTCGCGTCGTCATCTGGCACGCCCGGTTGAATGGGATTCGCTCATTTAATACGGAAAGCAATAAGGGCAGGGTTGATTTGACAACACCATGGCCAGTGAAGAATTGACCAAGAACATCGCTTACATTATTCTCGCAGTCTTATTTTTGGCAATGATTCGGGTAATCTACCAACGTGCTGGAGATAACCGACAAGCAATGCTTGAAGATGCTGCCCCAAAAATTGCCGGTGAAGACGAGCTTGGTGGCGGAGCTAAAAATCCAGACCAATTCAACGAACCTGACGAAGATGCACTTGAGGAAATGGCAGAACTTCTCGGTGAAAATGACGAAGATTAAACTCGCGGAAAGAACCCTTCTTCTCGCAGGTGAAGACTCTTCATACCCAGCGAATCGTAGAGTTCTCGAAACGCTCCATCCTTCGCTCGTTCGAGTCTCCATATCTCGAAACCTGACTTGCGCATTGCTTTTTCACCTCGCGCACTGATCAGCGTTGATTTGGTACCGCTTGCATCGATGCTTCCTTTGCTGATAAGCAGCAAACACATGTGCTCAGCCATTCCTTTTGATAAACGCTTTACTTCCGTAATTTTATCGGCGGGAATGGTACCACTTTGAGAGCACCAATCATCTAAAACGATGAGTTGAACGCTTGGTAGAGCAGCCGATGTTTCAAGCAGTACATCGACGGATTGTTTGAGAGAGCCAACCAAATTCATGGCATGATACCGTGAAGAGTCAGCCAGTGAAAGATGAGAAAACAGTTGCCCGAAACGAACACCGTCCGGCATATCTGGGGAAGCCCAGAGCACCCGTCCTCCTCGTTCGATGATGTTGGTCGCAATATGCAATCCAAGAGTGGTGCCGCCAATGCTACCCTCCACTGCAAGATGGATTTTTTTCCCCTCAACATCAAAGAAGGTTCGAGCCATGTACATGCCTAACGGCCAAACCCATTGATACTTTTCATTCCATTGATTCAGCAACCTTCATGCCCTATCGCATCTACGCAACACCATGAGCGACGACCTCATCGTGCGGAAGGGTGAACGCATCCCTCGACGTCCACTCCCAGAATTCAACGAAGCATCTTCGTTTGTCGATGCAATACGACGTGATGGATTATTCGGCACCATCGTTTCTGACAAGAATCAATATGGGCCACTGGGTATGATGTTTCTTTTGCTGGTTGCAGCAACGATCACCGGCGCTGCCGTTAAGTTAGCAGGAAGTCTGTTGTGAACCGGTTCTGACTGTGAACTGCATCGGTAAAATCCTCACAACCTGCCCCCACTTGTAGGGAAACATCAAACCCCTTCCTTGGCTCCAGCGTCCCATGGCTGAGAAATCTGTGAACGTCGAGAGTCGAACTTCGTCGCAGGATAAGCGCTGGACTATCATGGCCGCACTGCTGGGAACCAACACTGCTGTGATGCTTTTTCAGGGGATTCAGCAAGAGGCTAATCCTCAATTCATACGGGAAATTGCTCTTGCAATTATCGCCGCTTCGCTTCCGTTCCAAGGTATTTATTTCCTCATTTACACGTTTTTGCTGGAGCACAATGGAAAGTTGAGCAAAGACCGTATGGATAGACTCCATCTCGCCTCAGCAGTGTGCCAAATAATTGCATACGGTTCGTTGGTTGGAGTCGGCTTAATGTGGTACAGTCAGTCAACCTATGTTGGAGCAGCGTTCGTAATCTCAACCATCTTTGCAGTGATTTTGATTCGCTCGGTCATGAATCCCGTATCATCGGATGAACTCGAGTAGAAAAAATATGGTTTTGGAATTGCACTCTTGTCCACGGCAAGGTTGATGAAGCGTGTCGTAAGGAGGGGTTCATGTCCTTCTGCCCATTGGATTACCGGTACGGTGC
>MDTC01096153.1_pt1 | contig 10263 bp, 8 predicted proteins | sample 811181 | NCBI WGS metagenome assembly MDTC01 (sample SAMN05326644, study PRJNA326480) | marine metagenome | isolation source: seawater | place: Pacific Ocean: North | collected 2011
CATGCACCCGGGATATCTCCTCGTCGCCTATCAGTGAGACTTCGACGGATTCTGGAGGGTTCACACGAGCGAGACCTTTCTTAGCGATTTCCTCAAGGACCGCTCTGCCCGCATCCTGCAGATTTGAGACAAAAGCGATTGGAATCGAACAGACCGCCTGCCTGTCATGAACTTGAACCCTGGGGCGCGGCATGTCTAAACCTTGCCTCGCTCAGGATTTACCGGCGACTCTTCGCCGCTGTTTCTCCCATTCCTCAACCGGGACCACATTCCCCATCCCCCTGGAGGAACGCGCTTCATCTGAAGCTTCCCCACCAGAAGAATGCTCCCGTTTCGGGTAATCAATACGACTATGCATCATGCTCTGAAGCGTCTTGGTGAAGCTGTCCCGCATCTTTTTAAGATCGCTTACAGTCAGACCGCAGTTATCGAGCTGCCCATCCTTAATTCGATTGAAGACAATCTCGTTTACCAGAGATTTGATTTTGCTGGGCGTGGGCTTCTGCAGGCTCCGCGCCGCACTCTCAACAGCATCCGCAAGGGAGATAATTCCACTCTCCCTTGTTTGAGGACTTGGCCCTGGGTAACGGAAACTTTTCGGATCAACCACGGGAAGATCCTCAGGATTCTCCAGTCCTTCCTGAACCTTTTCCTCTTCTAGCTTCCTCTGCTCCTCTGCTTTCCGATAGAAGAAATACACCAGCGAATCTCCATGGTGCTCCCGGATGACATCAACAATTCTTGGGTTGAGCTTACTCTTGATCGCCATATCAACACCATCCTTTACATGGGCGATGATCACCAATGCGCTCATCGTTGGTGTTAGCGCATCATGGGGATTCGATTCTCCCTGATTTTCAATGAAATACGCAGGCTTCTGAAGCTTGCCGATATCATGAAAGTAAGAGCAGACCCTGCACATCATCGGATTGGCCCCGATTTTTTCTGCTGCTGCCTCTGACAAGGAAGCTACCACCATGCTATGGTGGAAGGTTCCCGGCGCTTCGAGCTGCATTCGGCGGAGTAGCTTATGATTAAGGTCACTCAGCTCCAACCAGCTGATATCCGTCGTCAGGCTGAAGGTCGATTCCAGCAAAGGAAGAAGACCACTGACAATCATCCCTGTAATCAGACCAGTGCCGAAAGCAGTCACAACTTTAATGCCGAGGAGCTGCCACTCGAGAATCCCTCCGCCGGCCAACGAGCCCACTCTGATCATTTGAAAGGAACATGCTACCAGCAACGCAGCGCCGCCGATATAGAACCCTGCCCGGAGAAGCCTCCCCCGCTTGCGGACCTGGAGTGTTACCAGCACTGCAACCACACCACATACCACGCTCATCACCAAGTAAGGCAGGACCGAATTCTGCGGCATGAGGAAGGCTCCGAGAAGCGTCGCAGTGGCGACCGCATAAAGGCCCACGCCACTCCCCAGAAGCACTGAAAGGATCATCGGCGCGAAAGCGTAGGGAACCAGCAACAGCTTGAATGGACTCCCAAGGGAGGGGTTTGCGTCCACCATCACCGTTGAGAGCCAGATCGCTGAGAGCTGGAAAGCCAATCCGCACAAGACAAGAAATACATGGCTGTTTCGCTGTGTGACCTTCCGGAAGAGGACCTCCAGCAAGGCAAGACACATCCCACCAGCAAGCATACAGGAGAACCCGGACCTGAAACTCTCTCCACCTCTCCCCGTTGTCCCTGCGAAATTAAAGGCAAGGACCGCCGCGAAAAACGCGAAGGATAAATACATCGCGTAGCGAATAATATTGCTACGATCCAGCCCTACGGCCAAGGCGCGATCGGCTTGGGTTCGGCGCTTCTTACCGGAAGATAGGCCCTGCTGAGTGAGGCGGCGGCGCCTGATGGAATCGAAAAGCTCCACGGGTGAATGGGGACGTTCGGAACGCTGATTGGCGAGGAACTCCCCGCGCTGCGGCCACTCCCTTAGCGGGCTAGAAGAGATTTTTCAACGTGATTCAAGCTACTGCCGCGTCACCTTGTCTCACCATTGGCCTTCCCTGCCCCATTTTTATTGGTGTTCCTATAATTTTCATAGGCGTCAATTATTTCACTTACAACCGCATGCCGGACCACATCTCCCCTCGAAAACCTGATAAACTTTACTCCTGTGACGTTGTCCATCGCCGCCTCAGCCTCTACCAATCCCGAGGCAATACCAGCGGCCAGATCCACCTGACTCCCGTCTCCGGTTACGACGCAGGAGGACCCCTCCCCGAGGCGAGTCAGCAGCATGAACATTTGCTCCCGGGTAGTATTCTGAGCTTCGTCGAGTATAACGCATGAATTCGCCAGCGTGCGACCGCGCATGTATGCAAGTGGGGCAATTTCAATCGTTCCGTCCTCGAGATACCGGGTCCCCTCCTCCGGTTCCAGAAGATCATGGATCGCATCATACAATGGACGGAGATACGGTGCTACTTTCTCTTGCAGATCACCCGGAAGAAACCCAAGGGCCTCTCCAGCCTCCACCGCTGGCCGAGTAAGAATCACCCGTGTTATCTCTCCTCTTTTTAGACGGCACAGCGCCATCGCCATCGCCAGATATGTCTTTCCAGTTCCTGCCGGACCAATACCGAATACCACCGGATGCGATTCCATGGCTCGCAAGTAGTCCAACTGCCGAGGGCTGCGAGGAATAACCGCTTTCCGGGTCCGGGATCCTAACAATCTGGTCGCAGTAAGATCTGCCAGGCCTCTGCTCTTCTTGCCTGCAACCATGTCGACTGCCTGCCGGAAATCCCGTTTTTGAATGGACGCTCCGGAACGGCGAGCCTCCTCGAGATCTGCAAATAGCTTCTTGGCCAGGTCCAACCCCGATCGCGGACCACTGAACAAAATCCATCCATCCCGGGTGACCACTCTCACCCCAAGACTTTGCTCGATGTAATTCACCTCCTTTGGATCATTCGCAAAAAGAGAGTGAAGGAACTGGGGTGTTTCGAATTCCAGCTTAAGTTGGTCATCAGGAACGGCAGGGGAACTCATATTGGTCTCTTGGGGTTTCTGACCTGATGATCTCTACAGGACAAGCCCTCAGTCACATCCGATTCCCAAGGAAGCGACAGACAAGATTGATGCTTCCTCGCACACTGAACTACAGAAACGGAGTCGATCCCTGTCACAGGCTTTACAACAGAAATACTGGCGATTACAGCGACTCCACCCACAATTAACGTAGCGATCTGAGGCAGCACCACAATGGAGACACCGGGAGACAACCTTTGCCCCCTTGGTATGATTGACCTCTACCCCCACACGTTGATCGAACACATAGCACTTACCTGCGAAACCCTCTCCTTGGACCCCCGCTTCTTTTCCGTACGAAACAATCCCGCCATCAAGCTGATACACCTCTGAGAATCCTTCCCGCAGGAGAAACCCGCTAAACTTTTCACAACGGATCCCACCAGTGCAGTAAGTCATTATTTTTTTTCCTTCTAGCTGGCTTCTATTTTCTCTCACCCAGCCGGGCAAATCGCGAAAATTTTCTACCGGGGGCAAAAGAGCGCCCTCAAAGTGCCCAAGCTCCCACTCGTATTGATTTCGTGCGTCAACAAGGACTGTATCGTCGCGACTCATCCACTCCCTCCATTGCTCCGGAGTAAGATGCTCCCCTGTCGTCTCACCGGGCGAGAAATCCTCTTCGCCGAGATCCAAGGTCACAACTTCCTCTCTGCGTTTAATGTTCAACCTCGGAAAGGCGTGGCCCTCAGCAGGGTCGACCTTGAACTGGACACCCTCCGTCCGCGGGTCCTCCCGCAGGGCCCTCATATACCTTTCGGTCATATCTCGACGCCCGGAAACCGTTCCATTCAGCCCCTCATCAGCAATGAGAACGCGCCCACGCAATTCCAGGGTCTCACACAATTCAAGATGCTCGGCCAAATATCCTGCCGTGTCATCGAAAGGACGATACAGGTAATATAGCAGGATCTGGTAGGATTCTACGCTGATGCATGATTTCAGGGTGTTGACCCTGCTCTTGCCAATGCCAAATTTGGGTCTTTTCAAAATAGGCGACGATCAAACCCTAGCCAAGCCTTTGCGCCTGTTCACGACCCTCGATAGCTAGCGCAAAGAAAAGTTTGAGCAGACCGATTAAGGCCACTTCCTCCCCAAAACATCAGAATACGGGCCAGATTCCAGCGTCGCTTCTCGACAAGCGGGTTAACCTCCCTATCCTCCCCGCCCGCCGCTAAGACAATGGCAAGTAACAACCAACCGCTGCCCGGATTCAGGGACTTCGCGCCTCGCGAACGTCTCCAGTCCAACTATCTATTCGAAATCTGGAACCGGGTCGCCCGGCGCTATGGCTTTTCCGAATACGAAGGGCCTATCCTCGAATCTGCGGATCTCTATCTCAAGAAGTCGGGCGGTGAACTGGGCGAACAGCTCTTTCGCTTCGAGGATAAGGGCGGAAGGGATGTCGTCCTCCGCCCTGAATTAACCGCCTCACTCGCGCGAATCGCGGCCGCACAGCAAAGAGACTACCCCAAGCCCCTTAAGTGGTTTGAGATCGGAAGGTGCTTTCGATACGAAAAACCACAGCGAGGACGGCTGCGCGAGTTTTATCAATTTAATGCCGATATTCTGGGAGAGGCCTCACCGGCTGCAGACGCGGAGCTGATTGCCCTCTCAATTGACGTCATGCGCGAACTCGGATTCGACGAGGAGCAGTTCTCGATTCGCCTATCGGACAGGCAAGCGTGGATCAACTTCGCTGAAGACCAAGGAATAGAAGCCTCCCAACTCGACTCTTTCCTCCAGATTATCGATAAAATCGAACGGGACCCGGATGAAAAAATAAAGGAGAAGCTCAAACCTTTCTCTGTCGAACTGAAAGAGGTTCGTAGCTTCATATCTTCTGCCGGTGACTCCTGCTCTGAGAACCTGTCCGAAGTTCTTAAGGATCTGAGAGCTCGCAAGCTCGATAGATTCGTCGAGATCGACCTCTCCATTGTCCGGGGCCTTGCTTACTACACCGGAGTGGTATTTGAGGTCTTCGATTCAGGAAAACAACTCCGATCAGTCGCTGGAGGTGGGCGCTACGACACCCTTGTCTCCATTGTGACAGAAGGCTCCTCGGAACTAGCCGCAACGGGATACGCGATGGGAGACTGTGTCATTTCTGAACTGATTAAAGAGGTTCCTTCCGCCCTCCTCCAATATCAGGCGTGGCTTCAGACCCAGGCTACCTGTGACATCTATATCGTGATCGCTGATGAATCGGTGCGCCCGGACGCCCTTTGTCTGGGACATGCTATTCGTGAGAGCGGTCTCGCAGCCGATTGGCCCCTTTCACCTACCAAGATAAATAAGCAGTTTAAGGCTGCCGATCATACCCTTGCTCGATTCGCTCTAGTGGTTGGAAGCGAGTTTCCCGAGCTCAAACTCAAAAATCTTAATAGCCGCACTGAGGAGACCATTCCCGGAGGAGGCAATATTATAGACGTTATCAAGGCACGTCTGGAGGCTCCGGACGGACCGCTTCTTGCATAGGAAATCCATCCGCACGAGCTCCACCAAAGAAGACATTCACAACCGAACTTCAATGAGAACACATCACTGCAACGAACTACGGGCCGACCATCAGGGTGAAATAGTTACCCTGACTGGATGGGTCAATTCATCACGAGACCACGGTGGCGTTATTTTCATCGATTTACGAGACCGCGAGGGGCTCACTCAATGTGTCTTCCGCCCCGAGGAATCCTCTGAGTCCGCCAAGATTTCACATTCCTTACGAGCGGAAGATGTCGTGGAAGTTACCGGTCGGGTTGAAGCGCGACCGCAAATCGACGGCAATAGTACGGTCAACAGCGAACTTCCCACAGGCGAAATCGAAGTTGCTGCGACCACTCTCACGATTGTCAACAAGGCCAAGGTTCTTCCCTTTCAACTCGATAAGGAGCTGTCGAATGAAGACCTCAGGCTCAGCCACAGATTCCTGGATCTCCGGCGTCCTCGGATGAACAGGAATCTCCAAATCCGGCACCGAGTTACCAAAGCGGCCCGTGATTTCCTTGATTCGCATGGCTACATTGAGGTTGAGACACCAATTCTATCCAAGTCTACCCCCGAAGGGGCGAGGGATTTCCTGGTCCCATCACGAATGCACCCGGGCTCCTTTTACGCTCTTCCCCAGGCTCCACAGCAATACAAGCAGCTCCTCATGGTCGCCGGGGTAGAACGCTATTTTCAAGTGGCACGGTGCTTCAGGGATGAGGATCTCAGAGCTGACCGACAACCCGAATTCACTCAGGTAGACGTGGAAGGATCCTTCACCGATCAGGAAGAGATCATCGAACTGATCGAAGGCTGCCTCTCTGCCATGTTCAAGGCGGGCCGTAACGCCGATATCCCAACCCCCTTCGAGCGAATGACATGGCATGACGCCATGAACAAATTTGGATCCGATAAGCCCGACAGGCGGTTCGGAATCGAAATAGCAGACCTCAGCGACCTCTTTACAGCGAGCGGCTTCAAGGTCTTCTCTGGTGCAATTAAGAATGGTGGGGTCGTAAAGGCAATCAACGCAAAAGGCTTCTCCGGAATCACAACCGGCCAGGTCGACAAGCTGACTGAAATCGCGGTAAACCACGGAGCAAAGGGTCTTGCTTACATCCAAGTGCGCGGTGAAGACCCGTCCACCTGGCGGTCCCCAATTACTAAGTTTTTAAGCGAAGATGAGCTGAATGGATTGAGAGAACAACTCCACGTAGAGGAGGGTGACCTAATCCTTTTCGCAGCTGATAAGTGGGAACCTGCTTGTGAAATACTTGGTAGAATCCGACTCGAATGTGCCTCCATGCAGTCTCTTCTTCAAGGCCGAGAGGAAGAGTTCGATTTCATGTGGGTCACCCAGTTTCCATTACTTGCCTATGACGAGGAGTCCGCTAACTGGTCCGCCGTTCACCATCCCTTCACGAGACCCATTGATGCGGATCGCGAGCAGCTCCAGCAGGGCAATTACTCCGACCTTCGCGCCCAAGCCTATGACGTGGTGCTCAATGGTCACGAGCTTGGAGGAGGGTCTATCCGAATACATGAGAAAGAACTTCAGTCAGCGATGTTCACCGCGCTGGGAATTAGCGAAGAACAGGCCGCAACTGAATTTGGGCACATCCTTGAGGCCTTCGAATTCGGTGCGCCACCCCATGGCGGGATCGCCCTCGGCCTGGACCGTATCGTGATGCTAATAGCAGGCGAGCAGTCAATCCGGGAAGTAATCGCCTTTCCAAAAAACAACAAGGGAAGTGATCTCATGTCAGCCAGTCCCGCACCGGCCGAGCCTATCCAGCTACGGGATCTCCGCATTAAGACCACCGTTCCAGACCCTGAGCCAGAGGCCTGAGCTGAAGCGGTCAGGACCTGACAGCTTGCAATCCTCCGATTGAGTCGTCACGGTAAAGGCTAAGCTCCCTCTCCTTATTTTCCATGAAGCACCTCCCCCTCTTTCTCATCGTTCTCGGAACGACATACTCCTCTGTGAAGGGTGAAATAGAGGAGGACATCCCCTTTGGTATCGAAGCGGTAACAGGGCTTCGGTCATCCTACAGCTACCGCGGCTTTGAGCTCGCTACGTCTACCCTCGATTTTCAATTGGAAACCGAGGTGACGATCAACAATGACTTATCTCTGGCGGCAGGCGGATGGATAGCCTCTGAGTCTGGTGGTGATTTTGAGGAGAAAACCAGCTTTATAGAGCTTCGAACTACCATTGGAGACGCCTTCACTGCCAGCGCCAGCGCTGCATATCATGGCTATAGTAACAGCGTCATCCGGAGCGGGTTCGACCTCTCGGGAACCTTCACCTGGCATGCTGAGACCGAGTGGAATTTCTCCACTTCGGTAGCGCATGACTGCGGAGCCGGAGGCTGGTACGCTGAACTTGCCAGCCACTGGTATAAACGACTTTCAGACGATGCCTTCCTCTCGGGAAAAATTGGGATCACCGGTACTGAGGACTACTATGGTCTGACTGGCTTCGGAGACTTAACCGGGCGTCTCTCTTTTACCTACAACGTCAACAGCATGCTCTCGGTAACGCCCTTTCTCGGATGGTCCTATGAAATTCAACACCGGGATGGCGACGAGATTCACGCAGGCTTTTGGTTTGAGGTATCCTTTTAGGAACCAATGCCGCGGAGCCTCCTGCCGAGAGAGGATCGCCTGACCCAAAAAGATCAGTTCTCCTTTTTCGACCGCCGCGGTCCGTCCCCAGGCCCATGGCCCAGGCCCCGCTCTCTATCGGCACTATCGAGCGTTCCGTTTTGGTCTCGATCCATCTTACCAAATCTCTTTCGGAGCTCGCCAATTGAACCGCCCCGCTGACGCGGCCCTTTCGCCCATTCCTCAAAGCTAAGACCTCCATCCTTATTGTTATCCAGCTTTTCAATCTCCGACACATTTAATGGCGCTCCGGGGCGCCGGGGAAAATCTGCTGCTGTAAGCACCCCGTCCTTATTGCGGTCCATCCGCGAAAACATTGCCTCCAGCCGATCGGCACTCCATCCCTTCACTCTCGGATTCCGACCAAACTCCTCGAACGTGATCCGTCCGTCTTTATCCAAGTCGTGTCCTCTGACTGGAGGAGGAATGAAGCCAGGCAATTCTCCCTCTGCAATTTCCCCATCAGCATTCTTGTCCAGATGACTAAAGAGACGCCGGCGACCAGCCTCTCCCAATGAGGCCGCCCGTCCCACTGAGCCGAACTCTTCAAAGGAAACCTTCCGGTCACCGTTTTTGTCGTATTTCGCCATAAAGCTCTTATCGGAGGGGGCCCTGTGATGCCTCTCTCCCTTTCCTCCCCGTGGGGTATCCTGCCAAGCATCTTCCTGAGCCCAGAGCGGCAGAGCTATCGCAAGGAGGAGCAGGAGTTGCTTGCGGACTAGATTCATTAAAACATACTCTTTTCGAGCGAGAACAGATCAGGTTCCTGCTTCCTACTGAATGAAACCAATCAACGGTGTGGAAGTTACTCCAGAAAGTAAAAATCATGTCGAATACCCAAATTCGGCTCAAATAAATGCAAGGCACTACCAACATTGCTGAAGTTCTGGGGCAAGAGAAGCCCACAGTTTCGTTCGAATTCTTTCCTCCAAAGTCTGCCGCGGCATCAGAACGGCTTTTTTCCACGATTCACGAACTTAAGCAGCTCAATCCCTCATTCGTAAGCGTCACCTATGGGGCCGGCGGATCAACTCGTGAGCGAACTCACAAGCTAGTTCTTAGAATCATGGAGGAAACCACAATCCCGGCTATTCCCCACCTCACCTGCGTCAACCACAGCACCGAGGAAATCGAAGGAATTCTCTCGGGGTATGCAGACGCCGGTGTCCCTGCGGTCCTCGCTCTGCGTGGCGATCCGCCCGGAGAAGACATCGAATACAACCGGAATCAGGACGCCTTCCCTTACGCGTCCGACCTGGTCAGCTTCATTCAGGGGTTTAATCAAGAAGCCAAAACCCAGCAGAAAGGATTTGGGATTGGGGTTGCAGGGTTCCCGGAAGGGCATCCGGACACTAAAAACAGGCTCAAGGAGATGGACTACCTCCGACAAAAGGTGGATGCAGGTGCAGACTACATTTGCACCCAGTTATTCTTTAGCAATTACTCCTTCCTTGATTTCCGTGATCGTTGCCGACTCGCTGGCATCGATATTCCAATTATCGCAGGCATCATGCCCATTACGACAAGATCTGGAATGGAACGGATGGCGGACCTCGCTGCCGGAGTCCACTTTCCAGCTCAACTCCAGCGCATGCTTCAGGGCGCGAACGATGACCCAGCTGCCTTTGAAACGGCCGGATCGGACTACGCGACCATCCAGTGTCGCGAACTGCTCTCAGAGGGCGTTGATGGCCTTCACTTCTACACCCTCAACAAAAGTAGCGCGACGAGGCAGGTCGCAACTGAACTTAACCTTGGTCGCTAACTTGAGTGGCGGCAGAAGGCTAGTTCTTCACGTGCGACAAAATTTGCTCCGCCAGCTCTGCCCCTGCGGCAGGGAGGCTATCCTTGAGATCTAAGTCCAGCCAACGCAATCCGCTATTCTCTTCGACCGGGAAAAGCTCTGAGAGTATCGGAGACCGCTTTTCCTCGAACGCTCTAGGGTGAAGGCCAAGTCTAATCGTCCCCTCGAGATATGGAATGCTTCGATAGCTGGCCCTCGCCTCGTCTTCTCTTCGCATAACCTCCTGACCGAACACCGCAGACTGGAAGATTGTCCGGATCTTC
>MDTC01035839.1_pt1 | contig 10262 bp, 8 predicted proteins | sample 811181 | NCBI WGS metagenome assembly MDTC01 (sample SAMN05326644, study PRJNA326480) | marine metagenome | isolation source: seawater | place: Pacific Ocean: North | collected 2011
CCAGACTTGAATGGTGTATGGAATTTTGCTTCAAATACGCCGATGCAAAGACCAGAAAAATGGGGTGATCAAGAATTTTTAACGCCAGAACAGATTCGAGAGGAAATAGATAGGCAACAGGCGGCCGCGAAAGCAGCCGATGAGAGAGCGGCTCGGGCCGTTGACCTGGATGCTGAGCTTCCAACCGGACCACAAGTACTTGGTTATAACGACTTTTGGTTTGAGACAGAGGGATTGGAAACTAATATGCGGACCTCGCATATCGTATATCCTCTTGATGGTCGCATTCCAGATGCAGTTGAAGGAGCGAAAGTGCAACGCGGCAATCAAATAACCGATACCCCTAACGAAATTAGACCGGTTCGATTTGTCGTTGGAGGAATCAGTAAAGATGGCCCTGAAGACCGCGGACTATCTGAGAGGTGCATCGTCGGTTTTAACTCTGGCCCTCCTTTCGTGCCTAGTCTTTATAATAATAATGTTCAATTGGTCCAAAACGAAAGTAATATTGTCATCCTTACTGAGATGATTCACGACGCGCGCATTGTGCCTATTGGTGAAAAACCAACCCTGGATGACAATATAAGACTCTGGTCGGGGGATTCTAGGGGTTATTGGGATGGCGATACCTTAATAGTGGAAACCAAAAATTTTAATGGTTATCGACAAACGTTTAATAGCACTGGAAACAACTATGACATGATGTTGACCGAGAAATTTACTCGCACGGCTTTTGACCAAGTTGTTTATGAGTTCACGATTAATGATCCGACAACTTTTACGGATAAAATTTCTGCAGTGGTGCCGATGACTAAAACTAGTGGCCAGCTTTATGAATACGCTTGTCATGAGGGTAATTATGGGATGCCGAATACGCTTCGGGGAGCGCGTGTTGCTGAAGAGAATGGCTGGGATTTAGAAGGCCGCTAACTTCTTGCCACAGCATAGTCCTCCATAGTCATGGGTTGTCTTCTTTAAAAAATATTGCCTATCCCTAAAACAATGCCTGCTAAAGCTAGTGACCATAACGCGCAGGCCAATACATCTAGGAATAAAAACGTAATTCGGTTGAATCCTGATATTCCCAGCATGGCTGGGATGAGGCTCCGAATGGCCGGAATAAACCTTCCGATAAATACTGCAAATGATCCGTATTTTTTTATAGCAATCGTCGCTTTGGTAAAAGAGTCTTCGCGATTTTTCACAAATCTAATGTCATAAAAAAGAGGTCCAATCCATCTGCCTACGTAAAAACCAAACTGATCGCCGGCCAGTGCTCCCAAAAATGCGAGTAACGAAATTAATGAGATGCTCGCTGCTTGTTGATCTAACATTAATGTTGATATTCCTACTAGGAATATTCCAGAGATAAATAATCCGACTCCTATACAAGCTTCTGCGAACGCAAATATCAAAATCAGAGGGACTGCAGAACCCAAGTTTTCATTAATCCAGTTAAAGATAAATGAGTCCACGGCTATAACCTCTAATCTTCCAATATTACAGGCAAAAAACCCGACTACCTAAGAGCCGTCGGGTTTAATGTTTAATAGAATTATTCTCGGCCCTCATTTATAGCAACGATAACTGGTGAGCTGCCCATATTCTTGACCAAGAAAGAAGAGCCAGGTTTACGCCAGGCCCAATCGCCCGCCGAAGCTAGTTCACGGTCTACCCCATCTTCTCTCGTGACGTGAACTAATCCGGAAGAACCTTGAACAACAATTGTGTGATTGTTGTGTGTTTGCATTTCCGTTTGCTCACCTGGCCCCAGCTCTAAGCGGTAAGATCTAAACCAAGGATTAATAACATCAGGATCTCTTTCTATTCCAGAGGGAGCATCACTGCTGCCGTTTACACCATTGCCACCGTTCACTAACGCGATTATACGTAATAGTCCAGGCCCATCGTTTGAAACTTTATGGGTTAGGGGTTCATTGTAATATTCTGGGATAGCACGCACATTGCCGTTTGACGGCCCGCCTCCCGATGAAATCGAGGTAAGCAAAATAGGCTGGTCGTGGATGTGTGCAAAGGAGGTATCGCCTGGATTTACCTGTACGTCCAATAAGTAAAGATTTCCCTCGTTATGCACAGTGCGGTGCCGAGGCTCTTCTAATAGGTGAACGACTTTTTCGTCCGAGAAATCTGTTTGCTGCGCCGCTGCTTGCGGCCAAATGAGTTGTTCTGAAGTCCAGAGAATGGAGCTTGCAGCAACCACCGCAACAACATATCTAAGTGACTTCGTGGATTTGCCAATTATTGTACTCTTCATTAGTTGCTCCGTTAGAATGTCTTAACTTTATTTACAAAAAATTTATTTTTCACTTAGTGCGAATACCAATAACTCGTCATCTTTGTCTCGACCACCGCCAGCAACAGCAATATATTGTTTATCCTCGTGTTGATAACTCATGATTGGCCCATGCAGACGCTGATCCACAATTACCTGACCTTCTTTCCTTCCGGTGGCCTTATCGAAAGCAACTAAAATTGAACCGGTTTCTTCCGGGCCAATTTCATCTTTAGATGCCAAGTAAGAGATTACCAAAGATTTAGTAACGAGTACGCCCCCTTCTGCCACTACATCGTTAAATACGGTACCCAGATCACCCAGATTTAAATGTTCAATAGCGGGATGATCTTTTGGTCCTTTGCCTAGGGGCGCCTGCCATACATGATTTCCAGTATTGAGGTCGATTGCGGTTATGCGACGGTAGGGAGGTTTTAAAAGCGGTAGTCCTTGAGGACCCTGTGTCCTGTCATAACTAATAACATAGGGCCAGTCCGATGTTCCTTCTGGAGGCTCGACTAAAGCCATACCTACTGGTCTAGTAACAGAAGGGATGTAAATAATTTGTGTTTCCGGATCCATTGACGCGCCTGGAAAGTTAGCTCCTCCTCCAGCACCAGGAACTACATAAGTAGATGACTTGCCATTCGTTCCTTGTACGATTGGTGGCGTAAAAATATCACCAAGAACAAAATTGTTAGCGATCTCCAGTGCTTCTTCGCGTAATTCTGGAGTGAAGTCAATAAGGTCATCTTCTGTCGCGCCGATTTGTTCGAAGGGCGCTGGTCGGGTCGGAATTGGCTGTGTAGGGTGAGCTCGCTCGCCAGGAACACTAGATGGAGGTACCGGCACCTCTTCGATTGGCCACACCGGCTTCCCAGTTACTCTATCGAAAACATAGGTGAAACCAGTCTTTGATACTTGTGCAATAGCTTTGATTGGTTCTCCATCGACAACTATATCGATTAAGTTAGGTGCGGAAGCTATATCATAGTCCCAAAGTCCATGATGAACTGTTTGAAAGTGCCAGATGCGTTCACCGCTATCGGCATCAAGCGCGACGATACTTTCTGCGTACAGGTTTTCACCGAGTCGATAACCACCCCAGTAGTCATTGGTTGGGGTAGAGGTAGGCAAGTATACAATTCCAAGCTCATCGTCGGCGGACATGTATGTCCAGACATTTGTATTGCCCGCAATTTGCCAAGAACCGTTCTCCCAGGTGTCATTAAAGTCTTCTCCTGGCTGGGGAATTGTGTTGAAGCGCCATTTAAATTCACCAGTATAAGTGTCATAAGCACGAACATGTCCAGGGGGGCTCCGATTGTTCATACTGTAATCAAATATCTTTGAGCCAATGATCACGGAATTACCGACCGCTATCGGTGGTGCGCCATGAGTAATGTTATTCATCTCGAATTCGAGCCGGCCAAGGTTTTGTTTTAGGTCTACGAATCCATTGTCGCCAAACTCTGGATCGGGTTGACCAGTGCGAATGTCAATAGAGACTAATTGTTTACCTAAAGTTGCAAGAAAAATTCTTTCCACCTCACCATCTGTCCAGTACTCAATACCCCGGGTCTGCACGGGCGAGAAGTTAGGTGGTCCAAAGCGATAACTTTTTGGATCAAATACCCATAACTCTTCTCCAGAAGAGGGGTCCAATGCAGCAACCTGACCGTGATTAGTATTGGTGTACATAACACCATCGACATAAAGAGGAGTCGCTCGATAATCTCCGGTAGGGTAGATTAAATCCTCTGAGAGCTGGAGGTCCGCAGATTGCCAACGCCAGGCAACTTGCAGTTGTTCAAAGTTATCAGCGTTTATCTCATCGAACGGGGCGTACTTAGACGAAAAGTGATCACCACCATGGTGAGGCCATTCTGCGACATTTTCATAGGTATTAGAACCCAAAGAAGTTTGATCGCTACAACCAATCAACAATGTTGCTAGGAATGGGTAAACGATTAAACTTTTAGATCTTTTCATTATGCGCCTCTATTCAACGTTAGTATTTAAAAATGAAAAAATAGCTTCGTATATTCGTTTCATTTCTGTGGCAGGGAACCCACCATGAAGGCCATTCGGTACCGTTATTAGTTTATTAATTACTTCAACTTGATCTAATTTTTGGTGTAGTTTTACGGCATGATCATAAGGGACCACAGGATCTGCATCACCGTGAATGCTGATAATTGGTGGTAGATTCTCGCGGATATAGCTCAGTGGAGAAACCCGCTTGGCTATTTCAGCCCTATTAGGCTGCGCTCCCAACCACCGCACGGCATAGCTTTTTTGATTTGGGCCATCCAGCAGATCTCCTACGTCAGTGATACCATACCAATTAACTACCGCTGCGACTTTTGGTGTTTCCGCGCCTAGGCATTGACGGTCTAGCTCGGCCTCGGTAGGAGTAATACCAGTTGTAAGAGCCAAGTGCCCCCCGGCAGAATTTCCTGACACAACAATACGGTCAGGATCAAAACCATATTGTTCCGCATTTCTGCCCACCCAGCGTAACGCACAAAGGCTGTCTTCGACTGCGGCTGGAGCAAGTGAGACATTCCCTAACCGATACTGAACATTTACAGCTGACCAACCTTTTTGCAAATAAGGAATTAAGCGTAAAACATTAGCCTCTTTAGAGCCTCCAACCCACCCTCCGCCGTGGTAATAAACAAACGTGGGAGTAGGTCTATTTTGGTTACGTGATTGATAAACATCTATTTTAAGCTCCACGCCATTAGCTTGACGGTAAGTAATGTTGGGGATGATTCTAAATTCGTTTTGAACTGTGGCAGCCCAATTTGCAGTTTCATTTTGCTGAGCGACAGTTGGAGTAGCGCCCACACAAAACAAAATCATACATGCCCATAGAGAGGAAAGCATTTTCATATTAAGGCCCTTTTTTAGTTTTTGGTGCTCTTTATCATTGCCCAGCCTGTTACGAAGTTTAACAGGCAGTAGCAGAATAGTTTAATTGCGCCGATAATCAAATAGTTTTACTTTTAATTTTAGGGAACTCCAAAGTATTTTATGGAAATAATGAAATCAACATATAGATTTAGCTGTCTCATGGCGTTTTGTTGGATCTTTTTGCTATCCAGTGGGGTAACGGCTCAGAGTATTTCAGAGGATGAAGCTACTGTTACTTATCCAGCCTCCTACTTTACACAATATGGATCGGTTAGCGCCAAAGACATGATCGATCGAATACCCGGCGTTGGTTCGACCACAGGCGGTGGGCCAAGCAGTACTGGCGGTTTTAGGGGTGCTGGGGGTGGCCGTGGTGGTCGGGGTTTTGGTTCCGGCGGAGGTGCTAGTGAAATTCTTGTTAATGGGAAGCGAACTGCCGGGAAAAGTAATGCGACAAGTGGCTTATTGGACAGGATTAATGCCGACCAAGTTGATTATATCCAAATTATTCGTGGCACCTCTGGTGAGCTTGATGTTCGAGGAACTGGTCAGGTAATCAATATAGTCTTATTTGAAGAATTAGATGAGTCTAGTTTGACTTACCAAATAAATGCTGACCGATATCGTGATAATTATTTCCAACCAGGTGGCAATCTCTCTTATTCAAATCGTATTGGCGCTTTTGATTTTGTGCTGAGTGCTGTTGCTGAGCCTCGTTATGGGCATACTGAAAGTGATGAGTATTCAGTACTTGGAGACTTTTCTGCAAATGATAGAGTGATAGAAGATCAAATTCGCGAACAGACTAGCTATGACCTGACTGCTAATCTTGGTTATGAGTTTAGTGATAATACCAGTGCGAGATTTAATGCACTGTTTTCACAAAATGACAACCCAACAGAAGTTGAACGAAGAATCACAGACTTCACGCTCAATCCTAATGTCCTAACGTTTCAAAGAGAAGATGTTCCTGGTAAACAGCATAATTGGGAAATTGGTGGAGACTATGAAACATTTTTTGGAAATTCTAGCCGTTTTAAGATTCTGTTTGTGCTCAATCAAGACAACAGAAACTCAACCCGAGAACGCTTCGATATTTTTGATGATAGCAGCGAAGAAAAGAATTTATTCCTAAAATCTGGGAGCCGTACATCAGAGGAAATTATTCGAGGTTCATATACTTTTGATATCCTCGAAGATCAAGATATTGAATTTGGTGCTGAAAGAGCTGTAACAACACTCGAATCTAAATTAGCTCTAGGTTTGCCAATAGAGGGATCAGCACCTTCCTCTTTTTTTGGTGGCTTAGTTCCAGTCCCGGTTAGCAACGCCAATTCTACAGTGGAAGAACTTCGTTATGAGCCATTCATTATTCATAACTGGGTGATTAATTCTCGGATGTCCTTAGAAAGCCACTTGCTTTATGAGTATTCCGAGATTGAACAATGGGGAGACGTTCGTAATAAAAGAGATTTTAATTTTATCAAACCCAAAGTTGACTTTCGTTATGATATGACACCAAGTCTTCAGCTACGTGGTTCCTTAGAGAAGGTGGTCACCCAGTTGAGTTTTAGCGACTTTGTTGCAGCAACCGACGAACAAGATGAAGATTCGAATACATTTGCGGGAAACTCTAATCTCCGCCAAGAGTGGTTTTGGAAATATGATTTTGTCACAGAATATCGTCTGCCGAATGATATGGGTGTTATAGATGCAAATTTATTTTATCACGATCATCGCGATGTAATTGAGCGTATTGATGTAACTGCCGATGAGTCCAATCTCCAATCAGCAAACGGTAATATTGGTGATGGTGAAATGTATGGCCTTAGAATCAATGGCAGTGTCCGGATGAGTATGTTTGATATGCCAAATCTTTTGGTTTCGTCGGCGTGGAGTGTTACAGACTCTAAAATCACGGATCCGTTTACTGGTATTGATAGGCGTTTTCAGTTCTACGGTAGAGGGCGGTGGACGTTAAGCTTTCGTCATGATATTCCGAAGTGGAACTTGAATTGGGGCGGGCGTTGGAGTAATCGGTTTGATGGAAATGAAAAACTCTATGATATTGATGATGTGGTTAGCACTCTTGGCGAGCCTAATGTATCAATATTTGCAGAGTATATAACCGATGGTGGTACTAGCTTTCGATTTGATGCATTTGATGCAACGAGTAACGAACAATGTCGCGAGCGCATCAGATATGTGGGTCGGTTATCGAATAATATTATAGAAGAAATTGAAAACCGATGTAGCACAAGAGGAGTAATGTTGTCGTTTAAACTTACTGGGACATTTTAACTTAGGTAAGTTTAATTTATTGTGTTGCTTGGTCTAAAGTGGATCTAATGAATTAAATTAGGAACGACATGCAAAACCTTGTAGTTCCGGTTACGGCAAGAAATATTGGTAAACAGAAGATAATGAAAAGAGAAATATTCATTACAAGAAATGTAAAGGCTGATCTATTTATCATTCCGTAAATTGTTAGACCAATACCTACTAGAATTATAATTGCCCAGACCTCTACGTTATTGCAAGATATTGTGGCGCCATAAATTATGACGTATTGGATAAATGCTGACAGAATTGTAAGTGCACTTGGATCACTTGCTAGAGATTCGGCCCAGTCGTAAAAAACTAAGAATGAGATTAATGGGAAGATCAGGAAGGAAGCTAATACTTTTAATTTGGTAACCGTCATTTTTTATACTTTACTAAATGAATTTTTAAGATCTACATTCTACAATAAGCATTTACTGAGAGGTAATTTGAATAGGGGAGAGCGAGTCCGCATTAGATGAGAGATCACTGTCGCCAGCTGGAAATTCATTTGACTGCAAGATAAACGCTAATATAGCAGCATAACTTTGCTGGGAGAGACTGCCGGGTTGGTCGGTAGGCATCTCAGTGCTCATCTTAGTAAATAACTCCCCCAAAGAGCGTCCTTCCCATATAAACATGAAGCTCAGCCCTATTAAGCTAGGTGAATTACTATTCCCTCTCAAATCAGCTGAATGGCAGGAGGCACACCTTGCGGCATATTCGGTTTCTCCTCGAGAGGCCTGTGACTCAGTATAAATACCGTCCTGTAACGATTGGCTAAGTCCTGCATTTGGCGCAAGTAAAGAAATTAGTGCGCATAAGCTAAGTACTTTTCTAATTGGATGGCAGCGCAAAGACATGTATAGAATTTCCGTTACGTGGTCGGCTTAACTCAGGGGCAAGATCTCTAGGTAGCATGCCAGACCAACTGGCACCGCCTACTCCAGCGGGCATGGCAATGTATTGTTTGCCATCGATCATATAGGAAATGGGAAACCCTTGGGCTGACGTGGTGATTCTAGTTTGCCAGAGTTTTTCTCCTGTCTCAGTATCTAGCGCATAGTAATAACGGTTCCAATCGCCAACGAAAACCAGACCACCGCCGGTTGTTAGTGCTGCTGTGTTGATAGGAGCCCTTTGTCGATAACGCCATTTAACATCTCCGCCTGGGATGTTCATCACCAACAGCTCTCCTAAGTTTTCTTCTGCGTCAATGTGGGGATAATTAACTCGGCGCACGGGCCCAGTGCCCCCGCCCCCTAGCACCCGTTCGGTAGGGCCGAAGGTAGCGAGCTCACAATTAAGAGTAATTGGTATATACATAGCTTTCGTTTGAGGCGAATAAGCCATTGCGCGCCAGCTCTTGAAGCCTGAAGTACTAGGGCACATGTCGATCTGTTGGCCGATCCGCGGAATCATGCCATCTCGATAATTGATGGTGCCATTCACTGGATTGACATTAACAATATTTTGGTAGCCTACATCAGTTGCTTGGATAATTTCTCCAGAGCGTCTATCCAATTGCCAGAGGATTGCTAATTTTCCCATCTTAAAAATTGATTCACGTCCATTAACATCAATTAGAACAGATTCAAATGTCTCATCCATATCATGAGTTTCGCCTGGCAGATGTTGGTAGTACCAAGACATTTCTCCAGAGTTTGGATTTAATGCAATTGTCGAATTGGTATACAACGCATCTCCATCAGTTCCTCTGACCGCTCGCGCCCATGGTTTTGCTTGTGAAGTCCCCATATAAACAAGGTTTAGTGTTGGATCGTAACTGCCGGCTTGCCAAGAATCCCCTCCTGCGCGGAAACGCAGAGGCAAGTCGCCCCAAGTATCTCCGCCCGGCGTACCAGGCGCGGCAACGGTCGCAAACCGCCAAAGCTCTTCACCACTAATTGGGTCATGACCGGTGTAGAAACATACGTCTTCTTTATATTTATCACAGCCGGTTATCCCAGTAACAAGCACTCCATTGGCGACAATAGGTCCAGCCGTATAGAAATAACCCAAAGAAGGGTCCGCAGTTTGAGTTTCCCATGCTAATAAACCGGTGCGAGCGTCAATAGCTCGAATACTTGCATTTTCTGTCGCCGCGTAAACCATGTCTCCATAAATAGCGATATTCTTTTGCACGCCGCGTCCAACACCAGCAAATGCAGTTGCCGGCATCGCTGCATCACCTAGATCTTCTGCAGTAATCTCGCGATCAGTGTTGTCGATAGAAGGAGTAATTCCAGGTCTATATTCCCAAACTAAGTCACCGTTTGTCGCATTCAGTGCCTGGATGACTCCACGGGGTCCAGGAATAAACATTACGCCGTTATGCACCAAAGGCGCAGCTTGCGCTGAACCTGTATCATCTATAGCCCAAGACCAAACTAACTGGAGTTGGTCAACATTTTCAGTATTGATTTGGTCAAGTGCGCTGTACCCCCAACTACGGGGTGTACCCCTCCAACTTAGCCATTCCTCTGCAGGCGGATTCTGCAATAGGTCATCAGTAACAGGGTCAAATTTCAAAATTTGGGAAAGGGCAGAATTATTAGAGAGGAAAACAAACGCTATTAGTACTGGGAGATATTTTTTATTCATTTTTTCGAAATTTTCATGGGAATTTATTGAGAATAATCAGCATAAACACTCTGAGCTTTTCAGTCTAGGCCCTTATAAGGTTTTTATCTTAGCTAAAGAAGTGTTTTAGTTTCTATTTTACTGA
>MDTC01054338.1_pt1 | contig 10262 bp, 12 predicted proteins | sample 811181 | NCBI WGS metagenome assembly MDTC01 (sample SAMN05326644, study PRJNA326480) | marine metagenome | isolation source: seawater | place: Pacific Ocean: North | collected 2011
CGGTGCTTAGCAGGCCACCGATTTTTGCATTTGCTCCCTGTGTTCGTGAGTCGTCAGTCCACAGGTTAGTTCGCATGAGATATTGCCCTAACTGAGTCCGTGATGAAGCGGGTGTAGCCTTTCCTCCCTCGTCAAATCCTGTGTTGAACAAGGCGGCTCCGTCAAGGTGTAGGGTGTCTGTTCGGTGGAACGGAGTCTCCATCTCAAGGTCAAGTGAGTTTCTGCCACCCGAACGGGCGCGAACATGTACGCTTGCTGGGGCAAGCAAGTGAAGTGGGATGTCGTAGCCTACGCCACCGTGCACGGACTTCCATATTCGGTCCGGCTTGAATGGATGGTCGGAACTCATAACTCCGTAGTGTAGCGGCCCATGGTGGCTGAATGCACTCATTGGACCCTTCATCATGTTCAACGATGGGTCCGACGCCCAACCACTCCATTGACCCTGCAAGGTTGGTGTGATTGCTGTGCCATCTGCGACTGCAAGTGATTCGGGAGCGTCAGAGAAGAACACCGTATTGTCCCCAAACCCTATCGGGTCATATAGGCCCTGTGGGAACGACCAGCCAGACCAGCCCATCTCTTGATGTGGATTTGCACCAGCACCGAAGTCAGCGAACCCAATCGTCGTCGGGACGAATCGTGTTCGTCGCAGGAAGTCGTATCGTTCCTGCGCCCAACCATCGGTCCCCGCCACATCCCGAATAGGGGCAGGAGTGCTAATGCGGTCAATAGGTTGCAGGAGTGGGTAGCCGTGTACGACACCATCTGTGAACAAGTGAGGCAAGCAACGAGGAAGGTTCGCATAGGAACAACGAACTTCGGGGTATGACCCGTAGGTGATTGGTATGCCTCGTTGGCCACTCTCTTGATACCAATACGAGATGCGAGAGCCACTCCACCAAGTATCATTGTAGGTCCAATTTTGTGTGTAGAAGGTGCCTCCGTCAATCGTTTTCGCCTCGGCCTCAAACAGGGCACGACCACCCTTTGCTTTGCCATCAACAGCCTTAGCGTCGCTCCACAAGAGCACCAGCGAACGACCCGATGTGTTGCTAACGATACGACTCCAAGATGGTGTGAGATTGAAGTTATCACCGCTCCCGACATGGCCTTCTCCACTTCCATTGTTTGGCGTTGGAGGAGCGCCGTCAATCACCTCACCTGTGATGGGGTCAAGGTGAGTCGTCTCCGTGTTTGGGTTGTCTCCCGATGAAATCGGTACGCATGTATTGCCGCTCCGATAATAGCCAGCGGGGCATCCCGAACCCGACCCACTCTCGGGGTTGAACGGGTAGTTGATGTCGCTTGATGGGTATTCCTCCGAACTTCCGATGTGGTCTCGTTGAATGGCCGCCATGGCCATCCTACCATCGTCCATGAAGCGTAGGGACGAACAATGTAGCGTTGGGTGGAATATGGGGTCTCCGCCCGTGTTGGCGCTGTGGCGAGGATGAGCGGCGGCAGACTTGTCTTCTCTGCCAAGGTATCTCATCAGTTCAGTCTGCGGGAACACCCAGTCGTGGATTGACCACCCTTCGTATTGCTTGAACTTCTGCGATACAGGAACGGAACTTGCCTGCACACTCGTGGTGTGAGTAGTGGCCAGTTCGTAGAGTGGCGTAGTTGTTGGAGTGGTGTGCTTGTTCACATGGAAAGCATCAACGCTTGGGTTGTATTTGAACACCATGAGTTCGCTTCCCCGAGGGTTGGCGAGCGCTCCCGTGCCGTCAGCCCACACTTGCCCGTTGCCGAACACGGAGGTCTCAAAGTGGCTGGCATCTATGGCGTCAGCAGAGACGAAGAGTTCCTTGCCGTAGGTGTCAGCATCCCACAGGTGAGATACGCCACCACGCTGATACGAACCACCAGCCTCTATGGCGGCACATAGGAGAGGCACCTGCGCCCATGTGGTGCACGCTATCGGTCGGAACGGAGTCAGTTGATGTAGGCCCCAACCACCGTTCTCAGCATCGTGCCGAGGCATCACCGTATTGGCCATCTGCACATCAGCGGTATCTACACCCCAAGCGGCGGCCGCAGGATTAGTGGCGTCAAAATAAACCCTCTCAAGCGTCGTAGGAGCCACGCGAAACACCGCATGGTAGATTTCACACCCTTCGTCCTCAAGGTCCATGTTGGCCGTTAGACGGCTCGCCTGCGGGAAGTTCCGTGCAGTCGGGGTGCCGATGCGTGAGTGAGTGAGGTTCACCGTGGCGTTGATGCGGTCCTTGGGAGCAAGGCTCACCAGCACATGATAATCCACAATAGGCCGCTTGAATGTGAGAGCCGAAGATGAAGGGTGGCTTGACCCAGCGGCCACGCTAACCTCGTCATACCCGAGCAAGGTCGGAACGACTTTGACCTTGGTTGGGATGCGGTCTTTGAGGAACTCTTGAGACATGTTCACCGTCGCAGTCCACGCCCCCGAGGTGTGCGTATCGCCGAGAATATACCGAGTGGCTGGCTTTGATGTTGCTGTTGATGACGGGGCCGAAGCACCACCAACAATCACCGAATCAAACGCTGAGTTGGAGAGGTCGTTGATATTCCCAGCCGCCGTATGGTGATTGACGCGCCCCGTGTGGAAGCGGGTTTGATTGGCGTTCTCGGTGTAGGTTGCCCCTTTGAATCCAGTTCGTGCTCCCGTCGTACTCATACCCTCAGTCATGGGTTGCACGGCCGTGCCGTCGCTACCGTAGAGGAAGAGAGGTTCAATTGCTGTGCTATACGACATGCCGTTGCGACGAAATGGGAGGCCGCTGTGCACTTGAATGTTCAAGCCTGCATAGAGACCAGCACCGTCCTCGTTCCAAGCCGTGTCGGGTATGAGAGGACTCGCAGGAGGCGCTACGACGAAAGGAGCGTTGGCGTTGCGTGATACGCCGACGAATGCTGTTGCTGAGAACACTCCTTCGTAGCCAACGAGGCCACATGTGTCGGCGACGACATGGTTCCCGAGGTATGCGGCACCCAACGGAAATGTCAGTTCGTCTTGACCAGTCATGCTCGTTTTCGTGAATATGTCCTTGACCATGATTGTCTGCATCGTCTCTGCTGGGAGGTTCAACCTATCGTAGTCAATAAGGCCGTGAGGAGTGGCTGTGTTCTGAGCATCGGGAGCGCTCAATGGGGTGCCGCTCACCATGACCTCTTGCTGAACTTGGAGGTTCATGCCCCAATGCGAGGAGAATGCTTTGGCATCGGTGCTCTTGAGAGCGGCAGAGTCCAGTCCACTTGCGGCCGACATGTCGCTCATGGTGCAGGACCATAGAGAAGAGAGGTATGCTGAATTGTGATTGTCTCCGTAGGTTGCACCGACTCCGTTTGAAGGTAGGTCAGTTGCCGCTCGGTGAGTGAACGCTTCTACCGTTCCAATGCTTCCTAAATCACCGTCAATGACTGAGCCGATTTGTAGGTCGTAGGAACCCATGGCCGCCGCTATCGGACTGTTGTGTCTTGGCATGGACCAAGTGTGGTTAGCAGGGCGCGCTGAGGTATGAGTCCTCATAGGGTGCTCTACATGGCGTCCAACTTCGGTGATGGTTGCACATACCGCAGGAGCAAACCCACGGATGTTAGAGGCGTTGTGGCGACCAATGCCAGCGTCTTGCATGGCTTGACCGTGCTCAAGTCGGCCGTTGCCAAAGTTCAATCGTGGCGCCTCAGTCTCAATCGTCATGCCTTGGTACGAGAGGTTGGCGAGGTTCAGCGTTGTAGTGTGCGTGTAGGAAGAGAGGGAACCAGCGTGCACCTGCGGGACGCTCGGAGTCGTCTCGGAAGAGGTCTTCCATAGGGAGGTGTCAAAGAGAGCGTAGCCCGATGCCCCAGCGCCACCAGCGTCCGTTAGGTCGTCCGCCCACAGGAGCGTGAGCGGGAGACCAGCCCCAGCCCCTACAGGAGGGATGAGGTCGGCACGCGTAGCGGGGACCGTCATGGGGGTTGTTCTAACCCCTGTGGTTCATAACGGTGCTCATCAGAGAAGGCGTTGGAGTCGGCTCTCGTCCTTTGGAGGCAGGGGGTCTGCGACCTCGGGGTCGTCGGTGTCCTTGCGTGCAGGGTTCCCATACCGACCCATGTGGCGTCGGTGGACTCTGCGCCCTCTGAGAAGCATGTTGCCGTCGGTGCAATTGCACACAAAGTCGGTGTTCCAACAACCAACCGATGACCCATATCGTGGGTATCGGTCGCAGTCGGTGCATTTCTTGTGTAGCGTTGAGACTCGTTTTTTGCTCATAACCAAGCATCAGTCCCCCACCTATATTAAAGTTGCGCCTACTCTTCTTCTTTCTCTTCCTCGTAGTCCTCGTCATCTACCATCACGAGGGTCCCGTCTTGCTCGGGGTCCTCAAATCGGTTCTTGCCAGCGTGCTTGAGATACACCACGCCGTTGTCGTGGCGAGCGTAGGCGTTGAGTGGACGATTCTCACGCAGGGCGCGTGAACACAGTTCGCAGTAGTGGAACGGTGAGTCCTCGTGCTTGGGTATGCCCGCAAGCGCTGAGAGTCGGTCAAGAGTTGCTTGGATGTTGGGGTCCTTGTAGCGCATGATGACGACGCATTGTTCACCGTGAATCTTGCACTTCTTCGTGCAACGACGGCCTGCTAATCGGTCTACCTCGGGCTTGCCGCCACCCATTCGTCCTTGAATCTCTTTCTTGCCTTTCTTCCACTTGCTCATGTGTTCACCACGCTGTTGTTTCCATGGGGGTGAGGAGTCTTGACTGCCTTCACAAAAATACGCTCTAATTGGTCGGTGAGGTCATCCCATGAGAAGTGCTTCTCTGCGAACTTGCGACCACGGTTTCCCATGGCTTGACGCTTGGCTGGATGTTCTACCATCCACTTCATGGCACCAGCCAGCGCAGATAATGACACCAGCGACATTTGCATACCGTTCGGTCCCACGATTTCAGCGTCATTCTTCACCAATTTGCCACGCATTGTCTTGGCGCCCTTCCCAATGAACTCGGGTCCGGTCGTGTTATTGGGGAGAATAACAGGGACACCACAAGCCATCGCTTCGGCACTTGGAATCCCGAACCCCTCGCCTCCCGTAGCCATCACATGGCAGTCGGACATAGCGAACAATTTGGCCATGTCTTCTCGCTTCATTCCAAGCAACGGGTGAGCGCTTGGGTCAGAGAATATGATGTTGTTCTCAAGGCCCATCTCACGGACCATATCGGGGAGGTTCCAGCCTCCAAGGCCCATCATGTTGGTGGGGTCGCCCGTGTGCATGATGAGGCCCACTTCGTCGGGGTTCTCCAATGTGCTGAGCATTCTTTTGAAGGCTTCAAGCAGGCGTGGCTGTTGCTTCCTGTTGCCGTTGCGTCCGACTGAAAGAAACACCGTCTTCCAACGACCGAGGCCAAGTGCCTCACGCCACTCCTCTTTTTGAGCCTGCGAAACAGGCTTGAACATATCCAAGTCCACGCCATGGTAGAGCACCTCCGTGAAGAAGGGTTGAGCGAAGCGGTCAAGGAAGGGGTCTCTAAGGCCCTCTACGGCCGTCCCTTTGCTGTTGAAGCGGTCAATGTAGGTATTGAACTCACTACGGCCATGTAGGCTCATCCACAGGGGTGTATGAGTCATTTTGATGGTGTCCTTCCATGCTCGGGGAATGTCCTTGCCGTCAATCGGCAGATAAGAGATATGAGGCACCTTGAATCGGTTGCATGAGCGCACGATGGAATCGGTGTGCCACACATCAGAGAGACTGAACACTACATCGGGTTTGAGGCGATTGATATTGTAGTCCATCGTGGTGGCGTTCCCGACCAGCCGGTCTCCACCGAAGCGACTCCCAGCGTGTATCAGCGTCCAGCCTTCCTCGTGCTTGAAGTCCTCGCCGTGATAGTCCCAGCCCATGACAAAGACCTCGTGGCCACGCTCAACGAGGCGCTTCACGAACTCTCGTGAGACCACGCCGTAGCCCGTCGGTCGGGTAGGTTGCTCGGAGCACCACAGGACCCTCATGGGTCTTGAACGGCGACCCCACGGTTATGACGGTTTCGCTCATTCACGGTAGTCGGACCATGAGGTGAACTCGCCAACGGCGATGGCCATGTGGGCCTCAAACCCTTCCATGAAGGGGAAGACGGCTGGGTGCTCGGTCCAAGTCCCGTCGGGGTTCTCGGTCCATGTCGGCATATCTTGCAGGCGCTCAAGGGCGCGGGCGGCCCAAGTGTATTCTTCTTCGGACAGGATGCTCATGTGTTGGCTCATGTTTAACCGTAGGGGGTTCCCCTATATATAGGTATGCCTATTGTTTCACGAACAACGGCAGGAATAGACGCCCAGCACGGGCGTCCACCACGCCACCCAGCGAGGCCGTGCCCCCTACGGCGGCGTATGCGGTGGAGTCGGAGTCCACGACAGCCGTGGTGGCCTTAGACGCCTCGGGTGTTGCCTTTGGCTCCTCCTTGTTGCCTATGTAGGCTCCTGTGTAGCCGAGAGTGCTGAATCCAGCGCCAGCAGGGTAGGGCATGAGGCCGCAAGCGACATCGGGTAGGTCTACACCCGTCCCGAGCGGAGTCTTGCCTCCTACGGCCGTTCCTCGCACATAATCTCCGTAGGCCGTGCACATCTCAGCGAAGGCATTGGTGTCCGACGAGACGAGTGCGTCATCGGTGATTTCAACCACGCCAGTTGTGGTAGTGCTCCCCCACAGGAAAGAAGTAGGTTGTGGAGACAGGCTCGTGTTGGTGTAGCGTGGAGGAATGAATGAAGCGGTGATGGAGCCGGTGTCCTTCTCCACCTCGTAGGATGCAACCAGCCCAGAGTAGTTGTCCCCGTAGTCCTTGGGAACACCCGAGTTATAAGTCGTAGTAGGGTCTTGAGCGGTGTTGAAGAATGCGATTTCATCAATAATGAACTCGTTGGCAAACACATTCGGGATTCCGTGCACAGCCGTTTCGGTGTGCCCTATCACGAACCTATTGCCTACGATAGACACTACGGAGGCGCCAGCGGTGAATTGCGAAACCCCGTTGTGAAACAAAGTCGGAACACCAGCCAAGAAGTTGATGTGAAAACACGACCATGTAGTTCCAATGTTGAGTACCTTGCCGAGTGATGCTGAACCGAGATACAAGTTGAGCATGTTTCCGTTCGTTGTGTCGCCTTCTAAGCGGATGGTGAGCAAGTCGTGCCCTGCTCCTACTCCATAGGCAGAGAGGACGCCGTAGGCCACTCCATGGGCTATCGTGGCGGTGGGTCTAATCCAAAAGACCCATGCCCCATCTGCTTCGTAGTCTTGAGTCAAAGAATAGAAATCGGTCGTAGTTCCAAGGCCAACGAACTTAATCGCATAGGGGTTAGCACGCCCACCACGAGTCCACCAATCGGGAACTTGACGGCAGGCTCTCAACAAAGCGGTGCCTTGGTGGTTGCGTTGCATACCCCATGATGGAGCGCCATGGTCAAAAACCACTTCGGTAGTCATTCAAGACGAGGCGTCCTGTTGGCTCGGGAATGTGTGCCTCCTCGGCCACAGGCGTCTCACCTCGGGCAAGGGCACCAAGACGGAGTGTAGTATTGCTCTTGGGCCTTGGTTTGACCTTCAAGCCTTGAGACCAGCCACACGGCTCCTTGCTGTATTTCTTGCGCCATTTGCGCTCACCAGTCTTGGTTGTAGACCAACCCTCTCGTTCAATCGTTCCGATGCACACGGCACGAGAGAACCCGTAGCCGTTTAGAGAACCCTTTGCCGTGGACAGGTATGAGTTCGTGTAGCGCAGGTTGGCGCCGCAGTTGGGACAGCCACCCATTCAAGCACCCGCCTTGATTCGCTCGGGATGGTCCTTGGGTAGGCTCTTGATTCGCACCATAGCCTTCTCAGTCAGCATTTTGCAGATGTTCTTTGCGGCGGTGTCAAACCGCTTTGTGGAATGGGCGTCATCGCACATTTCATCCCGCAGGTATTGCAGTTCAATTTCACCCAACAGGTGGGAAAGGATTTCGTACTCGGCGTGGCTGATGCTTTTTGCTCTCATGTATCAACCATGAGACACCCACCTATATTAAACTTTTTCTCAATCTTTTTCCTTGGGAGCCGGACCAGCGACATACTCACGACCACCGGCCTTCTCAAGCGCCTTCTCAGCCGCCTTTCTACGCTCAAGGCGATGTCGGCGGCGTTGCTTCTTGCGACCCATCCGTGCGAACTCGGGGTTATTGATTGTAGTAGGCAACAGGTCCTCGCCTTCAAGGCCCTGCTCTATCTTCTCCATGTGTTCTTCATAGTGCTCCTTGCGATGACAATTAGCGCAGATGACATCACACAAAGCAACCTCCTCCATGATTCGGTCCCAACCGTAGCCACCCGAGACGAGGTGAGAGACGGAGGTGGTCTTTTTCTGCCTGTCCTCGTCCCTGTGGTGGAAGTCAAGCGCCCATGGGGACTCTTCCCCACTCAAGCCACACTTCTCGCAGGAGAGCGTCTTTTTGAACTCACGGTATCGTTGCTTGAGAGCACGGCGACGACGCTTGACTTGTTCACGGCGATGGTCGCCGTTCTCGGCATACCAACCTTGCTGATACTTGGCTTGATACGCCTTGCGTCTTGCAGGGTCTTTGTGGGGCATTAGCCTCACGATACCGAGTCGTGTCGTCCTTGGTACTCGCCGCTCTTGCACAGGTCAATGTGAATGTCTCTGCGAGGTCGGCGATGAACTTCAACGGTCATGAGATGATGTTTCATTTCGCCCTCTGTTGGGTCCCGTCCAAGCATGGAGTGGTAGGATGCAACGATGAAATCCTTGAGTTCCAACTGAGACTCGTCGTAGTGTGGTTTGTGCTCTAAACCAACCAACATTTTGGGCTTTGCAGGTGCCTTCTCCTTCTTTGGAGCGGCCTTCTCTACAACAGGTTCTTCGGCTTTCTTGGATGACTTCTTGGTTGCCATGAACCGTTCAAACCCGAAGATGGTTCTTAACCTCATCGGAGCCACAAGGCTCGGTATGCGTCTTTGACCTCGGTTGATTTGAAGCCACGGAGCATCATGCCACCAGCGATGGCCATGCGTGTTCCTGCGGAGCGCTCCATGCGAATGGCGTTGGTCATGTGCACATCGTCCATGATTCCCGATGTGGCCCACTCGTAGAAGCCGTCGGTAGCAGAGAGGACGACTTGCTCAGTCTCCTCACCTGTGAAGTGGTCTCGGTTGATGCCCCACGAGTGGAACTCAACGGGGGCGAATCGGTCAAGGGCTTGAAGGCCAATCCAGCAGTTCAAGTCTACCACCACGGTGGAGCCGTGGGGTACGAGTTTCAAGGTCTCAACAATTTGGGCCGTGTGGTATGCGTGGGTCGCCATGGTTAATCGTAGGCGCCACTCCTATATTAACCCACCGCTCAAAGGGTATGGCGTATTTTCTCGGGAACGAGTGCGATTTCCTCAGCCGTCTTGGGTCGGTATTCACCTTCGGGGTGATGCGGAGGAACACAATAGCCACCGCATCCGTAGCAGGCGTAGTGGCCGATGGTGGTTCGGACTCTGCCCGTCCACTCCATCCTTGGGGGAATCCGAGAAGCGCCGTTGTCCTTGACCTTGTAGGTCCGACCATTGGTCTTGCAGGTGTAGGGAGGGCACCCGACTCGGCACTTCATGCGCTCACCTCTTGAAATGGTCCGTTGGTGTTCACGAGGTAGGCGCAGTAGTGGTTCCACCCCGTTCGGTCAAAGAAGTGGCTCCACCACGAGTAGGCGTCTCGCTTGGTGAATTGGATGAATCCTTTGCCGTTGGCTCGTTCAAGGAACTCGTCGGCGTGGGCTTCAATGGCGGTTTTGAAGTAGTCGGGCAGGGGTATTGCTATCATGTTCTGGCCTACAACGCCCACCTATATTAAAGTGTCGCCTATTCATGCCAGCGAACTTCAAGGCTGAGGTCCATCCGATAACCCATGGTATCACCGCTCACTCGTCCTTCGGGACCACACACCTTGTCCACGCTATTGATGGCTTTAGCCTCGTCGGAACGAGCAAGACGACACCATCGGTAGTCGGTGTTGCCGTTGATTCCGTTCGTGGTTAGGCTACGGTCGTTGAGCACGAGCGTGAGCGCTCGGTATAGCGTCCACACTCCCACCCGAGTGGGGTGAAAGAGGGTGATTTGAAAGAATTGAGAGACGATGCGTGGTATGTCGTCATCCAAGTCTCCACCACCGAGGTTGGCGGTTTGAATCTCCCCGTATTCTTGGACGATGGCGATTTGATAGGACTTCTGTTTCTTGGCTTCCAACCAGCCGTCGTTCACAACGAC
>MDTC01224429.1_pt1 | contig 10262 bp, 6 predicted proteins | sample 811181 | NCBI WGS metagenome assembly MDTC01 (sample SAMN05326644, study PRJNA326480) | marine metagenome | isolation source: seawater | place: Pacific Ocean: North | collected 2011
CCAGATCCTGATCCTGAACCACTACCCGATCCTGATCCACCTCCAGAACCTGAACCACTACCCGATCCTGATCCACCTCCAGAACCTGAACCTCCACCCGATCCTGATCCACCACCAGATCCTGATCCGCCACCCGATCCTGATCCACCACCAGATCCTGATCCAACGCCTGAACCAGATCCATTACCTGGATAAATATTTTCAGGTGATAATACATAACTTCCATCTTCATCACATGACTGGAAGAGGAATGATAGAACTAATGTAATTGTTAATATTTTTTTAATCATAATTTTTTACTTTATAATTTACTATATAAGAATAAATTAGATAAAATTATTTTTTAAATTTTTTACAATGATTCTTGCATCTTTAAAATGGTCATGAATATGAGTATATTGAAACTTTCCATTTCTACCGTTAATTGTTAAATTTTCAAATTGCGAAAAATAATCCAAAATCAATTTAATTTTAGATTTATAATTAGTATCTAAAATTGGATATGCCTTTTTGATTTTCCTTATTTCAACATCAATAATTTCTTTTTCATTGAAAAAATTTAAACATAATAATTCCTTTTCTATCGATTTTCTTATTTTTTCGTTCGAGCTATTCCAAATATCGGATTTATTATAAGTTGGGATTTCAATAGATAGCGATGTTTGATTTTCAGGTGACATACTATTTGATCTATTTTTAGCTTCATAAATTCTTGTGAAACTAAAATCATTTGACGGGAAATACATAGATCCATTCTTATTAATATTTTTTTTATTTATAAAAAAAGTAATTAAAATAATATCTCTATATCTTATAGATTTGATTGCATCACTAATAAATTCTGGAATTTTAGGTTCCATAAGATTTGCTAAAATATCTAATGATAATGATGATACTAAGTAATCAATATCATGATTATGATTATTATTACATTGAATACTTTTAATTTTTTTATTGTTATGTATTATTTTTGTTATTTTGCTTTTCAAAAAATAATTTTTATGATTTGTTTGCAGTCTTATTTCTTTGAAAATTGATCCTATTCCATTTTCAGGATAATAAAATTCTCCATCTAAATGTTTTGTTTTTGTATTTTTAGTTTTAAAGATTTCCAAAATTAATGTTGATAAGTTTAGCCCCTTTAGCCTTTTACCTGCTATGTCTGTTGATAATTTATTACATGGTAAACCCCATAGTTTTTGACTATATCCAATTAAAAAAAGATCTGCTAATTTTTTTCCATACGTGTTAACAGCAAACTCTTCAAAATTATTAATATTTTTATTGTGATTTTTTATTTTTAAAAATAATAATTTAGTAAATTCAATACATGAATATTTAAAACCTAGAAATTTAAATAAATTCCAAGGTGATAATGGAAAATCTATAAATATTCCATTTAAATAAATCTGACTTGGAACTTCAATTTTCATTAAGCTTTGGCCCATTATCTTTTTTATATCCTTAGTTGTTTTCTCATCTTTATCATGTAAACGATGTGCTCCTGAATCATATTTGAAATCTCCGTATTGAAAAGTTTGGCAATTGCCTCCAACTTCAGGAGCCATTTCATAAAGTTTAAAATTTATTTGATTTTTGTGACAATAATATGCAGTACCTATTCCAGCAGGTCCTCCACCTAAAATTGTTATTTTTTTTTCTTTAATCATTTATTATAAAAAATAGGTATTTCTGACCACATTCTGTTAATGTATGGATTATGATAAAATTTTTTTTCTTTAAAATTATATTTATATAATGAATCAATATTTAAGTTGTAATGTCCAATGAATACTATATCATACTTGTGAGAATTTTTTAAAATTGTATCACTTAAACTACTATAATTTATATAAGATTGTTTTACTTTTATTCCATTTCTTTGCATGTAAAAATTTATTAAATCGTGACTAATAATATAGTCGGGGTTTTTATTTTGAAGTTCATTTTTTAATTTTGAAATAGCTGTTCCATTTTTATGACTAATATTAAGATTAACCGTTAATATACTCCACAGGATTATTAAAATTAAATAGTGATTTTTATATTTTTTAATAGGTATTAGTTTAAATATAATTACTAGAAATAATAGTAATATTGGAAGAATATGCCTGCTTTTATAAATAACATTTTGGAAGAAGAAAATCCAAACAAAATAAGTAATTAAGCTAAGAATGATAATTTTATATTTAGTATTTTGTATTTTGTGGTAATGTAGTATACCATTTTTACTAATCAATAATAACACAATAGATATTATAATTGTTATTACTGATCTATTTTCCCAATAACCACCAAATCCATCTGCCCAAATAGTATGGAAAATACTTTTTAATCTCATTGAAATATTGTTCTCTGTAAAGATTGAACCACCGTACTCTGTAAAATGCCCTACTGTATGAGATAGTCCTGAATTATAAATCGGCATCAATCCTTGATGTAGTATTACTGGAATCAACCAAAGTAATATTCCCAAGATAAACATGAAGCATAAATTATAAAATTTTTTATTATTCATTAACACATATACCATTGGTGTAATAACTAGAGGAAAATATGATAACCTTGTCCCAATTGAAATTCCACAAAGAATAAATCCTAAAATTTTATGATTTTCTTTTTTAGAAAAAATTAAAAAATAAAAAATCATAATACATATAGCTAAACCAAATAAGTCAGGCATATATCTTGTAGACATTAAAGAAAATAACGGATTTAATAATATAATAACAGCAATTAAAACATTATTAAATTGTGATTTACAATTAACAATATTTATTGTTGAAATCATAATAATAAATAATGATAATGAACCCATCAAAGAAAAGGTAAGTCCCAAATTATTTGTTAGGTAATATATAAGTGAAGTTATAAAATGAAATACTGGATAACCTGGAAAATGTGGTTGCATTTTCGATATATCAAAACCATATTTTATTCCTGTTGCAAAACGAAGGCTATCAATATCCTCAAAATAATATATTGTATTTAATATTCCTGAAAGAATAGTAATTAAAAATATTAAAATGCAGAGAAGTTGATTTTCTCTAAAGAAATTCATTACTATAAATTGATTTCAAGTGAAAAATTAATTTGTCTTCTTGCTCCTGGTATTATACCTGAGCTTATATTTGCCGAAGGCTGAAAAGGACTGGAATGTAACCTTGAACCTATGTATATCTTATCTTCTAAATTTTTACCTACAATGCTTAAAGAAATTTTATCTGATATATCATACATAATACTACAGTTGATAATACCATTACCTTTGACTCGCCCATAGATACCAGTTATGTTTGATTCCTCTATATTATGGAAATCTGTATAATACTTATCAACATATTTATAATCTAACCTCGTTTTGATATTATTAAAATATTCCATTTCAATCCCAACTATTAATATATTCTTTGGAGTGTAGGGTAATCTGTTTCCAGTAATACTAATTACAGATGGATATTCTGACATAAAATCATAAGTTGCAAGGTTGGCTGATTTAATATAAGATTTTAAATAGGTATGTGATAAATAAACTTTAGGTAAAAATTTAATTTTTTTAAATTCAATTTCTGCAGCTAATTCAGTTCCAGAATTTGTAACTGAACCTAAATTTTCAAATGCTGTACTTCGACCAGCTGCAATTAAATCTTCAATATCATTTTTATAGAAAGCAAATTCAAAACTTAAAAAAGAAAAAATATTTTCACCCCTAAATCCAATTTCTTTGTTCCAGCTTTTTTCTGATCTTAAATCAAGACCACTATCTAAATTAAGTCCATTAACTACAGATAATGTCCCGCTTGAAGGTGCTGTATATCCTCTATGAATACCCCCAAAAAAACTAAAATTATTAAATTTTGATATGAACCCAACACCAGGTAATAAAACATAACTTGTTTTGTCTAGGTAGGTAGATCCATCTAATAAATCAATTCTTTCTTGTTCAAATAGTTCAAAACGTAGTCCAGATTTTATTGAAGTATTATTAATTTTTAGAGTATTATTTATATAACTAGATAATGCGGTTGTCTCATAATTATGACTTTTCCCAACAATGCTAATATTTTCATCAAATATTCCATTTTGGTTCAAATCAATATATTCATCATCTTGTACAATTCCATCTCCATCATCATTCCATATTTCTTCAGGATAATAAAAAATTCCTTTTCTTGCATCAGGTTGATTACCTACCACTCGTTCATCTATAAATCTTTCCCAGTGTATTCTATACCCAGCTTCAATCGTTATATCATAATTTGAAGAAAATTCACTAAATTTGTAGGAATCATCAAAACCCAATACATAAAATTTTCTTATTATTCCAAAATTTGATTCACCATCACCTACTCTTATAATGTCATTGTAACTATTAATATCAGCTAAATTAATTTCTGTATTTAAATTAGACTCTCTAACAAAAATATCATTTTCTCTCCACCATTTTCTATCAAAAAAACTTGAATAAAGCTTTTTTGTTCGAACAATATTTTCAGACAATTGTGAGGTTTCTATAACATCAAAAGATAATCTAAATGTTTTAAAATTATCGTGTTCTTTTGGATTGAAATTTGGATTAGTAAGAAACGAATGCATTGTTAATCCAGTATATGTAGCATTAGAATTTTCGTAATTTATTCCATATTTAACAAATATATTCTTCTTATCTGACAAATAAATAGATGTTTTAGTAGTCAAATTTAATTGTTCAAATGAGTTGTTTTGACGAAAACCATCACCTTTTTTCAATAAAAATTGAATTGAATTTCTAAATTTAGAATTACCTATCCCGCTTAATTCAGTAAAGTAGCTTTTATATCCATTTGTTCCAGTTATAATATTTTGCTTTATATACTTTTCTTCTGATGGTCTTCTTGTAAAATAGTTAATAACACCACCCATGGTGTGAGGACCATATTTAATTGCACCACTGCCCTTAATTATTTGCACGCCATCTATTCTTTCAACAGGGGGATTATAATACATATTAGGATATATATACAGTGCTGGTTGGATTGGAATACCATCTTCTAAAATTAAAGCGCGTGCTGATCTTCTAGGGTCAAGTCCTCTTATTCCAATACTTATTCTAGAATTACCAATACCGTCATCAGCAAAACCAGTTATGCCTGGTATGCTCTCTAAAATTTCTTGTGTCCCTATTGGTTTTACTAATTTTAATTGTTTTGAATCAAGTACAGATGCGGCTCCTGGTATTGAACTATATTTTGTGTGAATCTTATCAATTATTTTTAATTGAGGTAATAATAACGGAATACTTTTACAACGAAAGTTAAAAATATAATCATCTTTATTTTTTATTTTTAAATCAGATGAGAAACTAACATAACCTAAATGTGAAAAATAAATAGAATGATTTTCTAAGGGAATTTTTTCAAAAAAAACGTCACCATTTTTATCAGTGGTTTTCCAAATTTTTTGTTTTAATTCATTTTCTAATAATATATTAGCACCAGATAATTTCTTGCCGCTTTCTTCATCTGTAAAATTAACTAGTAAGGTTTGTGATAAACTGAGACTTGAAAATAATAAAAAGAAAGTTATCAATGACATAAATTAAAATATTAAAGGATTTTGGGTAGAAGAATTAAATTTTTGGTTATTAATTAATTCTCCATAGCTACTGCCATAATATTCTTCATCAGTAGAATTAGGCTCCAAAATTGGGTCATCTTCACATGAATAATGTGTTATGGTTATTATAAAAATCAAACTTATAAATAATAACTTTTTAAAATTATTTTTTAAATCTTTATTTATCATTATCTAATTTAATTAGATAATGATTAAAAAAAAAATAACTTAAAGTAAAAAAAGATTGATTGCTTGAGTTGTTTTAGAACTGCTTTTTTATTATAAATTCTTATTTTTTGATGTAAATTTTAGTTGCAATTATTTAAAATTATTTCATGCCAAAAGGAATTCAAAAAAAATTAGCTGCAATTATGTTTTCTTATCTAAACGAGTATGATGAATACTTGAAAAATGATGAGAAACATGCATTTAGTGTACTTAACGAATCTAAAAAAATTCTTAAAAGAAATGTCGAAGAGTACAATGGTAAAATTATTAAGTACCTTGATAATATGTCTTTTATGCAATTTTATTCTGCAACAGATGCGGTTAATTGTGCTATCGCTATTCATAAAAATTTTATAGCTGAAAACTCACAAAATCCAGAAACATTTCAAATGAATCTTAAAATTGGAATTCATATGGGTGAGGTTTATGAAAAAGATAATGATTTATTTGGTGAAGGTGTGAATTTAGCTGCAAGAGTTCAAGCAATAGCTAAGCCAGGAGGAACAGTTACTACTCAAGCAATTTATAATTCTATAAGAAGTGAAGACCATATTTTTGTTAGAGATATGGGGAGGGTAAATCTCAAAAATATTAAAGAACCCGAAAGAGTTTTTAAAATTTATAATGATGAGATTGAATACAATAAGGAAACGCAAGAAGAATTAACTCAGAAATTAATAAGAAAAGATATTCAACTAGTTGATAGAAAAATTGAAACTAAGAAGGAATTATCAATTGCTATTACATATATAAAAAATTTAGGTTCTCCTGAAGATGATTTTTTTTGTTATGGTATCACACAAGATTTAATTGTTGAGGCTACCAAGATTTCTAATATTAAGGTTTCTCAAATTAGTCAAATATTAAAACATAAAGATGAAGAATTAGAACTTATTGAACTAGGCGAAAAACTTGATGTAGATTTTGTATTAGGTGGTAATATAATGAAAATTGGAGATAATTTCAGATTATCTCTAGAGCTAAAGGAGGTCAATAAAAAATCTGATTTATGGATAGAAACTTGGGAAGGGAATAATGATGTATTACAGGATATAAGAAGTAAAGTTTTGTATAAATTACTTGAATCTTTGAAAATTGAAATACCGGCCCATATTAAAAAGGTACTAGATACAACTAAACAAGTTAATCCTGAAGCTTATGAGTTTTTTATAAAAGCACAATACTTATCTACGACTGTTAAAAATAGGGCAGATTTAGAAGTAATTCAAAATTTGTATCAAAAATCAATTCAAATAGATTCAGATTACATGAATCCTAGATACTTCTATGCATTTGAATTATTAAGAATTAATGAAATTGATAAGGCAGTAAATGTCTTAAATGATGCATTAATTATTGCAAAGAAAAATAATGATAGACCTGGAATTGCAGGTATTAATATTGTTTACGGTGCAATATATAAAAGTTGGGGAAAGTATGAAAAAGCAATTGAATATTATGAAGAATCATTGGTTATTAGAGTTGAAGAAAAAAACTTGCAAGATGAGGCGAAAGTATTAAATGGACTTGCACAATGTTATCAAAATTTAAATTATACTGAAAAAGCTTTTGATTGTTACAATAGATCGATTGAGATAAAGAAAAGTTTAGATGATAAACAAGGTGCTGCTTCAAGTTTATCTAATTTGTCTATGTATTACAAAGTGCTATCAGAGTATGGAAAAGCAATTGAAACTGCTAAAGAGGCAGCTGAATTATTTAAAGAGATAGAAAATCCACGAGCTGAATTTACAAATAAATATTTTTTGGGAATGTATCAAAGTATTGTTGGCTACTTCGATGATGCAAAGAAAAATTTAAATGATGCATTATCATTTATGGAAAGTGTTAATGATTATAAAAATTTAGGTATGGTAAGAAGATTTTTAGGTTTAGTTGAATTAAACAATCAAAATTGGGAAGTTGCACAGGACCATTTTATTAAAGCATTAGAATTTCACCAAAAAGCTGAGTGGAGACCTGCATTAGAGGTTACAACTCGATTCCTCGGATTAGCTTATTTATATGATGAAAAATATGATTTAGCTGAAAAATTCATTACTAAAGCCGTAAAGATTACAGAAAGAAGAACAAATACTGGATTTTATGGAATTACTGAAAAATTAATAGAACTTTTATTAAAATCAAAATTGAATAAATGTTCAGAAGAAGATGTAGACACATTTGCAAAGCTTATAGAAAAAGAAAATTTAAATAATTTAACTTCATTCAATGTAGAATATTCAGCTATTAAAAGGGAGTTTTGGTATTTAAGTCAATGTTATTCAAATATTGGCTTAGTTGATAAATCTGATAAATTTAAAAAATTAGCTTTAGATGATCTTATCAAATGTTCAGAATATATTGAAGATGAAAAAGTTAGAAATGACTATTTAACTCTACCTTTACTTCATAAAAAAATTAGGGGTGAAGATATTGATGAATTAAGTGAGCCCATTGAAGAAGTAGTCGTTAAACCAAAGGAAAAAACTAATATATTTATGTTTTGTCCAGGTTGTGGTTTCAATAATGAAAAACAATTTAAATTTTGTCCTCAATGTGGGACCAATCTTTCACCATAATTTATATCTATGAGTAAAACATCGATAATGTATACTGATGTAGTAGGTTATTCTAAGCTTACAGGAGACAATCAGGAAATTGCTCTAAAAATTCTAGAAGAGCATAATCAAATTCTTAACAAGAATACAAAATCATTTTCAGGTAAAATAGTAAAATTGACAGGAGATGGTTTGTGTGCCTTATTTGAAGATCCACTTGATGCTATAAATTGTGCTATTAACATTCAAAAAGATTTAAAGAAAAGAAATCAAATTAATATTGAGGAAAGAAAAATTCAAATTAGAATTGGTTTACATTATGGAAGTTATTTGGAAAAAGATAATGATGTTTTTGGTGATGGAGTTAATTTAGCAAAATCAATTGAGCCTATTGCACCTCATGGTGGAATTGCTATTAGCTCAGTACTTAATGAAATGATTAATAATGAGAAAGATATTTACATAAGAGAATATATTTTAATGGATTTTGATTCAAAACAAATTCAAACTTATCAAGTTTATCTCAGTTTAACCGATTGGTTTCAAAATAGTGATAAAAAAAATACTCAGATTGTGGATTCTAAGATTTTTTATGATGAAGCTCATAATTTATTTCATAATGGTGATTATAGTGCTGCAATAAAGTTTGCTACATTAGCTCTTAATAATGAAAAGTTGGAATCTAAAAATGAAATCTTATCTTTTATATGTCATAATTTTGTTTCACTTGGAGAATTTGATTACGCAGAACAGCTTATTTTAGAAATTGATAATTTTTATAAAACTCTAAAATCAAATGCCAATGAAGAAGATTTTGCTCATTTATTAAAAATGAAAGCAGGTATAAAATTTAACTTAAAAAAATATGATTCAGCTATTGAGTTATTTGTTCAATCATTAAAATTAATGATAAAATCAAATCCTGATTATGTTAATGAAATAATTTATCATTTATGTGTGGCTTTGAATATGAAAAATGAAAATAATCTTATTAAAAAATATATAGATTTAAAAAATAATCATAATATTGATTATGAAATATTAATTAATGGTATTGATTTATTAATTAATGAAGATATTAAAAATATTGAAATTGATAATTTCATTAAAAAAGCTGAATCCATAAAGAAAACTTATCTTAAGATATTGTTATATAGGATAATATCAATGATTTACTTTAATAACAGTGATTATGATAATTCTCAAAAGTACATTTCAAATTGTCAGCATCTTTTAAGTAGTAGTAAAGATAGTATTTCAGATAAAGAACAAAAAAATAAATTTGTTGAAAATATTTTGATTCATAGGCATATAATGGAATTTTCAGATAAAATTTCAGATTATCATTTAAAGAAAACTATGGAAGAAATAAAAAAGACTGATTCATCAATTGAAAATTCTACTGCACCCTCAGAATTTTATAAATTTTGTACAGATTGTGGTAATGAAAATACTAATAATTTCAAATTTTGTGTAAACTGTGGAAATAATTTGGAAATGAATTAAAGAAATATGAAAAAAAATTATAAGTTAAATATAATTTACGATGGGAGTTCTTTTTTTGGTTGGCAAGTTCAAAAGAGTGAGAGAACTGTACAAGGTGAAATTGAAAAAGAATTAAAAAATATTTTTAAAACTGATAAAATTAATTTAATTGGATCTGGCAGAACAGATTCAGGTGTTCATGCTAATTGTCAGGTTGCTAATTTTCACTTTGATACAAAAATGGATACAGAGCAAATAAAGAAAGCATTGAATAGAAAATTATCAAATGATGTCTATATTAAAGATTGTAGTAAAGTGAATACTGATTTCAACTCAAGATTTTCTGCAGTAAGGAGAGAATATATTTATCAAATAACAGAAGATTTTAATCCA
>MDTC01224762.1_pt1 | contig 10261 bp, 7 predicted proteins | sample 811181 | NCBI WGS metagenome assembly MDTC01 (sample SAMN05326644, study PRJNA326480) | marine metagenome | isolation source: seawater | place: Pacific Ocean: North | collected 2011
ATGCGGCCTCTTCCACCAGCTGGGACACCAATTCACCAAAGGAAATGCCGGCATATTCGGCCTGTTCAGGTACCAGAGAAGTCGGGGTCATGCCCGGCTGAGTGTTCACTTCAAGCATGTAAAGGTCATCACCGTCATACCGGAGATCGGCGCGGGAAACGCCCCGACAGCCCAGCACATCATGAGCCCGTGCCGATATACGCATGGCTTCGTCATAGACGTCTTGTTCGATTGCGGCCGGTACCGTGTGCTGCGATCCGCCGTCCTCATACTTGGCGTCATAATCGTAAAATTCCCGCCCCGTGGAAATTTCGGTCACGGCCAACGACTGTCCGTTCATTACGGCAACCGTCAGTTCCCGGCCGGGAATAAATTTCTCGACCATCACCCGACCACTATATCCCCAATTTCCGCCATCCAGGTCCAGATCATTGTGATCCTGAACGATATGAACGTCGACGCTTGAGCCCTCGTTCAGCGGCTTTATGACAAAAGGCGCTTCCATCACCTTGCCGTCGGCAATATCCTCGTTGGACACGACTTTATGATCGGCGCCTTTGATGCCGGCCGTTGCCATTACCAGTTTGGCCATCGGCTTATCCATGGCCAGGGAAGAGGCCATAACACCGGAATGGGTGTAAGGAATTTCGAGAATATTAAGCAGACCCTGAACGCAACCGTCTTCACCGAAGCGGCCGTGCAGCGCATTGAAGACTGCATCAGGCTTAGGATAGAGGCGGAGCAACAGCGCCCCCACATCGCGCTGCACATCGATGGCGGTAACCCGATAGCCGCTTTCGGCCAACGCCTTGGCGACGGCGGCACCGCTGACCAGGGAGACTTCGCGCTCAACCGACCAGCCCCCCATCAACACGGCCACATGTTTTCCGCCGGCATCATTCATCACCGCGCACCTCTTTAATCACGGGCTCGGCAGAAGGTCCGGCGGGGATGCCGATGCAGCGGATTTCCCATTCCAGTTTGACACCTGTCTGCTTTTTGACCCGGCGGCGCACTTCCTCGCCAAGCCCTTCAAGATCGGTCGCCGTCGCATCGCCGCAGTTGATGAGAAAATTACAGTGTTTTTCAGAGACCATGGCGCCACCTCGCCGCAACCCGCGACACCCGGCCTGATCAATCAGCTGCCAAGCTTTCTTGCCCGGTGGATTGACGAAGGTGCTGCCGCCCGTCGGTGTTTTCACCGGCTGTGACGCTTCCCGTTCGGTTTGAATCTTCTTCATCCGTCCGGCAATTTTGACCGGATCGCCCTTCGTTCCCCGAAAAAAAGCTTCGGTGAAAACAAAATCCTCGGCGGCTTCGGAATGGCGATAGGAGTAGCCCATTTCCTCAGCTGATAGCATAATCTTCTCTCCGCGCCCGTTGACAACCGTAAGACTGATCAGAATTTGACTGATTTCGCCGCCAAAGGCACCGGCATTCATCCTGAGACCGCCACCGACCGATCCTGGAATTCCGGACAAAAATTCGAGCCCGGCAATCCCGGCGTCGCGCGCGGCATTAGCTAGTTTAAGGTTGGATACACCGGCGCCGGCGGTGATGCCCGGGCCGGAAACGGCAATATCGGTAAAGGCATCACCGAGGCGTATGACGACACCGGGGATACCGCCGTCTCGAATAAGTAAATTTGAGGCAACGCCGATCACAGTCACCGGTATGTCATTGGTTTTGGCGGATAAAAACGCCGCCAAATCGTCACTGTCTGCCGGCCGGAAAAGCACCTCCGCAGGCCCGCCAACGCGGAACCACGTCACTTTGGATAAATCCGCATTCTCGGCATAGTGCCCACGGACGACGGGCAGACGGTCGATAAGCCGGTTGCTGGTCATTCCCGCCGCCATCATTTTGACGCCCCCATGGCCGGTGTCTTATTCGAAGCCCTAAGAGTGCTCAATTCATCGGGTAGCGAATTGGCCCAGACAGTGATGTTCCCGGCGCCCAGACAGACGACGTAATCGCCAGCGTGCACCATTTGATTGACCTGTTCCGCCAGTTCCTCGGGTGCTTCCAGAGCCATGACAGTGCGATGGCCGCAGGACCGTAGCCCTTCCACCAACGCATCGCGGTCGAACCCTTCTAGGGGCGCTTCACCGGCGGCATAGACGTCTGCAACGATGACCATATCGGCGTCATTGAAGCAGGTGCAAAATTCTTCGAAAAGATCTCTGAGGCGCGAATAGCGGTGGGGCTGTACCACGGCGATGACCTTCCCCTCACCCACCGCTGACCTGGCCGCATCAAGCACGGCCGCAATTTCCACCGGATGATGGCCATAGTCGTCGATGACCGTGATACCGTCGGTCTCACCCGTCTTGGTGAAGCGCCGTTTGACACCGCCGAATTCCTTTAGCCCCTTGCGGATAACTTCATCGTCCAATCCCATTTCCTGGCTGATGGCGACGGCGGCCAGCGCATTTTGTACATTGTGACTACCGAGCATGGGCAAGTAGAGATCGTCAATCTGGCGTTCACTGTCGGCGGCACGGTCGGATATCACCACGTCAAATGCCGACCCGCCGTTTTTGGTGGTGATGTTTATGACCTGGACATCGGCCTGGGGGGTGCGGCCATAGGTAACGATCTTGCGGTCGGAAAGAAGCGGTATCATGGCCTGCACCTCGGTATCGTCAATGCACAAAACGGCAAACCCGTAGAAGGGGATTTTCTCGACAAAATCGACAAAAGCCTGACGCAGGGAGTGGAAATCGCCGTAATGATCCATATGTTCTGAGTCCACATTGGTTACCACAGCAATGGTCGATGGCAGTTTGACGAAAGTACCATCAGATTCGTCTGCTTCCACTACCATCCATTCACCGTTACCGAGGCGGGCGTTGGAGCCCCAGGCATTGATGATGCCTCCGTTGATCACGGTCGGATCCATCCCGGCAGCATCAAGCATGGCGGCGATCATGGAGGTAGTCGTCGTTTTACCATGGGTACCGCCGACGGCGATGGACCATTTAAGACGCATAAGCTCGCCCAGCATTTCAGCCCGGCGGACAACCGGAATCAGACGCTGCCGGGCAACCTCGACTTCCGGGTTGGCGCTTTTGACGGCGGAGGAAATCACCACCACTTCTGCTTCACCGAGATTTTCCTTCCCGTGACCGATCATGACGTCGATTCCAATTTTACGCAGGCGACTTACATTGGAACTGTCGGCAATGTCGCTGCCTTGCACGCGATAGCCGAGATTGTGTAGCACTTCGGCGATGCCGCTCATGCCGATACCACCGATGCCGACGAAATGGATGCTTCCAATATTCAGAGGCAAGGCTTTCACGCGGCTTCCCTCTGATCATCACTTTTAGATCCGGCGCCAAAGTTACCGTCTGTATCGCCATTGGACGGCATTAGACTAAACACCATATCCGCTAGCCGTTCCGCGGCATCCGGGTTGCCAGCTCTTTTAGCTGCCGCTGCGGCGTTTTCCAGGGTGCGTGGGATGGCAAACAGATCGTTCAACCGCTGCGCCAGACTTTCGGGCGTAAAGGCCGTTTCGGACAGTAACCAACCGCCGCCGGCTTCGTCCACAGAATGAGCATTATTGGTCTGATGATCATCTACAGCATGGGGATAGGGCACCAGAATAGCCGGGCGGCCGATGGTGGTGATTTCAGCAATGGTCGAAGCGCCCGACCGGCAGATGAGCAAATGAGCGCCGGCAATTCGTTCGTGTACGTCCTTAAAAAAATGCGATAGTTCGGCTTTGACACCCAATTGGCGATAAGCTTGGCGGACGCCCTCTTCATCTTCCAAGCGGCATTGCTGGGTGATTTTTATGCGCTTTTTCAAACTTTCGCTCACCAATGCAAGAGCTTCCGACATCACCCGGCTAAATACGCTCGCACCCTGGCTGCCGCCCAGTACCAGTATTTGAATTTCACTGTCGGCGGTCAGCGCTGGATAGGCCTGGCCGCCCATAGCTGCCACGGCCGGCCGTACTGGCATACCCGTCTGGATGACATTCTTGGCCGCTGATTCCGGAATAGCAGCCACTTTGGCAAAAGAGGTGGCGATTTTTTGGACCCGTCCAGCCAGCAGGCAGTTGGCCCGGCCCAACACGGCGTTTTGTTCATGAATCGCCGCTTTGGTTTTCGCATAAGACGCCGCCAACATGGTAGGTACCGATGCATACCCGCCGAAGCCAACGACCACAGTCGGTTTCATGCGGTTGATCAGCCACCAGGCCTGCCAGGTCCCTAACAGGATTTCGATAACGCTGAAGATACGGGCCGCGAAGCCTTTGCCGGCGATACCGCCGGCCCGCACCTTGAAGGTTTCCAGCTCTCCCAATCGTCCTGATAGTTCATCACCACGCCGGTCGGTTACTAAAACCAGGCGGCAACCGCGCTGCGCTAACTGAGCCGCCAGGGCCTCAGCGGGGAAGACGTGACCACCGGTCCCGCCGGCGGCCAGCATAATCAATGGTGAATTACCAGGAGGTCTGCTCACGACGAGCGCCTCCATTGCGCCGATATTCCATCACCATCCTGCCCGGGCCGTTCGCGCGTTAAGGCCAGCACCGTACCTATCCCCAATGCCAGCGCCATCATTGATGAACCGCCATAGGATATAAAGGGCAGGGTCATGCCTTTGGTCGGCATGAGATTCAAGGTCGATGCCATGTTGATGATGGCCTGAAGGCCAAACTGGACCAGCAGGCCGGCCACCGCCAATTGAACGAAAAGATCGGTTTCTCTGAAAGCACGAACAAAACCCCTTAGGACGACGAAGAGAAATAACCCGACGATCAGCAACGTCAACATCAGGCCAAATTCCTCACCGGCGACGGCGAAAATGAAATCAGCATGGGCATCCGGCAGGACGGCCTTAATCTGCCCTTCCCCCGGCCCACGTCCGAAAATTCCACCATTAATGAAGGCTTCCAGGGAACGAGCGACCTGATAGGCTTCTGACCCGGCGGGGTCAAAAAACCGGTCGATACGACTTTGCACATGGTCAAAGTTAAAGTAGGCGGCGAACCCGCCGATAATAAAGACGACGCCGATGGCCATCACCAGGACCATGGGCAGCCCCGCCAGAAAAAACTGCACACCCCAAGCCACCGAGACTAGGATGGCCATACCAACATCCGGCTGCATCAGCAAAAGCGCCGCCACAGCCAGGTACAGCCCGACAGCAACCATATAGCCGGGGAAATCCTCCCGCAGCCGCCAGGCGGCAAACATCCAGGCAGTAACGATGGCGAAACTTGGCTTAACGAATTCGGACGGCTGCAGGGAGTTTCCGGCGATGAAAATCCACCTGGTAGCGCCTTTTATCTCCACACCGCTGAACATGGTGTAAATCATAAGCAATACCGATAAGCCGAAACAGACAAGCGCCAAGAGGCGTACACCTTCCCGGTTTAACAGTGATACGCTGAACATCAGGATGAGGGCGATGGGCAGTAGGATGAACTGGCGGTGGGCAAAATAAAATGTATCAAGGCCGATCCTCTGAGCCACGGGAGGACTGGCGGCCAAAGCAAGGATTGCGCCGGTCGCCACGATGACAATTATCGCGGCAACGGTCCAGCGGTCAACCGTCCACCACCAATGGCTCAACATGCTCCGGTCGGTGCGGGAAAAAGCCGTATTCATGACGATCTCTCCTGTTCATTTACCAATTGCCGGAAAGCATCTCCTCTGGCTTCAAAATCATTGAACTGGTCAAAAGACGCGCAGGCTGGTGACAGCAGCACGATGGCGCTGTCCTGTTGCTGGGCATGTTGGGTTGCCTCATCAACGGCCTTGGCGAGCTCGCCGCATTCAGTCACGGTAACTTGCCCGCCGAGAATTTCGGCAAAACGTTTCTGAGAGTCACCAATCAAATAGGCGTGGGAAATATGAGGCAGGTAAGGTTCAATTGCCGTCAAATTTTCCTCTTTAAACTGGCCGCCGACGATCCAATGAATGCGGTTGTAACAGGCCAGCGCCTTGGCGGCGGCCTCGCTATTGGTCGCCTTGCTGTCATTGATGAAGAAGATATTGCCGATCCGGCCAACCAGTTCCTGGCGGTGAGGTAATCCAGGATAGGTTCGCATGGCATCGGCGATGACGTTCCGCTCGAGGCCGGTCCGGCGCGCCGCTGCGTAGGCTGCCGCGGAATTCTGCCAGTTGTGATGACCGGGGAGGTTCGGAACTTCGTGGAGGTCAAGAACCTTAACCTGGCCGCCGACTCGATCCTGTCCTTCACCGGCGCTCATATCATCGATAAGGAATCCGTCTTCGACATAAACGCCGTCGGCTACCCGGCTGCTTGCCGAAATAGGAATAATACCTTTACCGCCCCGCTGCACCATGAGCTCAAGGCAAAGGCCCCGGCAGTGGGCATCCTCCGTACCGATAATGACGTGGCTGCCTTTCCTAGTGTGATCGAAAATGCGCCGCTTGGCAGCGACGTAACCCTCCATGCCGCCATGCCGGTCGAGATGGTCTGGTGAGACGTTGAGGAGAATGGCAACGTCCAGCTGAATGGATGGAATGCGTTCCAGCTGATAGGAAGAAAGCTCCAGAACATAGGTGCCATCTTCACCCAGTTCATTTAGCTCGAGCGCCGGAATTCCGTAATTCCCGCCGATCTCAACCGCCCGTCCCGCTGCCGCCAATATATGACCGATCAGCGCCGTGGTTGTCGATTTTCCGTTGGTTCCGGTTATGCCGACGAATGATGCGGCATCAATGGCGCATCCCAGCAAATCCACGTCACAGATAATTTCGCAACTGGCTTCGTGGGCCCGGTCAGCAATGGCGTGAGGTGTCGGGAAACGGTCGGGAATACCGGGACTGAGGACCAATGCCGCCAGCTTGGTCCAATCGCAACTGTATAGATTCGTCAGCTCTATGCCAGCTTGTTCGGCTTCGGCGCGCGTATGCTCTTTGTCGTCCCAGGCCCATACCTTGGCACCGCCCGCCGCCAGAGCGCGCGCCGCCGAGAGGCCGGAGCGGCCCAGTCCCATGACCGCCACCTGTTTGCCGGAAAAAGCAGAAACTTCGATCATCTACCTCCCCTCACCTGAGCTTCAGGGTCACCAGACCCGCCAAAGCAAGGATCGTCGCGATGATCCAAAAACGAATGACGATGGTCGGCTCAGCCCAGCCCTTTTTCTCAAAATGGTGATGTAAGGGCGCCATCTGGAAAACGCGCTTGCCGGTCAGCTTAAAGGAAACCACCTGAATGATGACGGAGACGGTCTCAAGAACAAACAGTCCGCCGACGATGGCCAACACCAGTTCATGTTTGGTAATAACACTGACAACACCTAGCGCGCCGCCCATGGAGAGCGATCCGGTATCACCCATAAACACCATGGCCGGCGGTGCGTTATACCAGAGAAAGCCCAAGCCGGCCCCCACCAGCGCCCCACAGAACACGGACAATTCACCGGCCCCGGGCACATAGCTTAAGTGCAGATAATTGGAGAACACCAAATTGCCGACCACATAAGCAATCAGGACAAACACGCCGGCGGCAATCATGACCGGGCCAATGGCCAGCCCATCCAATCCATCCGTCAAATTCACCGAGTTTGATGCCCCGACTATAACGAAGACGGCAAAGGGAATGAAAAACCAACCGAGATCGAACAACACATCTTTAAAGAAAGGTATGGTCAATGATGTCGCCAGGTTTTCCCTGGTGATGTTCATGACCCAGACCGCCGCCGCCGTGGCGATGAAAATCTGCAGCAGAAGCTTCAGCTTGCCGGGCAATCCGTTACTGTGCTGGCCGGTGACCTTGATGTAATCGTCGATGAAACCGATAAGCCCGTAACCAACCGTAACGCCTAGGGCGGTCCAGATGTATCCGTTACGAAGATCGGCCCAAAGAAGTGTGGCAATCAGCAGGGCCAGTAGAATCATAAAGCCGCCCATGGTGGGCGTGCCGACTTTGGTAATGAGATGGCTTTCGGGTCCGTCCTCGCGGATCGGCTGGCCTTTTTTCTGATTAAATTTAAGCCAACGGATGATCATTGGCCCGCAGAGAAAACTGACAATCAAGGCCGTCATCATAGCCCCGCCGGTTCTAAAAGTGATGTAGCGAAACAAATTTAAAACGGCTAGCTGGTCGGTAAATTGAACGAGCGTATTAAACAGCATCACCCCCCTCCCTTAGAATTCAGAAGGTGGCTGACAATCTGGCCCATCTTCGATCCGGCAGAACCCTTAACCAGAACAACATCACCGGCACGCAGTTCCTGAATGACCATGGGTAGGATTTCCTCGGTCGACGGCACCCAGGCACTCGTCGCCTCTTTCGGCAAAGCGTCGTGCAGATGACGCATCATATCCCCCGTTGTGAAAACCAGATCAACGCCGCACGCTTCTATATTTTGCGCCAAACCACGATGAAGATTCTTTGAATTCTCTCCTAGTTCCAGCATATCGCCCAGGACAGCGATGCGGCGGCCCGAAGGCCCCGGTCGGGAGCCGGCCAGTACCTCCAGCGCCGCCGCGATGGATACGGGACTTGCGTTGTAGGAGTCGTCGATCAAATCGAATACGCCTTCACCCAAATCAATTTTGTGGCGGCCGCCCCTGCCTTTGGGCGGCGCAATTTCGGAGATGGCCTCGGCAGCGGTAAACAGATCCCCGCCCACCGAATGAACGGCCGCCAGGATGGCCAGACTGTTCTGCACCCAATGGCGGCCCGGCAGCGAAAGCCGGTAACTTAGACTGTGGCCGTCGAACGATGCCTCCACTCGGGAGCCCGCTTCAGCCAATTCATATTTCGCCAACCGGAAGTCGGCATCGTCATGTTCACCAAATCCAATAACCTGATTGGCGCCGGCCACATAGGCGGCGTCCGCCAGAAATTTGAAATGCGGATTGTCGCGGTTGAGAATTGCCATGCCGCCCGGTTGCAGCCCAGCAAATATCTCCGCCTTGGCCTTGGCAATGTCGGCAACGCTATCGAAGAATTCCATATGAGCGGGTTCCACGGTGGTAATTACCGACACAAGCGGGCGCACCAGATAAGACAACTCCATCAATTCTCCGGCATGGTTCATACCCAATTCAAAAACGGCATAGTCGGCCTCTAGCGGTAACCGGGCCAGGGAAAGCGGTACGCCGAAATGGTTGTTAAGAGACCCCTGTGTGAAAGAGGTCTCACCCTGCCGTGACAGCAGTTGACCAAGGGCTTCCTTGACGCCGGTCTTGCCGACACTGCCGGTGACGGCAATGATTTTCGCACTCGACCGTTCGCGTCCCGCTTCACCCAGGAAATTGAGTCCGGCAAAAGTATCAGCGACCTGGAGCAAGGGTGCATCTTCTCCGACGCCGTCCGGCCGACACGCCACCATTGATGCAGCGGCACCCTCGGCCAGCGCCGTGGCAACATAATTGTGGCCATCAAAATTGGGACCTTTGATGGCAATAAACAGATCACCGGGGGCAAGGGTGCGCGTGTCGATGGAAACACCAGTGGCGTTCCAGTCGACAAGCGCTTTGCCCATGGTGGCCTGTGCCGCGTCTGCGGCTCTCCATAAAATCTGCGGGAAAATCTGTTGGGCGGTCACGATTTCACCCCCTCAACAATTTTACGGGCGACCGCGGCGTCATCAAACGGCCGCACCTCATCACCGATAATCTGACCTTGTTCATGCCCTTTGCCGGCAATAACCAGAATGTCATCCGCCGCCAATCCGTTGACGGCTTCGGCGATGGCCTGTTCACGATCACCGATTTCCAGCACCCGGGGACAGCCCTGCATGATTTCCCGGCGGATGGCGGCGGCATCTTCACTTCGGGGATTATCGTCGGTAACGAAAATCTCATCGGCCAGGCGTTGCGCGACTTCACCCATTTCTGGCCGCTTGCCGCTGTCTCGGTCACCTCCACAGCCAAACACCGTCTTTAACATTCCTCCGGTGTGAGGCCGGAGCGCCACCAGGACATTTTCGAGGGCGTCAGGGGTATGAGCGTAGTCGACGTAAATACCGGCGCCACTGGGATGGTGGACAGCTAATTCGAGCCTGCCGCGGACGCCGTTCAACCCTGCCAGCGCGGCAAGTGCTTCTCCCGTATCGCCGTCTTCAGCCAGTATGACACCAAGAGCGCAGAGAGAATTCATGGCCTGAAAACCGCCGATCAACGGTAACGTAACTGTTTCCTTCCGACCCAATATCGAAAGATCCAGTATTTGCCCATGGGGCGTGACCTGCAAGTTCAACAACCGGATATCTTCGCCTTCCCACCCATAGCTCACCACGCGCTGGCGTCTGGTTTCGGCG
>MDTC01156811.1_pt1 | contig 10260 bp, 2 predicted proteins | sample 811181 | NCBI WGS metagenome assembly MDTC01 (sample SAMN05326644, study PRJNA326480) | marine metagenome | isolation source: seawater | place: Pacific Ocean: North | collected 2011
ATAGGTACAACGGGACGAGGTATTGGACCTGCTTATGAGGATAAAGTTGGTAGGAGATCCATCAGAGTCAGTGACTTAAAGGACTTGGAAAAGTTAGAAGTCAAGCTGAGAGAAGTTGTTGAGTATCATAATTTTTTATTACAAGAATATTTCAAGACCGACAGATTTGATTTCAGAGAGGTTTTCGACCTAGTAAAACTCTGGGCACAAGAGTTGCTGCCACTGATAGTTGATTCAACTGAGGTGATCCACTCTGCAAAAGAAGAGGAGGGAAACATTTTATTCGAGGGCGCGCAAGGTACTTTGTTGGATATCGATCATGGGACATATCCTTTCGTGACCTCCTCAAATACTACGGCTGGAAGTTCGATTACTGGAACTGGTTTTGGACCATTATACCTCGATGAAATCATTGGGATCGTTAAAGCATACACAACACGTGTTGGATCAGGTCCATTTCCAACTGAGTTAACTTGTGAAATTGGTGAGCTGATATCCAAAAAAGGAAAAGAATTTGGAACAACTACTGGGCGTGCACGAAGATGTGGTTGGTTTGACGCGATAGCCCTGCGGAAAGCGGTCAAAATTAATAGTCTTAGTGGTATTTGTCTCACAAAACTTGATGTTTTGGATGATTTAGATGAAATTAATGTCTGTACAGGATATACAAACTCTGAAGGCAAAGAGGTCTCTTTCCCTTCAGACAGTGATGCATTAAATGAGATAACTCCAAAGTATGAAAGTGTTGCAGGTTGGAATTGCTGCACTGAAGGGATTCAGAATGTTAAAGAACTGCCTGAAAATGCAAGGGGATACGTTTCATTTCTTGAGCGTCTTTTGGAAGTTCCTATTACTATTATTTCTACAGGACCTGACAGAGTTGATACGATTGTCATTGATCATCCTTTTGATGGTTAAAATAAACTAATTATGACGATATAGTAATTATTGAATAATAAAAATATTAGGGTGAACGTATATCTAATTTTTCAATCCAAGCGTATGTACCGTTGGCAGAAATACTGATATTCTAGATTAATGCGAGAGTTTGCTACTTGTGAATAAAAAAAGAGCGTCTGTTAAGGTTTGTGTGTGGCCACTAGTGGCTCTATTATTATTGTTGTCTCCATTTTCAAAGTCGTTTGACGATGATTATCATCTGATCGAGACGCAGGACATAAGCGAGACAAAATATTGGTCTGAAGTAGGTGTAGCGACCGACCATTTTGATGTTCTTCCACTTAATATCGATGTTCATTCAGCGTTTATCTTTAATTTTGACAATCAGAATTTTTCCAAATCGCTGTCATCTGAATTCAAATTTGGTGATGATGGAGAAGTTTATCTTCCACTTGTGAACGGACGTTCTCTAAAGTTTACTTTTTTTGAGCGTTCAAATTTTGCTACAGAATTGTCTGAGAAATATCCCAATATAAAGGCCTTTAGAGGATTTTCGACTGATTATCCTCAATTTATTGCCTATTTGAGTTCGTCTTCCATTGGGCTCGATGCAACGATTATTAATACAGATTCGGGAAAGCGTACTTATATCCACCAAATTTCAAGAGATGATCCGCGCTATGTTTCATATTCAGAGTTTGATTACTCCAATAGTAACGAGAGTTTGGTGTGTTCTACCGAGATTGAAACACAAAAACAAGATCTAGATCATGATCATGATCATCACTCCAAGCATTCGAAAAAATCATTCAGCAATTTTGACAGTATGTCACAACTTACTATGTTTTCAGATGAAAGTGCTTTGTCTACGTACCGTATGGCAGTTTCAGTTAACGGTCAATACACGTCATATCATGGTGGCACAGTAGAATCGGCACTAGCGGCCATAAACACATTGCTGACAGGATTAAATTTTATTACCGAAACTGATATTGGGATTCATTTAGAGCTCGTTGCTAACAACGATCTCGTTGTCTACACTGATTCGGCGACTGATCCCTATGATGATTCTTTGAGTGGCGCTAATTCAGCTCTTCAACAAACTTTAGACAGTGTTATTGGCAGTCAAAATTATGACATTGGCCACCTATTTAGTGGAGTTGGAGGAGGGGGAAATGCTGGTGCTATTGGGTCAGTTTGCATTAATTCAACGAAGGGAAGTGCTTGGTCCGCATCAGGGAATCCGGCTGGCAGTCGGTTTGTGAACCTAGTTGCTCATGAAGTTGGTCATCAGCTTGGAGCTAATCATACCTTCTCATTTAACTCTGAGGGTACTGGTGTCAATGTTGAACCTGCGAGTGGCTCAACAATCATGAGCTATGCAGGCACAGGTTTTGATGATATTACTTACAACGCAGATAACTATTATCATCATGTAAGTATTAATCAGGCATTAGCTCATTTAAAGTCTCAGACATGTCATGTGAATACTGATAATGGAAATGCGCTACCAGTAGTCGAGCCACTCCCTAACTACTCTATACCGACAGGTACTCCTTTTGCATTGACTGGATTAGCTACTGACGCCGACGCAAGTGACTCGCTTACTTATGCTTGGGAGCAAGTTGACGATGGCGTTGTTACCTCTGATAGTTTTGGTCCATACAATGCCACAGGTGCTAATTTTAGATCGATTTTCCCCTCATCAACTCCTACTCGCTATTTTCCAAGACTAAACTCTGTATTATCGGGTGAGCTAACTCAATCAAATCCAAGTATCGGAGGAACTTGGGAAACTTTGTCTTTAATTCCACGGTCACTCGATTTTGCACTAACCGTCAGAGATAATGCTGTTGGAGGTGGTGGTGTAGTTTCAGCAACGTCTACTGTAAATGTTATAGATAGTGGTGGAGCATTTGCAGTTACCTCCCAGGATATTGGAAATATTTATATCGCAGAATCTGCAAGGACGGTAACGTGGGATGTCAGTGGCACAGACCAGGCTCCCATCTCCACAAGTAGTGTAGATATAAGCATGTCAGTCGATGGTGGGCAAACTTATCCCTACTTACTCGCTGAGTCGGTGCCTAATTCTGGATCATACGAAGTTATTATGCCTGATGTCGTTACCAACTCTGCGAGAATCAAAGTATCTCCAGTCGACAATGTTTACTATGCAGTAAACACTCAAGATTTCAGCGTGACCCGAGATGACATAGTGCTCACAGTTGACCGCTTGGACTATGGCGTTTGCCAGGCTGATTCAGTTCAGTCAAATATTCTCTATGAAACATCCACTAGATTTTCAGATACAGCTATTTTTAGAGCGGAGGACGTGCCGGCGGGAATGACTGTCTCATTTGACCCGCCTGCTGCATCTGAACATAACACGGAGGTTGTGGCAACCTTCTCTTCTTCAGATGATTTAAGTGCGGGAATCTATCCTATAAATGTGATAGCTGAGTCATCACAGCGTAGTCAAAATTTAACATATCAGATACAGAATTTCGCAATAACAGATTTTGATGAAGTCGAATTATCGCTACCTGCAGATAAATCAGTGATTAGCAGATTATTCACGAGTTTGGAATGGTCATCACAGGATAATGCGACAAATTATATAATTGAAATCGCTAGTGATGAATCATTTGGTGATATTTTGTTTACTGGCGAGGTGGAGGGTACCTCCATAAATATAAGGGGGTTTACAAGGAATACAACCTATTATTGGAGAGTAACGCCCGCCAATTTCTGTGGCACTGGAACAGCCGGTGTCGCCTATAGCTTCACAACACCAAATCATCTGGGTGCTCTTGATGTGCCCGTTGCGATAGCTGACAACACAAATGATGTCACTTATACGTCTACATTGTCTGTTGATGAAAATCTCAGAATCACTAATCTAAAAGTCCATGTGGGTATTACTCATACGTATCCTTGGGATTTGGTTGTAAGTTTGACGGGACCTTCTGGTGGTAGTGTTGAGCTCTTATATCAGCAATGTAATGGCTCTCAGTATAACGATATTGATGCGGTCTTTGATGACGAGGGTGGCGAGGTAGTCTGCGAAGTTACGGCTCCAAGTATATCAGGGGTGCTGAGACCATCCTCAGGGAACTTATCTGATTTTAACGAGCAGTCGACTCAGGGTGAGTGGGTTTTAAGTGTACTGGATACCTACGATGCAGACGGTGGTAGTATCGACTACTTCGCATTAGAGGTAGAGACTGATGGGGAATGGTCAAACAGCGCTCCCATAGCATTTTCACAGATAGTCTCGACTCGTCAACAAAATATTAATCTGTCGCTAGATGGAATGGATCCAGAGAGATCTCCCCTCACATTTACGCTTGTCGATGCACCCAACATTGGGAATCTTGTAAGTGGAGGCTACTCTTCATCGTTGATTGGATCTTCTGACACCACAGGTCAAGCAAGAGATATAGTTTTGTCGTCAGATGGTTTGAAAGCGTTTATTGCAGACGGAGCTGAGGGAATGAAAGGTTTTGACATTAGTAACCCAGAATCCCCTCGATCATTGGGTGGCATTGACTTGTCATCTGCAGCATCAGGAAATGCGAGAGGAATAGCGATTTCATCAGACGATAGTACGATATTTTTAGCTGATTCGAGAGCCGGCCTTAAGATTATAAATATATTGGCGGGCGGTGGATATTCTCTTTTAGGAGAGATTGATACAGAGGGAACTACTTTAGATGTTGCATTATCTCCAGATCAACAAACAGCGTTCATAGCAGATACGCAAAGTGTCCAGATAATAGATATCTCAAATTTGAGCTCGCCCACTGTTTTATCGAGTATCTCTGCCACTAGTGCTAATGCGATTGCAGTCGCACCTAATGGAAGTGCTTTTTATTATACAGATGCAACATTTGGTTTCTGCATAGTTGATATTAGTGCATCAGACGGTCTTTATAACCCTGTAAATCAGTGCGTAGAGACGCCAGGATTTGCGTCTGGCATTACCATAGCACCCGATGGAGACAAACTTTACATTTCGGATAGAGACTCTGGGATGATAGTCTATGATTCAACTAATCTACTGTCACCTGTTGCCATTGAGACGGTTGCTACAGATGGATCAACCTATCAAGTCAACGCATCATCCAATGGACAGCAGATTTTTGTAGCTGATGGTATAGGCGTTAAGGTCTTCACTGTGGAGGAAGATGCTGTCAGCCTTCAAGCAAATCTCTCTTTGAGTGGAGTTTCATATGCCGTTATGCCGGCTTTGGATGGGAGCTTAGCTTTTCTAGCTACTGGTGACGATGGGCTTCAAGCTGTCAGATTTGAGCAAGAAACATATCAACCGGGTGATGAATTATCTCAAGAAGTGGTTTATGAGGGCGATCAGTCTCTCAATGATGGCTACAACGGCACTTTTACCTTTAGCGTTTCAGATGGTGAGTTATCCAGTAATGTCGCATCTGTTGATGTTACATTTGAGACCGAGCCTCAAAGTTATAATGGATGGACTTATACGAACGGGCGACCAGGCTTCGCTATTATAACTGGGCGATTGAATGGTATCTGCCCAAATAATTGTGTAATTCCAGATTCGATCGGAGAATTGGTCGTCTCAGAGGTAGCAGATGCTGCACTTGCTGATATTAATGTGACGACGATTTCAATTCCAGATACTGTTCGCTTCATTGGAGATTATGCCTTTATTAGAAGTAATGCGCAGAGACTAACGATAGGTCAAGGTGTGGAGTCAATTGGTAGGGGTGCTTTCGCATTCAATCAACTCAGTGCTGTGAGTTTCCTTGGAGATCGTCCAGTGATAGAAGCTGACTCTTTTATGACTAACAGAGATTTAGACTTCATCAGTTACTGTTCAGATAAACAGGGATGGCCTGGAGATCCAATATCAGTGGGAACGCGTGCTGTATCTGCAGTGGAAGGATGTAACGCAGTAAACATAAACAATGACGCTTTGGCCGAAATAAAAGAAGCGGTAGAGATTAGTGATGCGTCGTCAATTACCATTGACGATTTAAATGCAGTGTTTGGTCTCAATAACATTGTGTCTGAGAACATAGATTTGTATCAGAGTGTGATTCAGATAATGCTGGAATTAACTTTCGGTGAGGTCAGAGTCTCAGACCTTCAAGAGTTGATTGACTTCGCTAATACCACCAGAGAAGCTTGTAACGAAACCGTTTATGTCATCGATATTGTAGAGGGCGAGTATCCAGCTGATATCTCCTGGTCGTTAGTCGACATTGATAATAACTCAGTGCTATCAGGAGGCGCTCCTTTTGATACGCTTTCATGCTTAGCCGATGGTCGGTACCGACTTGATATGGTCGATACGAATAGTTCAAATAGCAACAATGGTTGGGATTATGGTGAATTTGTTATTATGGAGGCCAACGCCTCAGAATTATTTAGACACACATTAGTAAGTGGCACGGTAGGTTCAGCGGCAGTCAACCTCGGTAATTATCCAAATCAGCCGCCAGTTGCAGTTGAATTGGATGATGTTGAGCTTGAACTTGGCCAGAGTGCTAACTTCACGCTATCCGGTTCTGACCCCGATGAGGACGCGACTAACTTTGTCTTAAGTCAGGCTCCCAAGGGTGGTGAAATTTACTCTTACTTACCTGGAACTGGGATTATAGGGAAACAGTTCCTAGGTGGTGGTGGTGGTATTAGAGGGCTTGCGATTTCTCCTGATCAGAGATACGCGTATCTCGCTGATTATACAAGTGGCTTGAAGATTCTTGATATAGCGGATGTTAAAAATCCGTTTCTAGCAGCTCAATATCTTGTGGATGGAGGCATACAGTACAATATTTCTCTTTCAAATGATGGTAATACTGTCTATTTAGCATCTATCCAGTATGGTGTAACTGTTATTGATGTTTCTGATCCACTCGCTCCTTACCAGCGTGGTATATTGACTAGGCAAGGCACAGCGTATCCTCTAGCTATGGCAGAATCGTCAGATGGCAATACTTTGTATGTGGCCGCCTATACTAACTTTTTGTCCATCGATGTTTCTGACAAAGATAATCCTGCTTTGAACTACTCGATTGTTTTAAACGATTCTGATGATTCGAGCTTAAATGCTTGGGACATTGTACTCTCAGACGATGAGCAAACTGCTTTTCTTGCATCAGGGCAGCTTGTAAGGATGTTCGATATATCCGATCCATCGCAAGGAACAGTTTTGACTAATTTCACTTCAAGTGCTGACAATGACAATGATGGAACAACGGATGGAGCCGCCCGAAGTCTGCGAATATCGGATGATGGAGACACTTTATATGTCGCAAATGGTAACGAGGGAACTCGAATAATTGATGTGACAGACGCTAGCGCACCTCAGTTGCTGGGATATGTTCCATCGAATGGCTATGTGTTTGGACTCGCAATTTCAGAAGACGAATCTATGGTTTACTCAAGTAGTGGAAATAATGTATTGCAAACTATTGATATCACTGATCCAAATAATCCCTTCTTGGTTCGATCGGCGCCATCAGTAAGAGATCCATGGCGACTTGTTGCGTCAAAAGATAATAGATATGTCTTTGTCTCTGACGGTTACACTGGTTTCAAAGTGGTAGATACCTCATTTAGTGCAAGAGAGCAAGGAGCACTCTTGAGCTCAGAGATAACCTACAAGCATACTGCAGAGATAGCGGAAAATGATTCATTTTCGTTTGTTCTTAATGATGGTAAAGATGATAGTAATGAGTCGCTGATCTCGCTAATTTTTGCGCCAGATGAGGATAGTGATGGTATTGATGATGTGGCAGATAATTGTCCACTTGTGCCCAATGCAGACCAGGAAGACTATGATGGTGATGGCGTAGGTAATGCCTGTGATGACGACGACGATAATGATGGTATTGATGACGTCAACGATGCATTTCCACTCGATGCAGCTGAAACCACTGATACTGACGGAGACGGTATTGGTAATAATGCTGATACAGACGATGATGGTGATGGTGTATCTGACTCAGAGGACGATGCGTCGCTTGACCCGACGAACGATTCGGATGGCGATGGTGTAGCTAATAACTCTGATGCATTTCCACTGGATGCAACTGAAACCACTGATACTGATGGTGATGGGATAGGCAATAATTCCGATCCTGATGATGATAATGATGGAGTGGACGATGCCGATGACCCGTGGCCTTTACAATCAGAATATACGAAGGATTCTGATGAAGATGGCATGCCTGATGAATGGGAACTTAGATTTGATCTAGATCCAAATGATCCAAGTGATGCTGAGGGTGATCTCGATAGTGACGGTATTACAAATCTCCAAGAATTCTTAAATGGTACTCCTGCATCAGGTTCGATCGATATCGATGGAAATACAAAATATGATGCATTGACTGACGGCTTATTGGTGCTTCGTCACATGTTTGGCTTAACCGATGATGCGCTTATCGTAGGCACAATAGCGACAGATGCACAATATACGTCAGCCGTTGAAATACAAGAAAGAATTACCCTCTTGGGTGATTTGGCAGATATTGATGGAAATGGAGAGATTGATGCGCTAACAGATGGACTTATCGTCCTGCGATATCTTTTTGGTTTGCGGGGAGATAGTTTGGTAATCGGAGTGCTTGCGAGTGATGCTACGAGAACTTCCTATGAGGCAATAGAGGCTCATCTAGAGTCGCTCACCCCAGTGTTGTAACCTTATCTATAAATTACATAGCCGGAACTTTATATTCCGGCTGTCGTCCAACTCATAAAGAAAATTAGCCCTAGACGGTATATCTAACAAGCATCCTTCGGTTATCCTTTGAAAATACTGAATAAAGTCCCAAACTTCAGCGTCTGTCATAACAAGAGAGCCTTCTGTTTTATTTGGTTCAGCAAAGAGGCTCTCTCGGAGTTTACGTTCTTGCTCGAGCCGCCATTTATAGACTGATTGGAAGCTTGGAGCTTTCAGCATCAATAAATAATCAACTTTTTTAAACAGATTTTGATATTTACCAGAGAGACATTTATTGACATATTTACGATAAACGCCCTCAGTATCGAATTTTTTTTCGAGATCATTAATAGGTTTTTGCAACTGTCTCTCTGTTTGAGGACGCGCACCAAAACACCAACCCTCAATAATGATGAGCTTCACTGATCCTGATGTTTCAATAAGATTTGACTTTGTTATTCTATCATCTTCACTTTTATCAAATCTTGGTATGAGTGTGTTGTTTCCTTCAATTAGGCTATTTATCGTCGAAAGTGCAAGATCTACATCGTGAGTACCTGGTACTCCTCTCACTAATAGTGATCTATGAATTCTCTTCGCAAGACTCTGTCTTTCAGATCTCGTTAAGTAAAAGTCATCCATAGAAAGTGCGATAGTCTGAATATCTAACTCAGCTGAGATATATTCACAAATAAAAGAGGCTAGCGTTGTTTTGCCAGAGCCTTGACAACCATTGATTCCAAAAAGTTGAGTTGAGTAAGGCTTTTTTTTATGATTCTCCGCTATTAATTCAAGAACGGGCTGAAAATGATCCTTTGCCCAATCGATATAGCTCTCAGGGAGATTATTCGCCTCTAGGAATTTATTTAGGCGCTTTGAAATATCAAACTCCTCAAAGAAGATAGAACCGTGAGGCACAAATATATACTCATTGTAAAACTTATAAAAGAGTTAATAGGCTTTCCCCGACCACGAAATTATTTCGGCATTTTGTTTTGTTGTAAATTTCAATTCTGTTATTCTCCTTCTGCAGTTTCGATAGATAGAAATACATATGTTTATTTCAAGATTCTTTTTATGCTTCCTAATAACTTTTGGCCTTTTGGGATGCAAGAAATCAATAGAGACAGTAAGTTGTCTTGATGAATCCTCCTATGGGCAAATGTCGGTAATACAGGGTGGTGAATTTCAGTTTGGTGAGAGCCGATATTACCCTGATGAGGGTCCTGTTCAAAACGCTTTCGTGAATGATTTTAAAATTAGTATTACCGAAGTCACCAATAGAGAATTTGCCGAGTTTGTCGAGGCAACAGGCTATGTAACAGATGCAGAGAGAGGTTTGTCAGAGGATGAGTATCCGCAGATACCAAAAGAATTTAGAGTGCCAGGTTCCATGGTATTTATTGCACCTGAGCCTAATCAGCCAGCATCCCCAGCTACATGGTGGAGATTTATTGCTGGGGCCAATTGGAAAAATCCGTATGGGCCGGACAGTTCGATTGTAGAAATGCAAAATTATCCTGTGGTGCAGATTTCCTACGATGATGCATTAGCATTTGCAAATTGGAAAGGACATCGATTACCAACTGAAAAAGAATGGGAATACGCATCGCGTGGAGGGAAAATTGGTGCAACATACTCATGGGGAG
>MDTC01180999.1_pt1 | contig 10260 bp, 13 predicted proteins | sample 811181 | NCBI WGS metagenome assembly MDTC01 (sample SAMN05326644, study PRJNA326480) | marine metagenome | isolation source: seawater | place: Pacific Ocean: North | collected 2011
GATTGTCATCCAGTTCTGCAGCAGCGCCAGGAGGCATGAGGCCCTGTCCGCAACTGCGTGCAATCCAGTCTCCCTTCTCCTGAACGTCCCATCGAGCTTCGGGATTGTTCCCTAGCAGGTCAAGCTGTTCAGAGAGTCGTTGGCTGATCAACTGATGACAGTCCAGCTCTGGTAGCGATAGGGGGGAAAGATCGTTGACGGGATCACACCATTCACCTGCATCGATGCCCTGCTGTTTTAACCATTCCTTCTGAGGCGCCTGCAGCCAGCGTTCCAGTGTTTCGATCGCATCTGAGTGGATCAGTAAGCCTGGATCGGTTGTTGGATGCTGCCAAACAAGCGGTAGGGCTAGGCCAAGATCACGATGCCGTTGATCGTCACCCATCTGTGCATCGAGATTGCGTCGTGCGTTCAAAAGCCTGCGGTCACAACTGATCGCATCTGTTTGTGAAGTCACCATGAAATTGGCGACGTCGAGAGGATTGGCTGGAGGGTGAATCAGCAGCAGGTCCATCTGCTCAGCATCGAGCTGCTCTGCAAGCAGACTCAGCCACTGTTGAACCGGTGGGCATGGCGGTAGGTTCTCTCCCTGTCTCTCATCACGGCTACTCCAGCTGATCAGCAGATGCTGCCGAGCTGAGAGCAGTGCTTCAAGCAACACATAGCGATCCTGGTCGGTGCTGCTGGGGTCGCCAAGTCGACGTTGCAGTTCGAGCAGGTGAAAGCCTGCACGTTCCTGATGCCTCGGAAAGGAGGACGCATCAAGACCCATCAGTACGATCACACGGTGTGGGATCGCTCGCATCGGCTCTAGTGCGCTGATCGTGAGGGCACCGCTGCGGTGGCCGAAGCGGCCGCTTTCCGTTGAGAGCGCTTCCTCCAGCACGCTGATCACAACAGCAATATCCAGCTCCAGCGAGCAGTCGTTGGCTTGGAGCTGCCAGGCCTCAAGGCATTGATGAATGGCCTGTAACTCCCAGTCCCAGCTGCCACCGTCATTGAAAATGTCCTCAAGCAGCCTGCGCAGTCGAGTAACCCATTCAGGGCAGGGGGCACTGCGGCGTAACTGGGCGATCCATCCGGCCAGTTGGTCCAGCAGCGGCCACCACACCTCGAGTTGCTGCAGGCTCAGATCCGTAAGAGCAGGTGCGCAGGAATCAACGGCCAGCCCAGGTTCTTCCGGTAATACAAGACCGAGCAGCCAGCGATCCAGGCACCAGCGCAGGCTATTGGTGTCATCTCCGTTGCGTTCTGCTGCATCTAGCCCCCAACGGAAGCCACTGCGCTGCAGTGCCCCGGTGATCGCCATCGCATCCTGAGATGTCAGCTGTTTCAGGCTTTGCAGTGCCGGGTTGCCAAGCAGCGCTTCCAGACCGCTTGCGGTGAGCCGATCAGCGCTCAAGCGCAACAGGCTCATGAAAGCCTGCTGGAGTCCAGGACAGTTTTGTTGACTGCGATCGGTCAGCCTCCAGGGCAGGTCCACACCAGTGGCATCCCTGTCGGAAAAGACAGAAGCCAAAAGCGGTGCATAGCGCTCCACATCTGGGGTCATGACCAGAATGTCTCTGGGCTGCAGACTTGGATCAGCGGCCATCCAGCCGAGAATGCGATCGCGTACAAGCTGTACCTCTCTCCAGGGACCTGCACAGCCCATGAACAACAGCGAATGATCGCTGTACATCAGTGACAGGGTTGTTTGGTCCGATTCGCTACTCGCGAGCTGCCTTTGCAGCTGTTCCAGTAGAGACGCATGGGAGTCTTCTGTTGCTCTCATCACGGTGGGATCAACAAACAGGTCGCCCTGTTCCCAGCTGCCCAGAAGACACTCGCCGCTGCCCTCAAGCAATAACTGAAATTCGGCACCCATCCGGCCCAGGATCCCCTCCAAGCGAGGAGCTTCGATAAGCCAGGAGCCATCGGGGGAGTTAGTCCAGTCCTCGCCTAGCTGCCTCCGTCGTCGCTGCGACCGTTGCCAAAGGTCTGGACAGGGTGTGAGTAAAAACAAGTCAACGCTGATGCGCCCGGCTAGGGCCTGCAACAAATTGATTTGGACCGGAGCCAGATTACTGACGCCGAAGAGTCGTAGGCGTGCAGGCAGTGGCAGTGCCGGGTCTTCACCGTTGTGGAGCCGTTCGATCGCCTGTTGTACCTGCATACCGAAGGGCGTGCACGGCAAGCGCTCTGCCAGAGCACAGGCCAGTAAAGGCTGCCATTGCAGGCATTCCGGGAGTTGGTCACCGGTTCCTCCTGCTAGCCAGTCGGCAAGCTCTTCCGGCCTGTAAAGCGCGTAATCGTCGATGGCATCGGCCAGGCTGCGGGCCAGTTGCCACTGGTCACGATTCAGTCCTCCCTGAGTACCGCCATGGAGCTCCCACCACTCCCGTAGGTTCGACGCACACTCCTGTTCAAGCAGGTTCGGTAGAACTTCAAGGACTTGCCAGACCAGGCGTTCGGCTCTCCATGGGTCCTCGATGGCAGGTGCATCGCTGATCACGTTTTGTACGAGCTGACGCAGTCGACTGCCAGGGAATGGAAAGCGCACTAGTGCACTGATCCCGTTGACTCTGGCGAGCTGTTCACCAAGCCAACGGCTGGTTGGCCAGGTATTGACAACTACTTCGATCTGCTCAAACGGGCCAGGTGGCTCAAGCCTGAGTTCCTGAGCCAAAAGCTCAGCGAGCAATTCGGCTCGGTTGCTTCGGTAGACCCTCAGCAAGACACTTCTGCGATGAGTTCGTGGCTGTCTGCAGGCACTGCCCTGTCAGTGGGTCCGTTTACCTGCACGACCGCTTCAGTTTCGGGGCAAAACGCTGTGAGCAGACCTCCATAGACCGCGCCGGTGTCGATCATCACAATCTGGCCAAGTTGCTCCACAGCAGGTCGTGGCGTATGGCCGACCACCACGGTTCCATAGCGACCGTCGTAACTCTCCCAGAAGGGTTCGCGCACATTCAGATCTGGCTGACCCTTTTCATCGAATCCGGCATGAGTGGCCACCCATCCTTCACCGGAATAGACGAAAGGAAGCGTGTTCAATCGTTGTTGCCACTCCCTAGTGAGCGTGTCACCAAGTTGTCGATATGTCTCGATGGCGAGCAGATCATTTCTGCCCTCAGCGGAAACGGCCTGGAGGCCTTCAACCAAACTCTGCTCGTGATTTCCTCGCAACCATGTCGCCCGACCGCTGTCCACCAAACCCCACACCAGATTGATGCATGCGGCGATTTCGGGCCCGCGATTGATCACATCGCCGCAAAACACCAGATGATCATCGGCCGGCAACACGGAAATCAGGCGCAGCAGGGCCTCGTGACATCCGTGCACGTCACCGACAACCCAGTGATGGCCGTGTTGGGACGCCATTTCGAGCGCTTCGATGACTCGATTCTGACTGCGTAAACCAGTGCTGTCAGCGAATGTGATTACGGTGAGGCGCCGAAGAGCTCTGGATATGGATCCTCGTTCTCTTTCTCCTTTCCGTCGCGTGGCTTTGTTGGTCAGGGCACTCGATGGTGCCAAGAAAACAAATCAGGCTCTGGCACGGTGCAGCGATGGAGAGGAGATGCTCGATGTTCTGCTCGGTGCCTCTCAGAAACTCAAACTTGGACTGACCCGGGAAGAGCTACGTAATACGCCTCCGATCCGCGATTGGGTGTGGTGGAAGAATAAGGAGGCTCCGATCACGATTGGGAAGTAATGGATACTCAGATCCTCAGTAAAAATGCACTTCGAACTTTCAAACTTGTTGGGTGTTAGCTAAAAATTAGCTTGTTAAGCCTTAATTTGATTTACCACTTGTGATGGGCTCTTATCCGCACACAAGCTAGATTACTTAAAAGATAGTTTTCTAGCGGAGTGTGATAACCATCGATTTGTTTGCTTGCGGAATGAATGGCACGATCTTGCTGGCTGAGCGGTGTCCCGATAGGGTGATGAAGGATCTAGGAGGTAGTTGTTTGCCACTCCCCTTTTTTTGACTGGGTAACGACTCCATGCGTTTCTCTCGCCTAAGCAAAGTAAAATTACTTGTTTTTATTTGGCGATGATCTAATCTGAGCGAATGGAAAGCCAACAGCCACAAGACAAGAGAGGATGGGAAGAAAAGTTCTATTCCATCAAAGATGACCTGGTTGAGCATGCCACAGACTATTCACGCTATGAAAGTGGCTTTTACTGGAATGACAATCAACACTCAGGATTGCTATTTGTTTCAAGCAGGATGGTCGAAAAATACCAACTTTGCTTGAATCCCGATGACAATATCGAAAACTGGATAGATGGCTGTGGATTGAGTGCAGGTGAAAGAGAAGAGTGCTTGAAAAAGTATTCCTACGCAGTGTACATACACCATGCAGAGGCATTTTCCATAACAAAGGATGGATTAGATTTTTCAAGTGGTACTTACACGAAAACCCCCCATGGCGAGTGCTACTCTCAAGTATTTGTTGCTTGGTTTAATGGTTTTGCCGTTCAACTTTTTGGCGAAGGCGATGAAGATCTTAAAATGATCAAATGGTGTGATGGCTGATTTGTCAAACTGGTACGAGTCAAATAACTTAATCGGTCAAAAGCTCGTAGATATGATCTGCAATAAAACTAGCTTTGTAACCAATGAAAAAGAAATTGACAGGTTTGTCCTGATCCTTGATGGCTATGATATCAATACTGCAAAGCAGTTTGAATATTCATTTTTCGCAGAATACAAGGGTGATGATGTCTCTATTTTGCGGACATTTTTTCAAGACTGGTCTGCTCTTGCCAAGGGATGTCTCACGAAAAAGTTGTTAAAAGAGCGAAGTCCAGAAGTACTGTGGGATGAGCTGATCCAGCTTGACTTTCATAAATTTGTATTCAATGGAAACACTTATTTTTTGAAGAAAATTCACAATAACACATGAATTCCTGAAATTTTATTGTCAAATACTTTTTGCGCATTAGGCGAGTATCTTTCTGGTGCTTTTCATTCAGCTCTGTGGGAAACCAAGAGATCTTGCAAAACTTGAAAAATAATCATCAAAATGTATTTCTAGAATGTATCTCTGCTATCGAGTTGGCAGGATATATGTGACCATTGAATTAAATTTGCCTATTTAATCAAAGCGCCGAATAGATTTTATAAAACTTTTGACGGTTAAATATCTTAGTAGAAAAGCTCTCATTTCAGTAGTATTTTTAAGAAAAAAATTTTCTAAATTATTACAACAGCCAATGGACTGATTGACTTTTATAGCGTCGTGCTCAATAGCCTATTTGCCCTAAAAGGTGACTGAGAACTTTCTCAAATCTCATACCTCCTTTCATATAGAGAAGTACAGCTCCTGAAATGATCATTGAATTGAGAAACAGGAAGCCTGAGATGACCTTGAGTTCATTTTTCATTAAGTCATTTTCGCCAATGTGGGATTGCTGTTGTGGCTTAAAAGCTGTTGTGATCTGGAAGAAAGTCTCTAGAAGCAGCCTTCCATCAGGGTTTGCTCCCATTGGTGATGGTGTTGTGGATGCCCGTGCCTGCTTCTCTTCAAATGCCCTCTCAGCCTGATATGACTCTTCAACGGTCTGCTGCTCGACGCTCTGAGAATCCATGCTGTTGGTAGAAACAGCCTCGTCTTGTCGTTGATTCCTTAGCTGTGCTAACAACCTCTGCTCGTGAGCTCCTTGAGCTTTTCTGTCCTCAGCAGGGGGCGATTTATAGATCAATTCTGAATTAAGGAGCTTTGTAGGGGTTTAGAGCAACTAACTCCTCAGTTGGGATCAGCCTGTAACTATGAGTATGACGCTTCAATTGGCTGTTGCACGTGGGACCGCCCGTGGCCTGATCAACGGTACCGCCGCTGCTGACTATGGGGATGTGATCTGTCTGAGGCAACTGCTCCTGCGTGAAGGTGAGCATGGCCTGGCGACAGACTTGTTAGTACTGGCTAAGGCCATGAGTCCAACTGCTGCTGAGCTTTCCGAATATGGTCCTGCAGCATGAGGACCATGGGAAATCGATTGGTTTAGCAAGATCAATCCAATCTTTCTTTGTGCTTTTGTCACGTTGAGTTGCATGACGAAGTATCAATGCACTTATTTCTGCAGATCTTGCTATTCATTGGTTGGTTGTGATCATGCCTAATGTCAGAACATTCAGATACTCAAATTGTTGATGTGACAGCGATTGTTGAATCTCATCCATTGCTGGATGAGGATGATCTTCATGGAGGTGTGGCTGAACGGCTGAAGCATTCGAAGGAGTTTGGGGCCCTTGTTTGGGACGCTACGAAGGATTATGTGCAAAAAATGAATCTTTCTTCAGAAGAAAAAGCAAATGTGAATACCTGGCTCTCCTCTAAAAAAGATCGATTACAAAAAACAATCGTTGAAAAGCTTCATAATCTTCATCAGCATGATTCCTGATTGTTGAGCAATTAATTTTCAATCTTTCGTTTTGTTTTGTTTGTATCAGTAGATTGATAGCGTCTGAAGCAGAGCGTTGGCACGCAATGTCGCTTGTTCGAGTCTTATTGTTTAGGAGCGATGAGTCTTTCTGGTGACGATCTCTTACGAGGACCAGCCATCCGATGATCTTCTAAGCATTTCGCACAAAACCGTTCGTCTGCGTCATTGGTTGGATTTACGACTGCGACAGCTTGCTAAAGAGCAACGGATCCAGGACGCAAGAGCATTAAGAAACGAGTTTTTAATTGAATAACATTTTAAATCTTATACCTTCTATCAGAAATTATCAGTATTTATTGAATGACTTACTGACAACAGCTATTTTGCCAAATTTAAAGCAATGCTATAGGTCAATTTTTAAATTAAGGCTTTAAAAGGTAACCGAACTGATAGGCTGCTAATCGTAATTAAGTATACTAACTTGAATAGGGTTTTTGTAATGCTTAGGCTGCAGTCGCTTCCAATGCATTGAACCCAGCTGGATCATTCATAAGATCATCAAATCGTTCGCCTTCTTCAACGGCATAGAGCTTGTAAAGAGCCATTGCAGCAGCGTCCCACTGCTCATCGTCGATAGCTTCAATCATCTGTTGGAAGAGCAACACATTCACGACTTCAAGATCGAGTGAATTCATCAAATCTGAATTGCTTCAAGCAATTTATCGGCTTTGAGCCTCGGATCCAGTGCTCAAAGCAGTAGATAGGCGGAAGATTTGGCTTGTCTCTGGCATTGCCTCGTTTGGCGCCAAGATTGAGGTGTTGTTGATTGCCCTCGTGAGTGTCGTCACTGGGGGCAGTTGTCTTTTCGGAGCGGCTGGGGTGAATCACCCCAGTCATCGCTTGGTTCGTTGCTGCATTCCTGAGAGCGAATTTCGACCAGCTCCCTTTGCTCGCCTTCGTTGTCCGACGCTCGCGCAACCAGCTGGCCTGCGAACAGGCTAGAAACTCCAACGATGATCAAGCTGATCGCTTTCAAGACTGGCCGCAACATGTCCTTCCAGCAAGGTTTGAATTGCTCAGTCTGACCTGTTTAAGGCTGTTTTCAACGGTCGACTGGTTACGGACCACCCCCTAGTGGTTGTGCAGGACCTCCAATACATCTGTTCGCCCCTGGTTACGTTTGATCATGGCTGCGTGTCTCAGGACTACCGGACTTACAACACGGTTTCTGTACGGCAGTCTCAAGGCAGAATGGCCTGCCCTCACTGGAATCTGTCCACTCATCACCCCATCGCCCCCCCAACTGTCCTTCTCTGGACGAAATGATTCGACCACAGCGTCGGATTTTCGATAAATTGTCCAGTAACTGTGCTCAAGACAGAAACCAAGATGTGCCAATCATTTGACTAGTTCCGCCACCCGTACCCAAAGATCAAGACCTGTACGAAGAGTTGACTTCGATCTCAAGTCTCATATGGCTAGCGACGATCGAATCGCTGTTTGGCAGATCTTAAATACAGTTGTACCCTTGATTGCCTGTGTATTTGCATTGTTTGCAGTTACCGCTTCGTTGAGTCTCACTTCATTGTTGATAGCTCCATTATTATTTGTTCTCATCATTCTGTTGATGAGCCGAAGCTTTTCTTTGATGCATGATTGTGGTCACGAAAGTTTGTTTCGTTCCAGAAGTGTTAATCGATTAGTTGCGTTTGGCCTCAGCATAGTTCATGGTATTCCTCATCATCCATGGTCACGCGGTCATGCGTTTCATCATAAATACAACGGTAACTGGGATCGTTACAGGGGCCCATCTGCTCTGACGACTCGAGCTGAATACGATTTAAAGAAATCTGGAGCTAAAACCCTCTACCAGATTTTGCGCCATCCATTATTGCTCTTCCCTGGTGGCTTTTATTATCTCATCCTTAAGCCAAGGATTGCACTGCTTCTTGGATTCTTTGAGTGTTTTCTTGCAACTTCACAAAAAGTCTTTGTTGAATTGTCTAACGGTGATTTTCCTAATCTTTTTTCTATTATAAATAAACATCGGTCATCTTTTTTCTACACGAGGGAGGAGGTTTATGACACTATTGCGAATACCTCGGTTCTCTTTTTGTTCTGGTGGTTGATGGGTAATTCTGTTGGTCATTGGCACTTCTGGATTCTTTACAGCTGTGTTATGAGCACCAGCGCAGCATTAATGATCGCGGTGTTTTTTGTTCAGCATAATTTTCCAGGTTCTTACGCGAGTAAGGAGGAAGATTGGAGTTACTTCAAGGGTGCGATTGAAGGCTCGTCCTTTCTTCAGCTTCCGCCAATTCTCAATTGGTTTACTGCTGATATTGCTTATCATCACATTCACCATCTTTCCGAAAGGATCCCAAATTATCGTTTGAGAGACTGTCATTATTCAAATCTCCACCTGCTGGGAGATGTCCAACCTCTTTATTTGCATCAGATACCGACATGTTTTTCTCTGATCTTGTGGGACAATGTAAATTCTGAGCTTGTGCCTACAGGAATCTAGCTTTTTTAACGGACACTTTTGGGCTGTGGGATCAGGGTGTTAGGTCCTGGAGGTTCATCGCTCAGTTTGACTTCCACTCCATTGAGGGCGAGGCAATGTGCTGTAAGAGCGCGATATCCATCGATCGGAAGTAGTAGATACTGGGCAGCTTCTCTGGGGTCTTCTTGCATGACTCTGATTGTCTTTGCCAGATCTAAATTATTTGCTTTGTGCAAATGATCCTCAAACCAGGTTTTTGGTGTTTTTACTCTTGGAGTAGAATAATCCATCGGTAACTGGATGCTCGTAAGAACTTCTCCCAGATATAGGTCGCCGAGATACCATCATTTGCTACCTCAAGCTAAGGGCGAATATTCATCTTTTTTCCTCGATAGATGAATATTCGTAGTCACTGATCTCTCCTCCTTGTCGTCTGGAAACCCAAAGTCTTGAGAACAGGCCTTGATACAGCTGTAGTGCAGGTGTCAGGTCTTCGGAAGTCAGCACTGTTGACATTGACTGCGGATTTATCGAACACACAACCTTGTTGCGGCTGCTGAGTATGGCCTCGACCTGATCTTCCTTCCGATTTTGGTCTGGAAGACGTTGAAGGCCCACTTCCACTATCAGCTGTGTTGCGTTCTGGTCAGAGGGCTCGCTGTATCCGCTCAGCAGCAGCAATCCATTGTCGGCTATGCATTGAGCCAGTAATCGCAGCAGGCTCACTTGCTTTTTAGGTTCAAAAAGGTGCAGCACAATGTGACACCCCAGAAGATCGCAACCCATTGGATGCAGTCTTTCCATCATCTCTTGATGAAGCTCTTTTTGAATCAAGACGTACCAATCACGTCCAGGAACGTTCGCGACTGCTTCCTTGCAACAGGAGAGCATCTGTTGGCTTGGCTCCAGCAGCGTGATCAGTGTTTGGACAGGCCTCGAGCAAAGCTGGAAGCTGTTCTATTTGCCCAGGGCCCAGCACGAGGATGCGATTGGCTTGTGAGGCTTCGGCGTGAATTGCTGAAAGCGTAATCTCGTGAAGTACGTCATCACCCGGCACTCAATGCCGGATGTTTTTTCTTAGGGAGATGCCATATGGGATATCGAAATTCAGTTCAGCCATCCTTCTTTGCTATGAAGGTTGTGTTGTTCTGATGTGGTTCCATAATTCCTCTGCGCTAATAATTGGTGTTATTCATGCTGGTTTGATGGGCTCGGCCTATTTGGTTTAAGCTCATAACGCACTGTGATTGTTGTCAAGTTTTGTCATCAACCGAAATCCCATCACCCTAAGCATTGATGGGTTAATGTGGTTTTTTTGCTAAATAGTTTGTTTCTATTCATGTGATATTTAGGGTATGTCTTGCTCGAGATTTTGA
>MDTC01278636.1_pt1 | contig 10260 bp, 16 predicted proteins | sample 811181 | NCBI WGS metagenome assembly MDTC01 (sample SAMN05326644, study PRJNA326480) | marine metagenome | isolation source: seawater | place: Pacific Ocean: North | collected 2011
AGAGAGGTTTTCACTTAAAGATGATAAAGAAACAATCTTTGAACCTGTTGTATTGATTAAATTAGAACTTGTTAAGAATAAAGTTGTAGAAACACTAAATGTACCTGTCAAAACTTTTATTTTGACATTATTTTGATCTATTGTTGTCTCTAGAACTTCACCTGTTGCGACAGGAGCAGCAACACCATCACTAAACGATAGAGTAGCACCCTTAGTATAAGAAGACTCAGTATCAAGAATTAGATTCAATACTTTTGTGTTAGAAGATAGTACATCTGTACTATTAAAGGTTCCTGTTACTGAACGTAAAGCAAATCTCTTAGCAGAGAATACGTTACCTACAATTTCACCAGTAGCACCTGTGTTTGCCTGTGTAATAGTATCTCCATCAAAAAGATAACCATTGTTAATCAACTCAACGAGTAGTGCCTTAGTAGTTTGAGACTCTAATGAAGATACAGTCTTACCTTTGACTGATTCTACTTCACCAGCAGCACCAAATCCTTCTGTATCACTATCATCAATAACTAATTGACCACCAACAGCAAAATTAGATCCACTACTTAAAATTGTAGCAGATGATACAGTTCCTCTTGTTACATCTTCAATTTGTGCTACTGCTTCTACACCATTCTTAGAAATACCAGAAGTTCTTAGTCTATTAGCACTTACTGGTAGATCATCTTGACTTAACTCAGAATTATAATTTGAATCTAGTGGTAATGAATAATAACATTTACCTACAATGTATGGGAATAGAGGATCGCCATTACTATCAACTGTAATGAAATATGCATATGTTCCATTAGGATATTCTGGTGTTACACAATAACGTCCATTGTTCTTATCTAATGTTCCAGATCCATCAGTAAATGTATAATCATCAATAAACGTACCTAGGGGATACGTTGCAATATCAGGTCCTACTCTGCTAGAGTTTCTAGAGTAACTGGTAGTCATCTGTGTGACAGAACTAGAAGCGTCTAGAGCATCACTATAACCATATGCACCATAGATAGGGTTACCGTCGTATGCAAACCCTAGGATAGGTGAGTGAGCACTTCCTGTGTCATTTGTACGAAGCGTTGTAGGAGATGCATAATATGCATAACCATGTCCTTTAGATGGATTGAAGTTTTGGAACCAATATCCATTATCAGAGTCTAAGTTACTCTTGTTAATAAAATACTTATCCTTTCTCCATTCTTTAATGGTTGCAGTTGCAGTTGCACCAGAACCAACAGGAATTAAATCAACTTGCAAGTTTTCTACAGTGTAACCAGATCCACCATTGATTTTTTTAAATCCAGTTATAACACCACTGCTAGATACTTCTGCAACGTAATCTGCAAATCTACCTTTTCCTGAATTATCTGTAATTCTAACTTCAGGAGGGGTAGAATAATACTCTCCAGCATTTGTAACAACAATACTTGTAATTTCACCATTTGTAATTACAGGTGTTGCAACACCATTTCTACCAGATAAAATTTCAACAGTAGGAACAGCAGTATATGCACCAGCATTACTGATTGTAATTGATTGTACTACTTGACCAGACAATACAGAGATTGCTTGACCTGCTTTACCATCTACTAAAACAAATGGAGCATCGTTGTAACCATTACCACGATCAATAACATCAATCTTCTGTAGGGCACCATTGAATACAACACTGGCATCTTTATATCCTGCAAAAGGAACACCATTGATAGCAATACCTACATCTCTAAATTTAGTCTCATTAATTTCAGTAGATGTAATAGGTGTCTTTCTAATAATTTTTAATTGCTTCTGATCTTTTGTGTCAGATGGTTGATTGGTTGTACCAACTACATGGGAAGGGAATCCAGAAGAAGCTATGTAATAACCTTCACCATCCTCATAGATGGCTGATACGTTAGTATTCAAATCACTGATTAGTGGACTCGCAGCTGGCAACAACCAACGAAGATTGTTCTGTGCATCAAAGATCTTGACATCAGTCGTCAAGAAACCAGGATCAGAAATCTCTAAGAAATCGCCTGGATTAGAATATGGGGAGTTTGTCTCATTAGTTGCATTATATAAGACACCATAGACTAATAATGTTACATTAGATCCAGATACATTTGCCCCATATGTAACAGGACTACCAACAGCATGTGTAGTAGCACCTGTTCTTGTCTTAATAATAAACTGATTGACATTTTTCTCTTCAAAAGTAAATGTCTCACTACCAATAGTAAACTCTCCTTCTTTTGCCCACCCTAGAGTAGACTCTACATCAATTCTATCACCTACACCATCAGCAACAGTGATTGCCTCTGTTAACTTTGTTCTTGCAGCAATAGAAAACTGACCATTTACACTTGCTTCATTAAGAATGATCTCGTATAGATCTTCGCCATCAAATGTACCATTAAAACGTACATTATCAACTACAGCAGATGCAAATGGCGTTGTCTGAGAAATTGTCTTGCCAATTAAATCAGTTGGCGTTCCTGATAATACTTTTACTTTGAGAGAATAGTTATTAATCCAATTAGACTCTGAACTCTTGAGTGTAAAATCCCTTGGATATGCAACCTCAGGTTCTGGGTCATTCTTAACTAAACACTTGAATAAAAACTTGATAGATTTATCAGTTCCTTTTGACTGATAGAATGAACCAATATTCTTAATTAATGTTCTTTTATCAACTGCATCATTCAGGTATGCTTCAGGAAAGTCATTTAAGAACTCAGTCTCAAAGTTCTTAATAAGAGCATACAAAAATAGGTTACTGATGTTGAGGACAGTAGAACCATTGGTATGACTGGATGCTTGGGTAGTAACAAATGTACTAGAAGAATATAAGTCACCTAACTTAGTAGTACCACTTACACCACGACTAATCTCTAAGAATTGTGTGTCTGTTCTACTCTTATAGAAACACACCTCATCACCAATCTTAATGTATCCACCATTCTTAGGGAATGATGATGCATCTGCAACTGTAATTGTTGTGTCGCCAGCATTTACTAGACCAGTTACCGTAGTGCTCTGGTTTAGTAAATTGTTCTCATAGAAATCAATATCACGATAAGTCTCAAGGTTCTCAACAATATCATATGGTTGACCTTGTAATTCTAACTGCTCATAGTATTTTTGTATGAACTTTCCAAATAGTTCATACTCTTCATTGATAAAATCAGGAAGTTGAGAATCAATTAAATATGAGATTCTGTTCGCAGTCTTTGGCATCCCTACTCTTCTTTATAAGCGACGAATTTGCTCTTTGATATATCTACATCTAAATACATCTCACGCTTAACTTCTATATCCTTATTTGCAGGTTTTGCTCTTAATTCAATGCGATTGTCAGAGAAAGTTCCTTTCAATATGGTAAAGTTATCCATTTTAATCTCGCCCTTGGTGTAATCAACTGTACCTACCGAATCGTTAAGTAGAATTTTTTCACCAGTGACGGAATCTAGTCTATATAGTACCAATTTGCCATCCCTGTCTTCTAGGTAAGAAGTAAAAGATGGATATTCAAACACCACCATTCCTGTTGATGTGACTACAGGATTGTTACAATCAATTAGGAAAGGATTCTTATAGCAGATCTCATAATATGCAGATGAATTAATCTGTGCTATGAAATCCTTTCTCATGGTTACATTGGTGTCATTAGAATTGATAGCACGGTCTGTATTATCAATCACACCAACAAACTTACTGTATCTAAACTTACCATTGAACTTCTCTGTCTGAGAAGTCTTCAAATACTCTGTAACAGAGGTCGCAACTGATGATGCCATCTCTGTAGGTAATTGTGTGGTCTTAGTTCCACTGTAATAGATCTTACTATCTAGTTCAACAAACAGAATAGAAGGATCTACAAACTCAGGTCTAATAGAAGCAACTGTATACTTCTTAAGTTCTGATGTTAGTTCGTTCTTTGTAAATGCTGAGAGTGCTGCTGCCTCAGTGGGTTTTACCGATAAGAATACCTTACCATATGCAGGTGGTTCTTGATCCTCTCCACCAAATACAATGATATCACTCACTGCTGGATATAGGTTCCTAACAATTGCTTTATAGTCATTACCAGTTACTGCTCTGTTCTGAGAACCATAATACTTGGGAGCATTGAACTTAATCTTGTCAATAGTCTCAATAGGTGCTCCACCACTGGCATTAGAGACAGTTGAGATACTGGTTACATTATATGGTACGGAAATGTTAGAACCATTCTCATCTTGCATCACACCATTGAAGGTGAATGTTCTCGCACCATTAGTTGCCTCACCATTAGTGACAACGTAACTCATCTCTACTACATTACCGTTCTCTAGTTTCTTACCTAGAACACCATCACCAAAGAATACCTCGTATCTTTCGTCTTCTCTTTCGTTCACAAAGAATACTTTATCCTCTGCACCAATATCAAGAATATTGTTTGCTGCGGAATAATCATCAGCAACGCTAGTATTTGCAGACTGGAATACCTTTACCTTAATCGTATTAGTATCAGCACCCACGTTATCTATGAAGAACCTCTGATCTGATATCGTGGTGTCAATAACAGTGCTAGTTACAACCTCATTACCCTCAATGATACTGAGATTGGAGAATGTTGCTACGCTATTTGCTACCTCTACCTTTGTATCTTCCCTTACAATGTAGCGGAATAGTGATCCATCGTAGTTAGTTATGAAACCAGTTCCCGCTTTTAGTGTAACAGTTGCGGGTGGAGTTCCCGTAAAAGTGAGTACTAGATCAACTACTGCTCTAGGAGCAGTTACGGACTTGGGTGTATATCCCAGATTCTTCGCAAGTGATACTACATTATCACGCAACGTTGCGGAATCTAGATACATTTCGTTCACTACCATGTTGGTATTGAACGCTGTATAGTAAGTATTGTACGCTAATACATCAAGTAGATTACTAAGTGCGGAACCTTCAAAGTCATAATCAGTGAAGTCCGACTGTGCTCTCATATAATCTTTAAGAGCAGACTTGATATTAGCAAAGTCTAAATTGTTTAACTGGGTATATGGCATTATCTCGTCCTAGCAAGGAAGAAGTCTACGACAACTGGTGGATTCTCTGAACCTCTAATCTCATATTGCAATTCAACGCTGAACCCATTCTCATCAAAATTAGGTCGGCATTCTAGATTTAGAACTTCAATTCTTGGTTCGTATGATTTTAAACAATATGTAATACTACTTTTAATCTGAGCAGCAGTACCATAGTCTAACTGTTCAAAGAGATAACTCCTTATATTAGATCCGTAATCGGGTTGGAATACACGTTCGCCCTTATTAGTCAATAGGAGATTCACAATTGCTTGCTTAATAGCAGAAGCATCCTTACTAACAACAAGGTCATTAGTTACAGGATGCTTCTTAAATGTGATATTGATATCCTTAAAGGACAATTTGGTCGCCATTTACCGACAATATACGAAGTCAGTTATATTTAGCGAGTTTCACGTTACGTTATAGAATGTATATTTCAAAAACAACTCTTCTCCTTCTTTGATCTTTCTAAGCGTCTTAATAAACCATTTGTTACCCTCACACCATTTCATACAATTGGGGTCGTCAGAGTGGTTTATAAACCCTCCTAGGGGCGTTCTAATAATAGATCCGTCTATAATAATATGAGACATACCTAAAAAGAAGTCAGCAGGGATATCTTCACATGCAAAACACCCCTGCCCTGCTATGGGACTATCTTTAATATGCAACCGACTTGGAAGTGCCTGATAAGTCATTCAGAGTCCCTCGGCGTTTTCGGCGCTCGGAGACCTCCCCCCATAACGTCTCTCAAAATCAATCTTAGACCAAAACGCATTCTCATCATCATACCGAGTATTTAACTTCTCAAAAGCATCGGCAATTCTCTCCATGGATTCTGCAATCCTATGGAGATCATAATTAGACCCAAACTTATTCATTTACCTTGACCACGATACCGTTTGGATGCGCCATTCCTAGAACTAGCAGAACGCTTCGTATTCTGCGAGCATCCCTGACGGGTCTTCTTAGGCTTCGCTTTGATATAGTTGGTGTTATTATAAAGTGCCATAATCTATGGTGTTGGGTTTGCTATGTTAATTGTAGGGTATCTGAACGGTCCTGTCAAGAGTCTGGGTGTACCAAGTAACTTTGCTTCATCTCCCTGTACAGCGGGTAACTTTCCATTAATGAATACTGACGTATTAACAAGTGGAACAACCACCCTAGTACCTGGTTGACAAGGTAAAGGCACCAAAGGATTCACCTTTACCCCAGTGACAGGTGCAACAACAGATGTACTATCATAATACTCTACTGCTTGGTTCTCAAAAAATACATTTACAGAAACATTCGGTGTGCCTGCTAACGGTGCTGCTGGATATAAGCAATTACCATCAGTATTTGCTGTATCCACACATTCACTTGCTGCTATGTTAGGCATCTCTCTCTTTCAAACTCTGTACATCATTATGTAGTTTGTCCAGTGTCTCTGCTATCGTCTCATGCGTCTGGGATTGTGGTGGACGGTACATCAACTGTGGACGTTCTAGCTGTAATATCCTCTTCTCCAACTGTGTCAATCTCTCTGACAATTGTTGGAGTAACTCGTTGGACTTCTGCATTGTCCACTGGTTGTCTGCTGTCATTATCTACTCCAGAAAATCGTTTGGCGGCAGCAAATTCAAATTCATCACAGAATGTGTCAAAGTTATCTAAGATCTTCTGATAATAATTTTCATCTACTGGAAGGTCGTCTCTCATTGTTTTACCTCAGGGAAATCCTTGAGGGGGTCATTCACATCTGGGAAAGACAACTCAGTGATCTTCTCCTCTAGTTGAAGCACCCTCTCTGTTAACTGTTCTAGAACCTCGGCAAATTTATTAATTTGGTGCCCATGTGCCGCTACGGCATATCTTGGGTCACGCATCAAATCATCATGAGTCAGGTTTTCAGTCATTTTTTTACCAGGAAAATTTTTTTTAAATTATAGCAAAATTTTTTTGATTTTGCAATTATTATTTATCGCTCGTTTGGATACTTTTGTAGGTTAGGGTAGTTTGCGTTTTTGGCATCGCTCGGCGCACCCCCAATCGGGGCGGGCGACCCCTTATACTGCCCGCTGTGTGTTATACTGTCAGCGAGCAGCATCCCTCAGGTGCAAACCCTGTGAGCACTCGGTAGTCCCATGCAAAGTCTAGTGCCTCCTGCTCTAGTGGTCTGCCCCTGCGTCCTTTCATGTTCGCTGCTTCGGGTAGACCGTGCTGGTTGAACTGGAAGATGATGGGTGCGTTGACGTGGGTCTGTCCCATCCAGTCGCATGTCCACACCTCGGTCGCCTTGCCTTTGTACCCAGCATACCACAAGTCCATTTCCCTGAGAAGCAATTCTCTAGGGGCACAGAACCACTCGGTGCCACCACGCTGTCTCTGGAAGTATGGTTTGAATTCTTCGGGGATATTTCTGTCCATGCCCTTGATGGTGGAGTATCCCTCGCCTCTCCATATCTGATGGGCGATTGCCTCGGTACGTCCCACGTTCTTGACTGGGTAGTTGCGTACCTGGTCATAGTCGCCGCTATTGCCTGTGCGTTGATCACCTAGGATCTTAAAGGATGACTGCTCACCGTCAGACGCTAGACCGATCTTGAAGCATGTCCACTCGCCGCCGCTGAGTTCTTTGACGGCACAGTTCTCAGACTCGGCAACGTAGAGAGAACCCCATCCATGAGGTTGACTGCCGACCTGCTTTCCTTTCTTCTTGGTCATGCCCCCACGGATGTCGTGGGTCTTCGGGAAGTCCTTTGATAGCATCATGATCAGTGGCGGTCGCTGATGTTCCAGACACCCCAGTTGTCGTATCTGGGGAGAGGGCGGCGACCCTCACGAATTTCCTTTCGTTCCTGTGCTTCTCTGAGCATGTCTGCCTTGATGGATTCCATGGCAGCGAAGATGACAGGATCGGTGCAACCCTTGTTGATGATGAAACCGTCTCGGATCTCGTAACGGTCTTGCATGTGCTTGGGGAGTGTTTGTTCGTTCATGTCCTTATTATAAGCCATGAGCAGCACCCGTCTACACGAGGTGGGACAGTTCTGCAACTGTCATACTGCGAGCGTGCTCTTCACCATAGACACGAACCCAGCGGATCGGTTCGCCGTTGCCGTTGATTCGCCAGATCATCATGTCCTGAGGTTGCTGCGCCACTCGGTAGGCATGGTCAATGGAGATGCAGTAGTCTGCCCCGTGTGGGTCAAAGTTGAACCAGTCAGCGGGTTGGACTGCCCAAGTGGTGGAAGTGGTCATGTGCTCCTTTGTTTGTATGTGTTTATTATAAGGGGTCAGCGGCAGATCTGCTGCTGGGTGAGTGACAGTCCTGCAACTGCCCCCTGCTTGAGGTAGTCTCCTGCGAAGACTCCTACAGTCAAAGCGAGAGCGAGAGAAGCGAAGAGGCGCATGTCAGTTAAAAATGGCGTTGGTTTGGACTTGTGAGATGAGGACTGACTCTTGTCTGAATTGCTTCTTATAGACCGCTGCAATGCAGTTGAGAGAGACCATATGGTCATCAACCTCAGAGTCAGGCACCTCAAGGTAGAAAATTTTGGTTTGTTCCAGTTCTCCCTTCCATAGACCCTCGCCGTCAATGAAAGTGCCGTAATCAAAGTGTGGCATGATCTCACGTCTGATGAAGTCGTTCATCATGCGATCCGTGACGATACCATTGTCTGGTATGTTGCGTCCCATGATCAGTTCAAGGCGTTTCAGGTTGTCCTCCTTTGGTTGATGTCTTTATTATATACCCCAGCGGGTGTGGTGCCAACCGAGGTAGTGCCAGTTTGAAAATTGGTTGTGGGTCTTACATGGTCAGAGGTCTCCACACATAAAAGGCATTTTCCTCTGGGGTCGCCTACCCTTGCCTGACCAATGCCCCGATGCTAGAATTCCTCTAGCATCTCATCCATCTCAACGGCGTTGATCTTGGGGTCGTCCCACCTCACGCCGTCGCCTGTGGTCTCTGATCCGTAGCAGGTGAGGATCTCTAGCAGGTGATCCCAATCCATAGCACGGCGGGCGATGCTGTAGAGTCCTTCATCGTTGCCGATCCATAGTGCTGCGTTCCATGTCTCGTAGTTTGTCCACCCGTTGTACTCTGTGTCAGGTGAGAGGAGATCTGCTTGATAAGATGCTGTCATGTGTGGTTTTGTGTTGTATGATCATAGTATAGGGCATCGGGCGACCGTTGCAACCCGATGGGTGCCACTTTCTAAACTGTCACACTCATGCAAACAAAGGACGCATGTAGTCTTTAAACTGTTCACGTTTAAAATCTGCGAGGTGTCGCATCTCATCTTCATTTAACATGAGATCTAATCCCTCTCCTCGCATTTCATCATAACATGCTTGAGAGATACCCCTATCAGTGAGGGGGTACTCATGCAGCGAAATGTGTTTAAAGAACATAATTTAAAAAACTCCTACTGGTGATGGTGTGAATTTTCTCTCTCCAAGAGAGGCGGGGCGAACACCGTATTCGCCGTGATGTTGACCCCAGTTGTCAATGATCTCAGAATATGCATAATCCCAAGTGTACACATAATCGCAACACATTTCCGTTGCTTGCCAGTTGCGAGCGTCTAACAGTTGTTCTTGAAGAACACCATTCTCATCGTAGGCATTGACTGTGTAGTGAAAGGGAAAGGACATAGACTCCTGATTTGTTTATAGTACTATAGTAGTACCATGAGGGGTGGATTGCAACCGATAGTAGACAGTTTGCAAACTGGCACTAGTGGTCACACCCTTTGTCTGTGTATGCGTCATCATTCCAATGCTCGCCCATTTCTAGGACACCGAGATTAACAGCAATGGAATCATAGTATGCCATAGCACTACGGGACATACGATTGCACGTATAGTCCCAACCCAACTCAGCAAAGTCATCGTATAACTTTTGATAGTTAATCTTTTGCATTACTGACACCTCGCTTCAAACTTTTCTTGTACAAGAGCATCAATCTGTTCTTGTGACATAAAGAGGCAATCTGTCCTAAACTCTTCTAGGACTTCTAGATAACAATCCTCTAAGATTGATTCGTGATGTAGAACTGACATAATAGAATTTGTAAGTTATACTATCATTATAGTACTACATCATACGAATACAACTAATACTAGACAGTTTATTAACTGGCACACCCATCCTCGTCAAGTTCTCGGATGTCGTTTATATTCCATTCTGAGGTGTACTCATCTATCACCTCAAATG
>MDTC01048159.1_pt1 | contig 10259 bp, 10 predicted proteins | sample 811181 | NCBI WGS metagenome assembly MDTC01 (sample SAMN05326644, study PRJNA326480) | marine metagenome | isolation source: seawater | place: Pacific Ocean: North | collected 2011
CCAGGAAGGTCTTGGTGGAATGGGTTTAAAAGCTCTATTTGCCGATGTGTTGAGGATGCGGCCTGATCGGGTTGTGATTGGGGAGATTCGCAGCGAAGATGAAGGCGGCTTATGCATGCAGGCTTTAACAGCAACAGGCTGTGGATTAATCGTGACGATTCATGCCGACGGAGCAGGTTCGGTGCAGGATCGGTTGTCTTTGTTGTTAGATCAAGTTGGGACTAAGCTACTATTAAAGCTAAATCCTTTGATTGTGATGATGCGGCGGGGAGAGCCACCTGGCTGGCGGCTCTTAGAGGGTCTATCTCTAGATAAGCTTTAAAATTTTTATCCGTGCATATAGCTCAGAGGGTTTCGATGTCTGTTTCAGTCGGCTCTTTTATTAAAGATAACACTATTTCCTTCGGAAGATAGCCCGGAAAAACCGTTTGATAATTTCAAATGTAGATGTTGGCCGTGGCTGCGAGCTCTGCGTCGCTGGCAGCTGAGACTGTGCATGTCTATTTCTACTCTGATCTCGGTATTTGTCATGCTTTTTATGCGGTCTCTTTTGCGAGTATCTTCCCTCATCACCTTTGTGACCATGCTTCTTCAGAGGCGCCTTTCTTCTTCTTTGATCGTTGGTTCTATCCTTACGCCTTGGATCATCTGTTTTTTCCCTTCGGGGTGCTCGCTCGCCACGGCCTTTTCCACTCATCGGCTTCCGGTCTCGGCTGCGGTCGCGTTCTCTAGGTTTAGGCAAGGCTTTTGACTTGAATTCAGGGTCTTCCCAAGGATTACCCGCCTTATCTTCAATCTTTAAGAATTCCGGATCAAACCATTGGCTTTTAAGCTTCATAGCATCCCCTAGGACAGTCTGAATTCCTTCAAAATTATGCCCATAGTCTTCACAAACTAGCGAATAAGCTGACCCTTTTGCGCCTGCTCGGGCGGTTCGCCCGATGCGGTGCACGTAATTGGCTGCTTCGTCAGGCAAGTCGAAGTTGAAAACATGCGTAACACCGGCTATATGTAGGCCGCGGCTTGCCACATCCGTAGCTATTAGGCTTTTTATTTCGCCTTTCTTAATCTTCTTTATGAGTGCGATTCGCTTTTTTTGCTGGAGATCGCCGGTTATTAAGTCTGCTTCGAGTCCGTTCCTTGTCAGTTTATAGTGCAGCCAATCAGCAACTATTTTAGTGTTTGTAAAAATAATTGAGCATGCTGGTTTCTCTTGTTGAAGAAGGCCGAGCAGAACGGGCAGCTTGTACTTTGATTCACATGTCACGAGTTTTTGTGTGATATTTTCTGGGGTGATGACTTCAGGGTTTACAGAAATATATTCGGGGTTCTCAAGGTACTCGAAGGCTAACTCTTTAACCTGCTCGTTAGTAGTTGCCGAGAACAATAGCTTTTGTGTGTCCTCGGGCAATTTATCCAGAAAAAACTCAACATCTTCGATAAAGCCCATATCAAACATGCGATCGGCTTCGTCGCAGACGAACTGTTTGCAGTCCTTTAGAGAAAAGATCTTTTTCTGCAGATAATCCTTCAACCTACCGGGTGTGGCAACAACTATGTTGACGCCCTCTTTGAGGGATTGGGCTTGTTTGTCGTAATCTACGCCACCAAATACCGCAAGCACAGAGATTTTAAGACCTTTTAACAGTGTTTCAGCATCATGGGAGATTTGTAGGGCAAGTTCCCTTGTGGGGGCTAGTATCACTGCATCAATAGATGGGCCTTCCGTCTCCTGTTGCTTTTTCCTACGGAGGATGACTTTGTTTGCTATGGTTAGCAGGAAAACGCCGGTTTTACCTGTTCCTGTTTGCGCAAACCCTGCAACATCCTTACCCAGTGAGGTGTATGGTAAGCAAAGCCCTTGGACTGGTGTTGGGGTTTTCCACCCTTGTTTACCGACCGCCTCTAGCAGGTCTGGGTCGAGGTTGGCTTCGTCGAAGGTACTCGCTTCTGGCAGAGCGTGCACTTCAGGGATTTTTATTAAGGGTTGGCTGCCCTTGACTGCCTCTTGATTTTCTATAGATTCCATTAAGTCATTCCGACGCTTTATAAACAAAATATGTTTTATTTCGGATACTTACGTTGGGGTAAAGGTTTTCGTAAATAAGCCGAAAGTGTCTTATAGCACGAATGTACCTGGGGTTCATAGCATGTTTGATGAGGAAAAAGACCAGACCGCAGAAGAGCCGGATGAAAATGTTGTGGGTAGTCAGTCTGAGGGTGCTGATATGGCTGATGACTTGTTTGCTGATAGTAACGCAACTACACAGGATCATAACACTAATGAGGGTGAGCTCGACTCTTTAGGAGGTGAACCTGGCTCTGAAGAGAATGGCGAAGAGTCGATGGCTTCTTCGGAAGGTGCAGTCTCAGGAGAGCCCGACTCGACGGGTGACTCAAAAGATATTTTGGCTGACCTGGCGGCAGGTGAGCTTGGATCTAAAGAGCCGGTTGCGGAGGAAAAACTTTCAGAGGCAGATCAGAGAGAGCTCGACCTCAAGCAGTTTGCATTTAGGCTAGACTCTCTATTGTGGTCACGTGAGGCCCTGAAAATGCAATGGGTCGACTATCAGTTCAATAAGGCTTACTATGATTGCTGGCAGAGTGAGGCAAATGAGATATTTCGTAAGGAAGTCTTGATGAGGAGCCGCCTTAAGAAGCTGAAATAATCGTGAGGAGTAGCAGATGCCGTATAGACCTAGATTATTTATATTATTAACCTTTAGCCTTTTGTTTGTGGTTCGCTGTGCCAGTCGTGGCGGCCAGGAAGAGCTGGAGGAAAGAGTCTTTCAGATGCAAACAAGGGTCTTAACCTTGGAGACACGACTGAGAGGCGGAGCTGAGGCGCAGGAAAACCAGGGTAAGACTTTGGCAACTAGTCACGCTAGGATAGACAAGGTTTCAGCCGAACTACAGAGGATTCAAGGTCAGATAGGGGCTCTTGAGGTCGGGGTTGCTGAAGGTGAAATGCCGGGAGCTGACCCTCAGAAACAATCTGTCGCAAAAACTTTGAGGCAGGTCTTAGCTAGGTTGGAAAAGCTGGAAAATAATCAGAACTCTCTTTTAGAAGCTGTCGATAAAGCAACCAAAAAGAACCCTTCACGTGTCGCTAAGAAGAAGTCCCCGCGGTTGATCAAGAGTCTCGGCACACTTAAAAAATCCTTTTCTCGTAAGCGATATAAGGAAGTAGCAACGAGTGCGCCATCACTTCTTAAGTCTTCAAGAAATAAGGATAAAGAGGAAGTTCTTTACCTTTATGCTGAAAGCCTTTATAAGCTTGGCAGGCTCAGAGATGCCGCTTTGAAATACAATGAATATGTGGAAAAGCGTCATCAGAAATATTTGGCTCATGCCAAGATGAGAATGGGTGACTGCTTTCGTCACCTTGGCGATCAGGATGCAGCAAAGCTCTATTATGAAGAGCTCATAGATCAATTTCCCAAAACCGGTGAAGCGGTTAAGGCGAAGGAGAGGCTTAAGAAGATGTAAGGTCTCAGCTTTCCCTTGCCTAGATGGAGTTTTGTGATGAAAATCCTAGGTATCGAAAGCTCCTGCGATGAGACGGCCGCTGCAGTAGTGGAGGGCGGCTCAAAGGTTTTGTCCTCGCAAGTGTTCTCTCAGATCGATAAACATAAAGTATTCGGTGGGGTGATTCCTGAAATCGCTGCTAGAGAGCACTTGAAAGTGATTGGTAACATGGTGCGGTCTACCCTCGAAGAATCCGGTCTTTCGCTTGGGGAGGTTGATGCGGTTGCGGTGACTCAAGGTCCCGGTTTGATAGGAGCGTTATTAGTAGGTGCTTCCTACGCAAAAGGTTTAGCATTAGCGACTGGTCTGCCGCTTGTGCCGGTGAATCATGTGCATGCGCATGTCCACGGTGCTTTATTGGGGTTGGATGTTATTGACTACCCGTGTTTGTCTTTAGTTGTGTCTGGTGGCCACACGCACATCTATTATATGGAAGGCCCTTGTCACTTTGAAAGACTCGCCTATACCTTGGATGATGCTTGTGGTGAATGTTTTGATAAAGTAGGAAAATTGTTTGACTTAGGCTACCCCGGAGGGCCCATTATAGAGTCCTTGGCCAAGGAGGGAGATGGTAGCTTGGTTAAAATGCCCAGAATGATGAATGACAAGTCTAAACTTTTGTTTAGCTATTCTGGTTTGAAGACCTATATGGTAAACTTAAAGAGGCAAGAGTTCCGAATGTCCGAATCTCGGAAAAGAGATGTTTTAGCAGCATTTCAGGAAGAGGCTTTAGGGCAGTTGGTGAGAAAGTTACAGAGTGCGCTTCGGCTTCGGCCTAGTTCGAAAGCGGTTTTGGTTGCGGGTGGCGTAGCGGCTAATCAAAGGTTTAGGTCTCTTCTTGTTGAAAACGTAGCGGTGCAGAGTTATTTTCCTAAGCTTCGGTATTGTTCAGATAATGCAGCAATGATCGCAGCGATGGGGTATCACATTTACCAGAATAGTAAGGACACAAAGGAGTTTGAGCTTCTTGATTGGGATTGTTTCTCGAGATACGCTTACTGATATATTTTGAATAGGAAATGGTTCATGTCTCGGCGATCGAATGAAGGTTTGAAACAAAAAAGGTCTCTCGGTCAGGTCTTTTTGAAAGTCGATTGGCCGGTGGAGAAGGTCTGTGATCGGTTAAAATCTTGGCAGGTCACAAGAGTTCTCGAAATTGGTCCTGGTGGGGGTGTACTCACGAGGGGCTTGCTGCAGGCGGGTTTTAGGGTCACGGCAGTAGAGAAAGACGATAGATTTGTTGAGCGTTTGGAGGATTTCATGCGCTCTTACCAGCCGTCTGGCCGCGAGTCACTTACCATTGTTAACTCAGATGTTACTCGCTTTGATTTGGCTGAATGGTTGGATAGTTCTGGTGAGCCAACCGCTGTAGTTGGTAATATTCCATATAATATCTCTTCACCAATTTTAATGTGGATTTTACCCTATTTACATAGGTTGAGAGGGGCTGAATTATTGGTACAGTTGGAGTTCGCCCAGAGGCTTAGCGCTACACCATCTACGAAAAGCTATGGTAGTCTGAGCGTCTATACCCAATTAAGAGCGAAAGTCGAATTAGAGTGTAAAGTCGATAGGGTCTGTTTTAAACCTATACCTAGGGTGGATTCTGCATTGGTGACTCTGCAGCCTAGGGTAAAGTTAGAAGATTCTAAAATACTTAAACACGTGGAAAGTGTTACTCGGTTGGCTTTCCAGCAGCGAAGAAAAAAGATACGCAACTCGATATCGCAATTATTTCACGATAAACTGGTGGGTGAGTGTCCAATTGACCTGGAGCGCCGACCAGATAGTTTTAGGCCTTCAGAGTATGTGGCCTTGGCAAAATATTTATATCCTGCGAAATAGTCGATCTATCATTCAGGAGAGTAGGTGTCTTGAAAATCTAAGTCAACTTCCAAGTCGGTGCTATCTACTCGTGCTTGGCAGCTTAATCGAACTGAATGATTCTCTTGGAAGATGCCAATTCTCTTTAATAGTTCTTCTTCTTTTTCACTCATGGGCGAAGGAGATCCCTTTGTTATAAGCACTGCGCATAAACCACAAGAGCATGCGGCGCAGCCAAAGCGAATTTTAGCCTTTGCATGCCTAGCAGCAATTAGTATCTTGGTTTTCCCGGGCTTTTCTATTTCTTTATTACTTGGTAGAAACTTGATCTTCATCATAGTGAAGGCTACCTTTTCAATACAAATTCTTCCAAAATCTTCATTGCTTTTTGAATATCGTTTTTTTCCGGAACCATCGCAAACCTGACTTTATCAACGATACCCTCACCTAGCCAAGAAGATGGGCTGGTGATAACTCCTTTATCGGCAAGAGCGAGGGAAAATGAAATATCCCCTGTTTTCGATGACTTAGGTATATTACACCACAGGTAGAAGCCGGCGTAAGGCAGCTTATCAAGCATGCCCAATTTTTTGAGGGTGGGTAAGGCCGTTTCCATTCGCTGAAAGAAAATTTCACGCCTTTTTTCCACGTGGGCGTCATCAAGCCATGCGGTTACAGCTCCGAGCTGAATTGGTGTCGGTGTTCCCAAACCAAAATTGGCCCGTGCCCGCACTAGCGGATTAAGAAGGTTCTTGTGCCCAAAGATAAATCCAGTTCGGTATCCAGTTAACCCAGAGCGTTTAGATAAGCTAAAAAATGATATAGTTAACGGGTGTTTGTGTTGGAGAATTGCCCGGGGTGGCGGCTTTACTGGATCATAGATATCTGTATAGCATTCATCAGATAAGATTGGGGTATTTGTTTTTGTGCTCCAGGCTAATAGTTCATTAAAGTAATCTTCACCGGCGATTGTCCCGGTTGGGTTGTGAGGGTAATTAATCCATAGCGCAGCAAGATCTTTTTGGATTTTGTCTTGCAGATACCATGGCTGTAAAAGGGGGCTGGAAATAGGGTCGAGACTAATTGGGTAAGGATTGCCTTTAGCAAAGATTGTGGAGCTGCGGTATATTGGATAGCCAGGGTTAGGGTAGCCAATTCCAAATTTTTTGTCGCGACCGACTAAGCATGCGGCCATATGAAATACGGCTTCCTTGCTGCCGTTAGACGGTATGATCATAAAATCATCTGACCGATCGATATCAAACCTTCTTTTGAGATAGGACCAGCAGGCATTCGTTAGTTTCGCATCGCCTCTGATACTAGGGTACTGGCTGACTTCAGGTAATGACTCCCGAATGGAGTCGAGTATTTTTGGCCAAGTCGGGATCCTGGGATCACCTGTGCCAAAATCAAAAACTTCCTGGTTTCGATCTAAGAGCTGTTTTTTAATTTTTGCTAGCTCTTCCATTGGGTATGGTGGAAGGCTTTCTACAACTTCATTAAAAATCATCGTTTCTCCTAGTAGGTTTTTCCTATCAGGTTTCTGACTTCCCACAGCTCAGGAAAGGCTTTTTTCTCGAGGGTGCTTGTTAGGTACTGAGAACCGCTTGACCCGCCAGTGCCGCCGTGAGAACCGATTATACGTTTGACCATTGCGACATGTCTGTAGCGCCAAAGAGTCAATTGTTCATCAATATCTATCATGGCCTCAAGTGTTAGGTAAATCTCACTGTGTTCATAAGGAGCCATGTATATCTTTTTGAAAATTTCTGTGATCTCGCCTATAGGCTCTCTAGGAAAGACCTTAGATAATTGTAGAGATTTTTCAGAGATTTTATAACCGCGGTCTAAAAGAAAGTTTAAAAAGATTTCAAAAAATGATGGGGCTGCTAATGCTGCCGACATTGCGGCTTGCGCCTGCGGTTCATTTTTGAAAAAACGAAGGTAGTTTTTATCTTTGAGTCCCAATGTAAATTCGAATATTCGAAATTGCGAGGATTGGAAGCCGCTAGCAGGGTTCAGGGCTTCTCTAAATCTGGCAAAATCATCGGGAGCCATTGTCTCTAAGATATCAATTTGGTGGATTAAAACCTTTTGAATTGTATCAATCCGCTTAAAGCCAGCAAGAACTCTCATTAGCTTGTTCTCGTTGAGGAACCTGGCGCAGGCATTGACTTCATGAAGTAATTGCTTAAACCAAAGTTCATATACTTGATGGATTATTACGAAGAGCATCTCGTCATGCTCTTCGGGCTTACTAAGAGGCTGCTGCAGGGACAGTAGTTCTGCAGTTTTGAGGTACTTTGAGTAAGTAACTTGAGCTAGGGTTGGTTCAACGAAGTTCGACTCGGTCATCTTTGATCCTTAGTTGCCACTGGTTATATGGATTTCATATAATAGACAAGGAATGAAGCCAACCCATTTCAGGTCTTAATTACGGCTATCCAGTCCATTTTTTCGGTATAGGGGAACATGTCGTAGGCTTCTAGTTGTTTGAGATTAAGTCCTCGGTTTTGGAATGCCTGCATGTCACTTGCTAGACTTTCTGCGTTACAGGACATATAAATTAGGTCCGTATCCTCAAGGGAGTGCATTTTGTCAGCGATGAATTCAAGAGCCGAGGCCTCTAGGCCCATACTTGGAGGGTTCGCAACGATGACTCGGGGATTAAGCGACCAGGTAGGGAATAGGTCTTTTAAGTCTTCTACCTTTCCTGGTTGGAATTGCGGTAGGTTTTCCTCGAAGTTTCTGCTGACATTATTTTGAGCGTCCCTAACAGATTGTGGATTTGCTTCTACACCGAGTACTCTAAAACCTGCTCGGCTGAGAATAAGAGATATTTGACCGATGCCACTATACAGGTCCCAAGCGACATCTTGATTGCCATAACCGACGAGCTGCTCAATACGTCGATACATGGACTCTGCGGTCCACGGGTTTACCTGAAAGAAGCTAGTTGGGCCAATCTCAAAATTAAAGTCACTGATTCGTTCTCTTAGTCGCTGTGAACCGGCAATATGCTTAGATTCGTCCCCGAAGATAAGATCACCGTTGTGAGAGTTGATATTCAAGTATGCCGTGCTTATCTGGTGTTCCCGCTGCTTAAGCTCTTTCACAAGGTTTCGCAGTTCTTTTTTGAAGCCATCTTTAGAGACAACAAAAGTCAACATAATTTCTTCGGTTAGGTGAGCTGCTCGGATAGCCACATATTTTAGATCACCTGTTTGATTGGAGCTGTCATAGGGCTGCATGGTTGTTTCTGGTATCAGCTCTTTTATATCACGTATAATTGAACCGATGGACTCTTTGTGTAAGGGGCATGCTGATATATCAATTAAGTTTCTTTCTTTTGGTTTGAAAGCCCCTATCTCAAAGGGCTGCTTAGGATCTGCACTCTTCCTAACCCTCAGAGCTGCATGTGTTCGATAGCCTAGTAACTTAGATGGTTTCTGTGGCTCAATGAGGTGAGCTTTGTCTAAAACTTGGGCTCTTTGCATCTGCTCCAGTCCTTGTTGATACTTCTTTTTGAGGCTGGGCTCATAAGGTATTTCTGGTGCAGCTCTTGTATCCTTAAGAAGTTCAAATTTTTTAGCGGCATCTGCTTTTTTATATATATTTTTTTTGTTTGTTCTTTTCTTATCGTCGTTCATTTGGTGTTTTCTAAAATATTTTTTTGTTTATATTACAGTGTCGGGAGTTCAAAGGCATACCACTCTTTCTTTAGTATAGATAGGGATTTCTAAATGGCTCAACCCTAGTATATCCAGTCTGTTAGGTCGAAAGGGGGCTTGCGTTTTTTATTTTGGGAGCGCCTGAACACTTTGAGCCCTAAGTTACGAGAGTAACTTGTCCAGGTTTTCCATTCTTCTTCGACTGTTTTGACGCTGTAAGGCGTGCTAGGTGATTTTGAGCCTTTTGAAAAGGTGTAGTTACCAAATAGGTAGGTAGATGCGTGCCTAATCCAGCGAAAGTTGACCTTGTCGAGGCTTAGCAAGTCAGGAGGTAAGTCAAAAAAGATTAAGAGGTCGCCATATTTTAGTTTAGATTTTGTGGGGTCTACCTCATAGAAATTCAGGCTGAGAGTGCGCCAGAGCTCATCGTAATTTACCATTGCTTTATGGTAGCCCTTTTCGATCTTGATATTAAAGTTTGGGGACCTAGTAAACCTTTGGCCTTGAAAAGCTAAGCTTGCATGGAAGCAGTTAGGACCGCGATAAATAATATACTTTCCCACCATTTTTCTTGGAAACTTTGGCAGTAACTCCTTTTCTAGTGAGATATTAAGGCCCATTTTTAGTTTGGTGTAGATACTGTATCGATCCACTTTTGATATGTAGGGTCTAATTTGTTTAAAGAATTCTTTTCTTGTTTTTACGTCTTTAAAAAGCCTATCGGCTAAGATACTGACTTTGTGGTGTGGTTTTGAGAGTATTTCGGCGAGTTTTTTGTACTTCATCATTTTGTAGTCGTTACGAGTAATTTCAATCTTCACGCGGTCAGCATTACTAGCAGGGGCTTTTTGCAATTTTCTTAGCATTGATTTTAATAATTTCTTTCTCCGCTTTGGTTTGGCCAGATTGCTGATCATAATATCAAGTTGGGCTGGGTCTTTTGGAATATAAATCTTCAGCGGTTCGATTTTGGAGTCTTTTGAACCGTTGAAAACCCGGCGTGACATCTTGCTTTTTGATATCTGGAGGTTTTTCTTCTTGTCTATGGCATCGAGGTATATGCTGGCTTTTAGTTGGCGGGGGTCTTTTATAAAGTTAAGGTGATTACCTATTCTAAATTCAGTAATGCCTTTAGCTGTAGGTGGCAATATTGCTACAGTAAAAGGTGTTATGATAACTAGCCATAAGAGTATACGTAGTAACAAAGTCGCAAGTTCCTAGATAGAAAATCTCATA
>MDTC01161811.1_pt1 | contig 10259 bp, 6 predicted proteins | sample 811181 | NCBI WGS metagenome assembly MDTC01 (sample SAMN05326644, study PRJNA326480) | marine metagenome | isolation source: seawater | place: Pacific Ocean: North | collected 2011
CACACGGTTTAGGTGTGTTTTGGTCTTTTTCACTTGGATGACTCCAAAATGCTATCAACTCTTTGTGTTGTTTTTCTATTTTGTTTACTACACTTAACAACATATCTATTGTTGTCTCATGTGGATATTCAAATAATAGAGCCTCATAATTAGAGCCTCTAAAACAGGCAGTCCAAGTTAGTTCTGTAGGTGTATCATCTACAGTAATATGAAGTATTTTGTCTTGCATGAATGCTTTCAAACTCCAAGGGCATACATGTTTTATGCTCTCAAAGTATGCTTGCCAATCTACTTCTTCTTTGAACCTCTGTTCTTTTTCTTCATTGAACCCTTCTTGGATCCTCTGTTTTTGGAATTTCCTCTGTTCTTTCCTGGCATTGTCTTCTCCTATTGCTGTTGCTGTATCCAACATCGTTACTTTGATTTTTTTGTTACACTCAACCTAGTTCGTGTTCCTTGTTTCTTTAATCGTTTTTGGGCTATTCTCATACCATTGTTAAAACTACTACTACTTCTAGTTAGTGTTCTACCACCGCCCCTAGTATATCTTGCACCGGCTTTATGTCCGCTACAATCTGTTTTACATTGTGATCCGTAATAAGTAGCCATTACATTGCTTCATCACTTAGTTTACGCCATGCTGAGCCATTGTAAAACACAATTTTATTTAAATCACTGTTATACAATATATCACCAGCACTTGGTGATGTAGCATTAATTTGTGCTGTTGTCCTAGCATATAATCTAAACACACTATCGCCAATTGCAACTGGTTGTGTGATTGATTGTGTTTTAAATGTAATACCACCTACACCAAATCCATCGTCACCTTTACCATGTATTTCTTTAATACTGTATAAGTTTACACCAACACTATCAGTATCACCTACTAATATATTTCTGCTGTTTGTAACATCTCTAAGTAAAATATTACCTGTGCTTTGGTCTGATGTTAAGTCATATTGTTGTTTTACGGCACTATTTGCTTCGTGTGTACTTAATCTTAATGTAGCATTACCTTTTGAATCATAGTTAAATCCATCTGTATTATCAAATGTTTGTCCTGATTTAGCCTGTATTTCTACTAGTGTACCTGCTTTAGTACCTAAATATCCTGCACTTAAGAATGTGTGGAATTCATGTAGTTCATCTGGGAACCTATTTTGTGTATATGTAGCATTACCTGTTGTACCGTCTGCACCGTAGTCTCTTTGTGGTCTTAAACTAATAGTACCATCTGCTTTTGTGGCAATAACAGTATTACCAGCCTGGTTTGCAATAAATGTACTTGGAATACCACCACTTGCTACGTTGGCACCATTTCTATAACTTGTTTTGTGTGTATTAGTAATATAAAAGTCTGCACTAGCAACATTGTCTGTTGTTGCTCTATCTTTTGCAGTATATACACTAATACTTGTAGGTGCATAGAATGGATCTACAGCAGTTAAGTCTAAACTTCTACCACCAAAGTTAATTTTACCAATAGCAATATTACTACCAACTGCTAAATTTGTTACATCTCTGTTTGAACTGTTACCACCTATCATTCTCATGTCGATAGTTGGTGCACCTAACTGTCTTGCATCTACAACATTGTTACCACTTTGTCCTAAGAATGTTGTCCATGTAGGTAAAACATTACTAGCACCTGCAGATAAAACTGGTATGCTATTGTCAGTAAAGTTATACATGTTAAGTTTGTTCATTGGAGCATTATCAACTGTATAAGTTGTTATACCATCTAATTCAGTTGCTATACCTTGTAAACTTGCTTTAGAAGGTTGTAAAGTATTTTGTCCTATTGTGCTTACATCTGGTGTTAAACTGTTACCAATCAATAAACTACCATCAGTTAATCTAAATCCACTACCTGAATTTGTTTTGATTTCTGCCATGTTACGAGTTACAACATTTGCTAAATCAACTGTACTTGAACCACCACTAGTGTTATAACTTATTGCATCTAATGTAACATTTGATAATGTTGATGGTAAGTCATACTCACTGTATCTTGGTCTAATTGATACAAAAGGAATACTTGTATTTGAAGTATCAGTATCAATACTAAATGCTATGTTTTGTGTAGTACTTGCCGCACCTGCAACTAATAAAGCACTAAATCCACTGCCACCAGCGGCAATGTTTTGTGTAAAGTTTTCACTAAATGTAGCAACGTTACCACTTATGCTAGTCATAAATGATTCTTTTGGTAAACTTGTTGTAGAACTTGAATCTGCTAATACATATACTGTCCAACCTTTTGCATTTGCACCACAACCACCTGATGCTACTGCATTTGTAAGTGCCGCTTCTGCTGTTGCACCTACACCAAAACTACTTGTAAATGCTGTTGCACTTGTTTGTCTACCAAACATTATACTTGTACCAAAAGCACCACCGAATAATGGAGAAATTGTTGCTGTATTGCCACCTGCTGTTGCTGTAAGTTGACACATTAATGATTTGAAACTTACATTATCAAAGTTTGTGCCTACATCAGCATCTTTGATACCGTAACCTTCTGTATCTACGTCAAATATTCTAGTTTCTGTGCTTGAAATTGTTTTGTTAAAGTGTATACCGTTGGCTTGTCCTTTAATGTTTACATTTGCACTACTACCACTAATAATATTATCAGTAAGTACATTTCCAGCACTTGTATTTGCTGTTGTTGTGATATTACTTGTAGTGTTTACTTCACCTGTTACAGTTCCTACTACTGTTCCTATAATATTACCACCACTAATATTTGCTGTTGTTGTGATATTTGCATTTGAACTTATTGCAGTTCCTATGCTGTCTAATCTGTCGTCAAATGCCGCGTTTGCTCTAGGTATTGTAAAGTATAAATTACTACCTTCTGTTAAATTACTTGTACTTTTAGCCGCTAATCTTGTGTCAAAACGTGCATCTGTGTAGTATAAATTAGTACTACCTTCACTTAAATTATCAGTATCTAGTCCTGCTAAACTGCTTGGTGAACCTGTTACATTACCTGTAATATTACCTATAAATGTACCTAATATGTTACCACCACTAATATTTGCTGTTGTTGTGATGTTGCCAGTAGTGTTTACTGCTTGTAAATTACCAGTATAAGCACCTATGGCAGTATTTGCCTGTGCTGTTGTAAAGTATAAATTAGTTGAACCTTGTGCAAGTTCATCTGTATTGTTTGGCACATCTGCTGGTGTAAAGTCAAATACACCTGTACCACTAGTGTATGATAAAGCACCATTACCACTAGGTGTTCCTGTTGTTACACTTACTTGTCCTCTTGCTCTTGCGGCTGTGAAGTATAAATTTGTTGATCCTTCTGTAAGGTCATCAGTTGTTTCTGCAAAGTATGTAATGTTTGCACCATCATTACTAAAACCAAACTTGTCATTTCCTTCGTTCCATATAATAAATGTGTTTGAACTTGAACCTCTATCTACAAATATTTGACTGTTTGCACTAGGTGAACCACTTGTACCAAACTGTAATGTAATATTTCTATCTTCTACAAACAAGTCTACTACGTTTGCACTATTGATATTTCCGGTTACATTTAAGTTGCCACCAATTGTAGCATTACCTGTTAATGCAAGTCCTAGTGCACCACTACTTTTTAGTGTTCCGCTAGTGTCTACGTTACCCCCAATATCAATTCTACCATCACCTTTGATTACACTACTAGTACTTAAACTTAGGTTACTGTTTGTACCAAAGTTAGCATCAGCATTTGCAACAAAGTGTAGCCCAACAGTATCATTTGTTGATATACCAATAATATCTGTGTTACCACTTAATCTTAATTTGTTAGTGCCGCCACCTGCACCTATACCACCTTCACTGTATATAACTGTATTTGCACCTTCACCTGCTATGTGGTTATCTGCACCTCTAGATATAAATGCATTAGTAGTAGCCGCTACTGCTCTAGCATTACTAAAATATAAGTTTGTTGTACCTTCTGATAAGTTATCAGTGTCAAATGCACCCATGTTTACTGCAACATTGTCTGGATTTACTGTAATACCTGTACCAGCACCTACGGCTAATGTTGCTACACCACTTGTAGCACCACCTGTAAGACCACTTCCAGCGGCAACTTCTGTTATATCACCTTGTGGTATGCCAGTTATGTTTGAACCATCACCAAACAAGTATGTACCAATAACATTTGCACCACTTACGTTTGCTGTAGATGTTAAATTAGCACCTGTTACGTCTAAACCATTTGCTTCTAAGAATGTTTTTACTTGTGCATTTGATAGTGTAGGTAAGTTTGTTATACCTTGTCCATCACCACTTAATTTGTTTGCAGTTATATTACCTGTTGTTGTAATATCTGCATTACTTGTTAAAGTACCTGTAAGTGTACCACCTGCGGCATTTATATTTGCACTTGATGTTATATTTCCTGTTGCTGTTGCTGTTCCACTTGTTGAAATATTACCTGCACTAACGTTTCCTGTAACAGTTAAACTGTCAGGTTGTATTTCACCGTCAACAACTAAACTTGCATAATACTTACTGCCATCATATATAAAATTAAGAATGTTAAATGCATTTGCATTGGTATCTAAACTTGTAAAGTCATTTACAAAGTCCCATGTTACCCATTCTAAAGGATGTGTTAATGTATCAATTACATGTCCACCAGTACTATCTTGTGTTAGTATAAGTGTTGCACTACCACCAGTTGATAAATTACTTGGTGTAATTTTTGTTATGTTACCAGTAAGTGTGTATTTTTGTATAGTACCTTGTGCTAAATCCAGTGTGATATTACCACTACTGTTGCCGTTTGATACTATTGTTTCTTGATATTTTTTAAGTGTTAAATCATCTAATGTTTGTTCTAAGCCAATTGCTCCAGTAGAACTGTTGTATGTTATAGGTGCTGTATTTGAGAATAAACCTCTAATATCACTATTGCTTACACCAGTGTATTGTATAACACCATTTGAATTTGCACCATTATCGTATGTTAAGTTACCAAATCCACTTAAATTTGATACACTTATTGCTTCTCTTACAGCAGAGTTTGATACAATACTTGTTGCACTTACTGTTACGTTTACTGGTGTTGAACTTACTGTTACTACGTTAGAAGTAGTATTAACCGAGATGTTACTTAGTGTGGTACTGAGATTTATAGGCATTTCTAACTCCCTGTAATGTCATTAAAGTAGACTGTATTGTTAGCACTACGTGGATTGCCTGGTACAGCATCCGGACTATATCTCTCTATAATACCCCATCTATGTGAATCTGTTGTGTTAGGAGTTACTGAAGTATCTGTCCAAGCAAATTCCATTATGGTCATTACAACGTTTGCTCTTGCGTCAGGGTAAATTAATCCTGTATATCTGTTTGGTGGTATAGTAAAATCTATTAAACCACTACCGGCACTAGCAGTACCAACGTATGTTGAAACATTTACACTAGTAGATGTGTTACCTAAATAACCTACTACATTTGACTCTGTAAAGTTTGGATCACCTGTAACTCTATCATAAGTTACTGTGTCTATAACAACTGTTTGATAATCTACTTCAAAATTGTAAGAACTTACATTTGAACCGTAATTGTATTGATATCTTTGACTTTGGTCTGGTAACATTTCAACGATTTGCACGTTGTCTGCCCCACCAATATAGTCTTTAAAACTGAGGACTCTTCCTGCCATACTTCTCTCCTAAAGGAAATCGCTAATAAACTGAGGTTTATTAGCATCTTAATTATACTGTATTTATCCGTTTATTGTGTTTTTGCCCAGGATACTATGTGATAATAGTACCTGATACAAATCTTGTGTTTGAGTTTGGATAACTTAATGTAGCAATACCTGATTCTTGTCTAACAAATCTAGGCCCATTAGAAAGTGCATTTGCGGCATCGGCACTGGTGTTATAAGGTCCATATTCACTTTGTCCAGCAACATTTGCCATACTCCATTCTGTACCACCGCCACCATAAGATAATTGTCCAGTGTTACCTTCACCATTTATAACAATTAAGAACTGTTGACTTGCACCTCTGTTATCCACATAGGCTCTACCACCATTATCACCTCCACCTCCACAAAAGTCTGTAAGTGAATCTCCGTAAATTGGATTGTAATAACCTTTAGTGTAATCTAAATTAGCCGGTAAACCAAATGTATCAATTGAATTACTAAATCTTATACCAGGACCACCCATACCACCACCACTTGATGTAAGGCCTCCTGATGAAACAGCAAAACCATAATCATTTGATGTGTTGTTTGTACCTGCTATATTGCTACCACCAAAACCAAATGCTCCACCACCTGCACTTGCAATACTGTTAGCACCCAAAGAACCTTCAGAACCACTTGCAAACGTAACGTATGTTTTAAAGTTGCCTGGTTGTGAAACATTAGCAACATTTTGTGCTAAATCTGTTTCTTGGAAACTGATATTTGCTTTTGAATCTTTGGAACCACTACCACCTTTGTCGCCGGCACTACTAAATGTACCACCACCCGGTAAAGCAGTTTTTTGTAGACTTGTACCAACAAATACTTTTGTTTCATCAGATAAACTAGGACTTGCATTTGCTGGACGTTCACCTGTTTGCATTGTGTATGTGCCTACAGCAATATCTGTTAATGCATATTCTAAAACACCCAATTCACCAGCACCTTGGTCAACAACGTTTGCCCTACTTGGTGCCGCACCTACAATTAAACTTCTAAATTTTAAGCCTACTTTGTCACTTCTAAAGTAACTGTTTGCATTTGATACTTGATAAAATTCATTCCATACATTTACGTTACCTGTGTAATTACCTAAACTTGTTAAACTTAAATTAGCATTACCTGGTGTTGTAAATTTATGTACATTATGTGTTCCTGCTGGTGTACTGTATGTATTACTTGTATCACCACCTGATGCTACAATAGGTAGTACTTCATATATGTTTTGTTGAGCAGATGTTAGTAGTGTTAAACTGTCACTAGGTCTTTTTAAGTTCATTACAAAGTCTTTATGACCATTACCTGTTGTGCTAACTATTGTTTTTGTAATATTTGCATTACCATTTGAGTCTGTTGTAACATTTCCTGTAAGTGTAGCATCTGTAAAATCTCCACTTGCTATGTTACCTGTTATTTCATAATTCATTGTGGTATTAGCAAAGTTACTACGAACACCAAATACAACTGCATTTGCTTCTACACTTACATTTGTATTGCCTGTGTAACTGATTTCAAAACTTAAACTAGCCGCTGGAGATCCTGAGCCTCCACCAACTCCTATTTGTTTGTTTTTTGTTAAACCTATTTTGCTACTACCCAAAGGCATATTTACTCTCCACTATCTGGTAATGTAAATCCATTTGCCGCGGCATAATCATCTATATTGATAACTTCACCATTATGCATAAGCACTCTTGCTGGATTGCCTATGTAATTACCGTCAGCATCATACATTGTGTTTAATATTGTTGCTTTTAAACTAAACTCCATATCTTTATCCTCAACTTGGTTTTGTTGGCCATGTAACACTAGTAGGATCACTAGTATTGTTTGGCATATCTCTTAATGCTTGTCTGTATGTTTGCCATTCTGCTTTTTTGGCATCTGTCAAAGGACTGTCTGGTGCTTGTGTCCAGTCACAGTCTTTGAGTAAATTTGTTCTTATTGTTCTTAAACTAATCCAATGGTCAAAAGTTTTAGGAGGTGTTGTGCTTTCTACTACATTTGGTGTAACACTTACATTTACTTTCCATTTCTCTAAATTATGTAGTCTACTGCCTGTAATGTATGCAACATTTTCAAACCTACGTAATCTTGAAGTGTAATTGTCTACAATGTTTGCAGGCAAACGTTTACACCTAATTATGTTACCAGTGTCTTCATTGTAAAAAATATAATCTTGTACTTCACTCATTGTTTTACCTTACGTTTATGTATTTGTCACCTTTTGCTGTTCTACCACCATTGATAGTTCTGTTAAATCCAGTTCTAGCAATAGTTGTGTTACTTAAATTGCTGTTTGCAAATTGTGTAAATTGTGCGTATGCTGGCACATAAACTTTACCAGTTGTGTTTGCACCACTGGCAGTTGCTAATGCTAGTGCATTATAAGGATCAATGTTTATTGTACCACTACTTTGTAAGTCTGCACCACTGGCTAAGTCAGTACTACCACTATGCTGTGTACCTTCTAATGTGTTGCTTATACCCCATAAATTACCTGGTACATTGGCTAAGTTTGCTGTATATTTTTCTTGATATTGTGTTAAAACATTTAACGCATAAGCACCGTTGGCTCCACTACTGGGTAACTCACCACCTAAACTGATACTGCTATCAAAGAAATAATCACCTGCTTCAATACCACCTAAGTCAATAATATCTGGTGTACCAATAATTGTGTTTGCATCACCTAATGCACTACTACCTGGTGATGTTGCTTCTAGAATATCTGCATTTGATACGTTTAGATTCGATGTTGGTTGGTCTTCTACTTGTAGTCCTACACCCATGTCTCTCAAGTCTGCTTGTCTTATACCACCATCTGGTGCATATTTAAAACTTGGTATATTGTATAAAGGTGTTGCTGTACCCACTTGCTGATTCTTTAACTGTATTGATACGTTAGCATTACTTGTTGGTGCCGCATTTGATAACACAGGAAATCCTTTGTCTGCTACACTATTTGCACTAAAGTCAATACCTAAATCTGGTAAAGGAATATTTATGTCAATAAATGATTCTGGATTAAACATACCACCAAATCCTTCATCTACTGTGGGCTCAATAATATGTGTTGTAGGATTGTTGTTTGGCAAGTCATCATTTTTAACACTTACAACTACTTGGTCTGCACCACCCACAATGTTGTTTGCGTTAATCATGTTTGCATAATCTAAACTAAAGTTTAATCCTGGTGTAAAGCCACCTAAAGTAAAGTCTGGTAAATTAAGGTCTATGTTTGCATAGTCTACGTTTGCAATAACGTTGCCGTTCCCTGGATCTACAACGTTAGCATTTGCTGTTGGTGATGTTACTACATTAACATTACCTATAATGTTTGCCCAGTCAATGTTTGCATTCCCCCAATTGGTCCACCAGTTTGGTATATTTGGTAAACCCAATGCACCATCACTTTGAACAACATTGTGTGTATATACACTATCATTGTATTCTAATAAAACTAATTTTGCATTCAACATACCTTCTGAAGTTTCTTGTTCTGCAACTCTCATAACTCTAAACAGTTTATCACTGTAACCAAAGTTTGTGTTTGTTACTTTAACTACGTCACCTACATCTACTTGCAAAGCACTATAATCTGCTGTGAACTCTAATGTTGTACCTAGTCTACTTTGACGCAAATCAATATTTGCCAAGTTAGTTACTCTTGGTGCATCATTAACTAATTCAAATCTTGTGTTTAATGGGTTGTCTGGTTCATTTGTGTTTCTATCACTAGGTGGTGTTGCTACAATAACTATATCTGTTTGGTCATGATGTTCTACACTAGGATATTCTGCTTCAATACTGTTGTATTGACTGTATAATTCTGTACTACCAATTGTTATTTTACTTGTAATATTGTCGTCATTAAACACAAAACAATTGGCTTTTTCTGCTGTTGTTAATGCTCTATTTGGTACTACTTTAAACTTACCTGTTTTATTATCGTATGTAAAGAATGTTGCACTTGCTTGGCATATAAAATCAATGTTTTGTTTTACAGGTTGATATGTTGATAACATACCATCAATTTGCCATCTACTGTGATATGCAGTTGCACCTAAACTTGTTGTATATTCTACATTACCATAAGTTCCATTTATGTTTGCATAATCATACATATCGTTGAAACTGCTTGTAACCAAATCACTACTGCTAAGACCCGCCCCGTATCGCTGATTTTTCAAAAAATCGAGCAAGACGTTACTAGGTTCATTTAGACTGTTTGTTATTTCAAATGTAAGTTGTCCTAATTGCTGTAAGCCATTTTCAGCATCATAATCCATTTCAAATACTGCATAAACTAAGTCTTCATAGTTTGTGTTTGCAGTAATTGTAGGCACTAAACTTTGTGCCGCAACTTTTGGTGACGTTGGAAATATTTGGTTAACACTACTTTGTGCGTTACCGGCATAAACATTAAGACGCATTTTACCTGCTACTGCCGTTGTTGCTGTTGCATTAGGGTCTGTTTGTCCAGTACAAGCATTACCAGTTGCCGCAAAGTTTATTGTTGCATCACCTCTTTTAAAACTTTGTA
>MDTC01041215.1_pt1 | contig 10258 bp, 9 predicted proteins | sample 811181 | NCBI WGS metagenome assembly MDTC01 (sample SAMN05326644, study PRJNA326480) | marine metagenome | isolation source: seawater | place: Pacific Ocean: North | collected 2011
CAAGATAGACGCCCTTTTTACCAGCACCATAAGCATAAGGCTGTCGACTGGTGATGTGTGCCTTGGGCTGGGATTCGGCAATGTGTTCTCGGACTTGTGCGATTTCCCAAGGCGTGGTCAGAATTAGAGCCTTGACGCCTGCAGTGTTGGATGGTGTGTGAGGTTCGGCCAATCGAATGACCTCTCCATCCTCAGTAAGTAACCATGCGCCTTTGGGGAAAACGTCAGCCGTTTGTGTATTGTCCTGAGTGATGGTGATAGTGCCAAAATCCGGTGGCGTCATGGTTGCTAAGCGTTGATTGGACTTGGTTAGACCGCCAGTCTGATGCAAGACCAGCACCAACATGATAATGACGCCCAGCACCATGATAATGCCTTGCATGACATCGGTCCACACCACCGCGCGAAAACCGCCGTAGACGACATAAGCAATGACCACAATGGCAAATAAAGTTAGACAAAGCAGGTAGTCGGCTTCCACACCCACGAAGAATGATAGAGGTGCTTTGGCTGCATGTAGCCAGGCCACGAGGTTTTGGAAGGCAGGCACATCAATGAGTAAAGTAGCGAGGATTTTACTGCCTGCTTTGAACTGCGCCAGCAGGTAGCAAAACATGAAGAACGTAATCAGAACGGTAGCTACAGCACCCGCGATCGGGCTGGCCAGACGATTGGCCAATACTTCAGGCAATGTCAGGGCTTTGGCTCGTTGTGAGACTTGGTTGAGTCGTTTGCCAAATAAGCCCATGCCTACAATCGGGACCATCATGTAACCCGCAATCCACAGCGCCAGGATCCACCCATGAGTGTAGATCAGAGCAGGAAAGCCCACAAAAGTCCCACCAGAGGCCGCAGTGGCGGCGAATGTAAGCGCCAAAGCCCAAACACCTAAACCGCGACTACCTAGGAAATATTCACTCACAAAGTTTCCTTTCGAACGCATGCGGGCTGACAAATACGCTAGTGCCAACACCACCAGCATATAAAGGCCAAAGGTGATTAACGGTGCAGATGATAGAGAAACGTCGTTGGCCAAATTAGTCCTCGCTTTCTAAGTCGAAATCACGCATGACAGCGAGCGCGAACCAAATGGTGAAGCTGGTGGCTGCGACCCAAGGCAGCGCCACTCCCCACAGGACCCATTCTGGCAGCCCCATCATGAGTCTAATCTCGGAAGGATCATCAGGGTATGCATGGAACTTGGTGAAACCAATCACCCAGGCCATGAACACAGTCCAAGCAATCAAGATGTGAATCAGTTCGCGTCGCGCTTCGGTGATGCTGGAGGCGTTCATTTCTCCAGACTAGGCCGGGCTAATCTCAAAGATGCCCTCGATTTCGACGCCAATGTTGTCTGGTAAAGAACTCATACCCACAGCGCTGCGAGCCCCCACGCCGGTTTCTTCTCCAAAAACTTCAGCGAACAATTCACTGCAACCGTTGATCACTTTCGGGTGGCTTGGAAAATCGGCCGTGCAGTTGACCATGCCTAACAATTTAATAACTCGGCTCACGCGATCGAGTGAGCCCAAATTCTCGCGCAGCGTAGCAAGCATGGCGAGCCCCACTTGACGAGCTTGAATTCTACCTGCTTCTAAATTCAGGTCATCGCCCACCCGGCCAAACATCAGGCTGCCATCTGTTTGCAAGGGGCCGTGGCCTGACAAGTAGGCCAGGTTGTCTACAATGACGATGGGTTTGTAGACTCCCAGAGGCCGGGGTGCGGGTGGAAGGGCGAGGCCAAGTGAGGTCAGTTTCTCTTCAGCAGTCATGGACCATAGGCATAACGAGTCGGCGAGCCTAGTCCAAGCCGAATCGTTCCACGGGACCCCCTAGAAGTATTTCGATGGGCTGTTTCTCATACTCGTATTCATAGGGTGGAGGATTCCAGCCAAACTCCGTGGGCCAAGTGATTTGCACACACCGCAAAATCTCCAGCCCAAGCTCGACTGGCCTCAATGCTTCTCGATCCTGCACATGAATTTGCGCACCATGACAGAGTTGTCTCGCATGTTTCTGAAAAGTTGGCTCAAAGCTCATGGGGCGGAACACCACACCCGGCAGGGCCTTCTCATTGAGTTGCGCCACCAGGCTGTATGGATCGATCCAGGGCGCGCCAAAGATTTCAAAGGGCCGGGTAGTGCCACGTCCTTCCGAAAGGTTGGTTCCTTCTAGCAAACACATGCCCGGGTAAACTATGGCTGTATCCAAAGTGGGCATGTTAGGTGAAGGCAAGACCCAAGGCAGGCCAGTGTCATCGTACCACATCGAGCGTTGCCAGCCTTTTATGGGTAACACTGTTAGTTCGATGCTAGGAAATAGCTCTTGCTGGAACTGCCTCGCCAACTCGCCAATGGTGCGTGCGTGGCGGATAGGAACTTGGTGCAACCCAACGAAGGACAAGTAGTCGCTATCCTGGGGCTCTCCCTCGACGGTTACCCCATTGATTGGATTGGGCCGATCACAGACGATGACCGGCAATTGCTGTGCGTCAGCAGCTTTCAGGCAGAGTAGTAAAGTCCAAATGAAGGTGTAGTATCGGCTGCCCACGTCGACGAGATCGACGAACAGCACATCAAGATCCGCCAACATCTCAGGTGTAGGCTGCCGGTGATCGCCATACAGGCTGTGGATAGGAATACCGAGCCGGGGGTCGCGATGTCCTTGCCACTCGATCATGTTATCCTGCGTGCTGCCATCGTAGCCGTGCTGCGGACCGAATAGAGCGCTCAGTTGGAAATGAGAGCCATGGAGGCCCTGTAACTGGCTAAGCGTCGATTCCAAGCGGCTGTTCATCGATGCCGGATGCAACAGGGCACCGAGGCGAAGGGCGTTATTGTGAAATTTGGATGGCCAAGCATCATGCAGATCATCGACCGGTAGCACTACCATGCGCTGAATCTGTCGATACGAGACCTAGAGCCAAGGCTTTTTGTCAATGGGACTTGGAATGAATGAAAGAAACAACTTGGGAAACTTTAATGTGATAATTATAAGAAATTTTTTAATTGAGTATGCTAATTATATTTATAGGCGTCTGTCTGAAGCTTGATTGCCTGGCAGACGAGATCCGTGTACGTCCGTTTCCCTGCGAATCTGTCGTGCCTAGACTGGGAGTCGCGGCGCGTTCGGAGATTGATTCGATGGACCGGCAGATCGTCAAACGTAGTCAGGCAGTGGGGATGAAGAGAAGCCATTCTGTGGTTGCGACAGTGGCAACCAATCGTTTTGAGATCAATACAACCGATCGTTTGCTGACGATGATGGCTTTCCACTAATTCTATAGCCCATCGCAGAAAATGGAAAGATCTCAGACAATGGTGGCGCTTCATGGGCCAGAATTTACGATGTGAAGGGCAACAACGGCGCAGGGTCCAGTGCTGAGTGGGAGAATTCGTGGCTTTGTATCAGCAGAGCGATCCCAATGCCATACGTGGGCAAACCAGTTCGTGTGCGCTTCCGCATTGAAACTACTGGTCAGTATTTTCAATGGACCTCCGCCAATCCGGTCGAATACTACGGTGTCTACCTTGATGACATCAGCGTCACCAATGCGACTGACGTCATTAATGATAGTCTAACATGATTCGATAAAGAAACAATGAGCTTTGCCTTCAACAGTGCCGTGGCTGGTGGTTGTTTGGAAGATGGTGATGAGTATTTTATGCAGTTGGCTCCCATCGTTGCAGGACACCTCTTCGGCTATACAACCCCAATGCCCTTGCGCCTTACCTCAAAAGCAGCGGATGAAGCTGCTGCTTGGCAGCTAGAGCAGTTTGCTACGTTGGAGCAGAGTGAGGCTACTTCACCGGCCGGCGATTTCGGCCAAGACGGTATCTCCAACCTGATTGAACGTGCATTGGGCCTGGATCCCGCAGCAAGTGGCGAAGTTTTTAAACAACTGCCTCAAGGGGGTGTTAGCAATGTAGGACCTCTGGCCAACAGACTAGTAGTGCGATTTTCTCTATGCCACACACTCCCTCACGAACCCAGGTAGACGAAGTTCAGAAGTCTCTGGATGCTACTGATTGGACGCCGATTGCGCGACGTGTAGGAGCAGGAGCTTGGGACACGTTGGGCACGGGTTCTGTAATCATCGAGGGCATACCCTCGGAAGGCAAGATACCAGTGCAGGTGGGTGGCCAACCCATCGTATCTGATGAGCCACCGCTGCAATTGCGTTTAGAAGTCAGTGTCCCAGTTTCCGGAGGCTAACGTTGATCTAGTGCCAGACTGAATTTAATGTGGGACTTTGCACTTTGGAAAGACAAGGGGTATGGTTCAAGTGGCGGCATCCCAGGGTGCCATCTGTAAAACCCAAACTTCCTCTTCATCATGACAATTCGCTTGGCGATCCCCCTCGCTGCGGTGCTATTGGTTCTTCTGATTAATCAGTGGACTCATACTCCCTCCACGTTAACAGCTAGCTTTCTTCTGAAGTCGGCGACGTTGGTAGACATCGGACCTAACCAGGTTGCTTCGCTACCGCCATCAGTATCTCAAGGTGGTTTTGCCCAAGCCATCAATCGGGGGAACCCGATTCAGATTGCTGTTGGCAATGATCAACCGCGCCATTACATCTTTCGACCAAGACGTGCGATCGCAGACGGTTTCGCCTTTGCGCTAGGCGTTGGTGGCGAGACATTGGATGAACAGCCGCAGATCTTTGAAGGTATCAATGCAAAACCTGAGTGTGGCCAAGAACAGGCGAGTCTAGTATTGATCGGCGATACCCTTTCGGCTGTGATCCGTGAAGCTGACGGAACCACCGTGTATGTGCGCCAGGACCCTAGCTCTGGAGCATTACAAGCGCGGCGCGAACACTTCGGCTATTTGGGCACGCACTGCGCCATTGATCCTGCAACCGGCATCTCCATCATGCGTAGCGATGATCCCCTAAGTTCTTCAGACGATCTATGGGCTGACGCTGAGATCGCCACGATCGAAGTTGCTGCTTTGACTGGCATTGATCCTGCCAGCGGTGATTTGGACAAATATCTCAATCCTATTCCTCGGGCAACCGCCTACGATACTTCATTGAAAGATGCACTGATGCTTCTGGTCCTAGACAAAGACGCTACTGGCAGTGGCACAACGGCCAATCTCAAGTCGGTCGCCTCACTCTACCTTGCCACCATTTCCAACGTTGCTGCGGTCTATGAAAATCAGTTAGGAATTCGCTTACTAATCTCTGAAATGATCATGATTCCGAATGAAAGAAGCTACAACGACATTCCCAATGGTGATGCGATCGATGACTTTCGAATCTGGACTAATGACAACAGACGCCAGAGTATCTATCGATGGTCGATGGCTGCGAAGTATGGAGATGGCTTGAGCGGTACCACACTTGGCGTTGCCTTTGTTGGAGAAATCGGCAGTACTAGTGCGGTGAGCGTATCTCGCACCTCAGCCATTTGGGATGTCATCGCCCACGAGATGGGACACAATCTTGGTTCTGGGCATAGCCAAGGCGGTATCATGAATGCTTCCTCCACCAACGGCAACACGCGATCATTCTTCACCAATGTAAATACAGGAGAGACTTCGGCCAAAGATATTTATGATTATGCAAGGAATCGTTTGATAGGGCCGGCGAGTATGCGTCATCCCGAACAGATTCCCTTTGCACATCGGGACTACCGCATGACGCCGGTGAATCAGGTATTGCGTTTTTCGCCTCTTGATAATGACGATGTTAGTGTTGCCAATGGCGAAATTAATGCGCTTGCTTTAGAGGAAGTGGGGTCAGTGACACCGCTCACAGGAGGCACTGTCGCCATCACAGGTGAGCAATTGGTCTTTACTCCGAGCACAGATTTTGTTGGCACTGCTTGGTTCAGCTACACGATTCGGGGCAGCGTCGGCAACAGTGGAAATGGCTGGCTGCACAAAGGCGATGTAGCCATTGATGTCGGCCAGTTCAACGAACCTGCAACGATCACCTTGGCTCCAGGTGCCTCCTACTCATTCATTCCCACTAACACTTCAGGGCTCACCCAACCAGATCAGGCTCTCGTTAGTCGTTCCCGGGATGATCGTGACCTACTGATCATCCGGGTCGATGCCGATGCCAGCGGCACAGACACCTTTCGCTCAGGCGGGCGCACTTTCACTCTGAACTACACAGATAGTTCGCCCGTCGTCACCGATGATTTCTACATCTATGATGCCATCAGAGGCCCCTTACGCTTCAATCCTCTGCTCAATGACCAGGGGGCTGGTGAATTCTGGGTAAATCCTATCAAACCCACTATTGGCGTTGGCACGGCAGGACATGATAGCAGTGGCGAAGAATTGTTTTCCACCACATTTCGACTGGTGAATGCGACGAACCTGACCCCTGAGAAGGGCGACTTGAGCACTTTTCAGCGTTCGTTTGTGATTAATGGATCACGCAATAATCGCCTAGATAGCACCCTGACATTCTCACCTTTATCTGGTGCTTCAGGCATTGCGACCGTCGAATACATCGTGGAAGACGCCACCGGGACCCAAGCGACTGGACTTGCCGAGATCGTCTTGCCATTTCGTGTTGATCGCCTTGTCGATACTGGAGATATGGTACGCTTCTTGGTGCCGAACAGTGATGCGGTGGACTCACGCTGGATGCTACCTGACTTTGATGACGGCAACTGGACTTTGGCGTCCACCGGCCTTGGTTATGACAATGCCTCGGATTTCCTGCCCGAGATTGCTTCCACTATACCAGGCTTGGGCGGAGTGAACACGTCACTCTTTGTGCGGTTACCTTTTACTGTGAATTCTGCCCAGCAGTATGACCAACTCAGCTTTCGTCTCAAGGTTGATGATGGTTTCATTGCTTACCTGAACGGCGAAGAGATAGCCCGTTCTAGCAATGCGCCTAATGGTGCTCCCTTGCCATGGAATGCACAGGCCATTGGGAGCACTGTCGATTCACAAGCCCTTCAGTTTGCTGCGTTCGACATCTCCGACATGCGGGACAAACTTCGGACTGGCGAGAATGTGCTGGCAATTCATGGCCTGAATGCCACCCTGAACAGCTCCGATTTCCTACTGGTGCCCGAAATGGATGGCGCGGTGACTTCCAGCTCGGTGTTGGTGGTTTCGCCGACAGCAGAGGCTGTCAGCGTGCCAGTTGGTACCGGACTCTTGCTTGAGGCCCAAGCGAACGGGGCTGTTGCCGGAGGCAGAGTAACCTGGGTGCAGGTGTCCGGGCCTGTCAATGGAGCGCATTTCGAATCGGCCCAAGATTTGCAGACTGCCGTGACATTTTTCACCTCTGGTGAGTATCGCTTACGCATCACTTCGGTCGCGGGCACTCAATCATCGTCCGCAGAGGTGGACGTCATCGTAGCGGAAGCTCCAACGGATCTTTCCGGTGTGCAGGTTTCGCTTGGCGAAGACCGTGCAGTGACGGGTTCGGTCGCGTCGGTGAGTGGTGAGCTCAGTCAACCCGCAGTTGATAACATCGCTTGGAACCAAGTGTCAGGAGCGGAAGCGGTGATTTTCTCTTCGCCCAAATCGCTGACTACAGAGGTGGGCTTTATTTCAGGAGGTGCTTATGGGCTTCGGTTAGTAGTTGAGAACAATGGTATCCGCACGTTTGATGATATCGTTATTTCGGCTTCGGTTAGCCAAGATTCGGGCTTGTCAGCCTTGGTTCAACCTGTGACTCGGATTCAGTCAGATTCAGTGACCTTGAACGGAGCGGCGTTCTTTGCCGGCGAACCAGCTATCGCCACTTATTTCCTCGGCCTTACAGATGCAGGAGATAATGATACTGCCTGGGAATACGCTTTGCCTTTGGGATCCCAAGGTTCGGGTAATCTTCAGGTCGTTGCTGATAATCTGCTCTTTGCTGGCACCTACTATTATCGGCTGCAATTGCAGCGCCGCGATGAGGTGGCATGGTCTGAGGCTGGTCAATTCACCACTGCGCCAGCCCCCCGCTTGAGTGAAGTGCTCGTGGTTGAGGGTGCCTCTGCTAGAGTCTTTGTCCCAACAGATGCAAGCGTAGATGGCGCTTGGTTGGAACCGACATTTGATGACAATGCATGGATGAATGGGACGGCTAAAGTCGGCTTTGATTTGGATGGCGATTATGCGCCATTGATCCAAACCGATATCCAGCAGCAGATGTTCGAACAGAGCACTTCTGTCTACGTGCGAGTGCCTTTCGGCATGACCGGCCGTGAAGGGGTTGAAGAGTTGACATTGCGCATGCGCTACGATGATGCCTTCATTGCCCATCTCAATGGTGTTGAGATCGCTCGCAGTGCTACCGCCCCTCAAGAAGGGCCGGTTAGTTGGCAAACGGCTGCAGCCATCCTGCGTGAGGACACCGATGCAGTGGTCTTTAAGGACTTCGATTTGAGTCACCGCACCGATCTCTTGGTCAATGGAACCAACGTGCTCAGCATTCATGGGCTCAACTTCATCGTTGAGAATCGTGACTTGCTCGTCTCGCCACAGCTCGAAGCTACACGCAGCCAGACCTATTATGAACAGTGGTTGGCAACGCATACAGATTTGGCTGCTGGTTCCCAAGATCTGTTGGAAAACCCTGATGGCGATGGCTTCAACAACCTGCAAGAGTATGCCCTTGGCGGCAATCCCTTTCAGACAGAACCCATTTCCCAGCTGACACCTCATGTCGTGACCGGGGATACGGGGCAAACCGAACTGAGCTTTCAGCGTCGCTCAGACCTAGACGTGCGTGGGGTTGGAGTCTTATTGGAATCCTCGATGGACTTGATCGAGTGGGCGCCAATGCCATTGGAAACCTCCACAGCAAGCCGGGTGAGCAATGGCGTGCAGCGGGTCGCTGTGCCGTTGGCAGTGACCAATCCAGTGAACTTCTGGCGTCTTAGTCTTAGAGTGTCGATTAATGACTAACCATGATCGGTTCTGGGTCTCCACCGAATTTCGGTGGAGTTCTCAATAGATACAAATCTAGCACAGCTTTCACACGCGCCAGGTACTCGCGAATGACTGTCTTTCGCGAATGGTTGAGTGAGACCTCGGCCGAAGCCACGCCGGTGACGTCCAAGCCATGATGGCGACCGATGAACACCGCGCGCGGCAAGTGAAAGCCATCTGAGATGACTGTTAGTCGATTCAGTTGAAAAATCTCCTTGGCACGCACCATTGAATCCAAGGTGCGAAATCCAGCGAAGTCGCGCGTAATGTGATCGCCAGGAATGCCGAGCTTGATCAATGCGTGGCGCATGTCATTCGGTTCATTATAAGACTTGGTGCTGTTGTCGCCGCTGACTAACAACCGCTTAACTTTGCTCGATTGGTAAAGCTTATAGGCAGTGTCGATGCGGTTGGTGAAGTGACTATTGGCACGACCAGAAACAAATTTCTTCGAAGTGCCCAGCACCAGGCCGACTTCATTAGCAGTTGCGGATTGCACATCTTTGACGATGAACTGCTGCGTGGAAAGTGTGAGCAACAGATTACAGAACAGGACAAAGGCGATTGATGAGACCGGCACCCAGAGGATCATCAACAGAAGTACGCGCCGCACGCCATGGGTGTGTTTTCCTTGGAGAAATCTGCGTAGTTTCCGGAAGATCATCATAGACGTATGACGTCAACTGAACCACAAGCCTTCAGGTTTTCCCAATCGTTTTATAGAAAGTCATGAGAAGTACGACCCTACGTGTGTTAAATTACACCAAACGCTACCGCACACTGGCCATCGCTCAGCTGGTTTGCGCCATCTTGAGCACCTTGATGGTCATCGTTTTTCCCAAGGTGACCCAGGTAGTGATCGATGATGTGATCGTCGGTCAGCAGCATGACCTGTTGTGGCCTTCGATTGGCATCGCTTTGTTGGCCTTTCTCGGGCGTGATGGTTTCAATTCGCTGCGCATATTCCTCAACAACACCTTCGAACAGAAAGTGATCTTCGACTTGCGCAGCGAATTGTATGCAAAGATTCAGCGGCTACCGTTACGTTGGTTTGACAACCGCCCAACTGGTGACGTGATGACGCGTGTCGCCGAGGATGTCACCTCCATGGAGCGCGTCTTGATTGATGGTCTAGAACAAGGCTTGGTGGCTGTGTTGCAAATCCTGATCATTGCAGTGGTGATGCTTACCATGGATAGCCAACTGGCGCTCTTAGCAATGATTCCCATTCCCTTCCTGATCATTGGCGCCAGTTTGTATACCCGCACAGCCCACCTGCGCTACCAAGGCGAACGCAAAGCAACCAGTGCGATGAACTCACTCTTGCATGATAACATTGCAGGTATCCGGCAGA
>MDTC01152373.1_pt1 | contig 10258 bp, 10 predicted proteins | sample 811181 | NCBI WGS metagenome assembly MDTC01 (sample SAMN05326644, study PRJNA326480) | marine metagenome | isolation source: seawater | place: Pacific Ocean: North | collected 2011
ACTGATCAAGCTTCTCAATTTTTAGCTTCTTCTTTAAGAACTGTATTTGAAGATCGAGTTTTAGGCCCCGAATACAGAACTGTTGAGAGACTCAAAGGATATTATCAAAAGCAAATTTTAATAAAGTTAGAGCGGGAAATTTCTTCTTTCGATGCAAAGTCTAGGTTATATAGTTTAGTGAATAATTTCAAATCTAATGTTATATCCAATGGAATTCATATTAGATTAGATATCGATCCATATTGATAAGTCAAAATTTTACACGAAATTTTTATTTATGTTAAACATTTTTAAATAATTAGTAATTTGCATTATTACATATTGTGTCTTTTCTCTTTAAAAATTTAAAATGAACTTAGATTATATTATTCAAAATAGAAGAAATATTAAACCAAAATTCTTTTCTGGAGAGCCAGTTGAAGATGATGTAGTTAAAAAGATTATTAGTTCTGCAAATTGGGCCCCTACTCATGGATTTACAGAACCATGGCGTTTTGTTGTTTTTTCAGGTAGTTCTATTAAGGAGTTAGCATCTTTTCAATCAGAACTTTACAAGACTATATCTGCAGAAGATTTTAATGCTAATAAATATGAGAAACTTTATAAGGTTCCTCAATTAGCCTCTCATATTATTGCAATTGTCGTTTCTAAAAGTATTAATACAAGGATTTCGTTATTGGAAGAAATTGTTGCAACCTCTTGCGCAGTTCAAAATATGCTTCTAAGTGCATATCAATATAATGTTTCTGTACATTGGACAACAGGAGGAATGACTTATGAAGACCAAATGAAAACCTTTTTGGGTTTTAATACTAATGATCAAGTATTGGGATTTCTTTATCTTGGTAAATCAGATTTGTCTATTCACAAGGGGATTAGACTTTCAAGTTCTGAGAGTAAAACAAAATGGAAATAATTTTAAAAAAATGAACAGAATACTCGTTACAGGGGCCACTGGTTTTGCTGGTGGACATATACTTAAATATTTATCTGATAAGTTCGGTCCTTCTAATGTTTTTGGAACTGGACGGAATAAAATTAAAGCTAATGAATTAATCACTCAGGGTCACTCAATTTTAGTTGGAGATTTATCGAATGCTAATTTTGTTAAAGATAATCTCTCAGGATTCGATGTGATTGTACATTGTGCTGCTAAATCATCTTTATGGGGTTCATATGATTCTTTTTACAATGCCAATGTTCTTTCTACCAAAAATTTACTAGAAGTTTTATCTCCTGGAAAACAAATCATTTATATCTCTACTGCTAATATTTACTTTAATTATTCTGATAGTTATGATATTTCAGAAGAAAATCATCTTCCAAATAAATACAGCAATCATTATGCTACGACAAAATTCGAGGCTGAAAAAATTGTTCTTCAGAGCTCAGATTTATATAGTGTTGCACTTCGTCCAAGAGCAATTATTGGTGTTGGAGATACTGTAGTATTTCCAAGAGTTCTAAAAGCTTATGAAGAGGGTAAATTACGCATGATTGGTAATGGAGAAAATATAATTGATTTCACTTCAATAAATAATCTCTGTCATGCAGTAAATTTGTGTATTGAAAAGAAGGAAAAAGCAAATAAACAGATGTTTAATGTGACTAACGGAGATACAATTAAACTTTGGGATCAGATTAAGCTTATTTTATCTGAATTAGGATACAAATCGGACTTAAAATCTGTCCCTTATCCGTTGGCATACATCGCTGCTTGGTATAATGAAATAAAAACTCGAGATCAAGATCCTGAACCTAGTTTAACTATATATGGATTGGCTGTGTTAAGATATTCTGTAACATTAAGCATAAGTAAAATAAAAGAGCATTTGGCCTATACTCCAATTGAAAGTTCTTCTTTTACAATATCTAACTTTCTTAATTGGTATAAAAAAAACGATAATTGAGTATTAATTACATGCATTCCATATGTTGTTTTTTGGGGTGGGAGCAATGATTTTAATTTGTTCCTTACTAACTGGATGTGTGAAGTTTATTTCCCTTGCATGGAGACATATAGAGGCATCGTTATTTGATCGCTTTGCTCCATATTTTAAATCACCTTTGATAATTGAATTCTCATAGGATAATTGGACTCTAATTTGGTGATGCCTTCCTGTAATAGGATATACTTCTAGTAGCGTGAATCTATCTAATTTTTTCAAAGTTTTATAATAAAGTTCAGAAAATAATGCTCGCTTGAAGGGCTTAAGGAATGCCTGAGATTTATTTTTATTTCTATTTTTAATTAGATAGTGTTCTAGTTTACCATTTTTATTCATTGGGGGCCTTTCAACAATTGCCCAATAAGTTTTTTTGATAGTTTTATTTCTGAACATTTCGTTCATTCTACCAAGTGCTTTGCTAGTCTTAGCAAACAATACTAGACCGCTTACCGGTCTATCTAGTCTATGAACAACACCACAAAATATATTACCCTGCTTGTTGTATTTTTTTCGTAAATAATCTTTGACTTTTTCAGGGAGCGAAATATCTCCTGTTTTGTCTTTTTGGACCAAGTCTCCAGACTTTTTGTTGAGGGCAATAATGTGATTATCTTCGTAAAGAATTTCAATCATTAATACTGTTCATTTTTGTTGGGGAAATCTCTCTTTTTTACATCATTAACATAAGTCTTTAAGGCCTCTGTTATTTCGTCAAATAATGAAAGATACCTTCTTAAAAATCGAGGACTAAATTCGTGAGTCATTCCAAGTAAATCATGAGTTACTAATACTTGACCATCAACATTTCCTCCGGCACCAATTCCAATGACTGGAATTTTCAAGGATTCTGATACTTTTTTAGCTAATTCAGCAGGAACTTTTTCCAAAACTATAGCAAAACATCCAGTTTTTTCCAGAAGTTTAGCATCAGATATAAGTTTTTGAACTTCATGATCTTCTTTTGCACGTACTGAATACGTTCCAAATTTATAAATAGATTGCGGAGTCAGTCCTAAATGTCCCATAACTGGAATCCCAGCGGTAAGAATTCTTTCTACAGACTCTATTATTTCAGCTCCCCCCTCTAATTTTACGGAATGTCCTCCTGACTCTTTCATCACTTTTACAGCTGAATTTAGTGCTTCAATTGAGTTCCCTTGGTAGGTTCCAAATGGAAGATCTACAACAACCAGCGCCCGATTTACAGCACGAACCACTGATGAAGCATGATATATCATTTGATCTAGAGTAATTGGTAGAGTAGTCTCATGACCTGCCATCACATTAGAAGCAGAGTCACCAACTAATATAATATCTATTCCTGCAGAGTCCACCATTTTAGCCATTGTAAAATCGTAGGCTGTAAGCATAGAAATCATTTCTCTATTCTGCTTCATTTCTTGAAGAACATTCGTGGTTATTTTTTTAAAATCTTTTTTTTGTATAGACATATTACTCAGCTTTGATTTCAGAAGAATTATTTCTAATCGAATCAATTAGTTGATATGGATTTTCAATAAGTGTATCTGAGATGGAATTCAATGTATCAATCGTACAATATAAATTAAGTATGGAGTCAATAAAATCTTTTTCTTCTATTTTTACATCTATAACTTTTTTAAAAAGGGCTATTTCTAAATTCTCAAAATTAATTTTTACATTATTTAAAGAATCAATTAAAATATTGTTTAGTATTTTAAGTTGCCTGTTTTCCAAAGTGCTATTTATGACTTTGTGGCTTAAATCAAGAAGTAAGTCAACCTGAGTAGTGTCAACTGCAGACTTTATTAATGCATATTGAGTATTTTCCTTGTCTAATTGATTATTTATTATGTCAAGAGAATTAAGTTGCTTTTCCAGAATTCGTAGAGCATTTTGCAATTCTATGGCTCGTGCATCTAATGATTGTTCCAATTCTATTTTTAAGTGCTCATTTTCTTTAATTAGACCTTTTATTTCCTCATTACTCAAATAAATTTTTGATGCGTCTCTGTAAAATTCGTCTGCATAAACATAAAAATAGTCTACTCTTCCTTTAGTCTCAGGACCAATATAAAGACCAAAATTTCCTTGTATTGCCTTTTCAATTTTGAAACTCAATACTAGTTGATTATTTACGAAGATATCGTGATCAATCCCATTGGATTTTAGTTCAACATCATTATATTCATTTATTCCATTGATGATATTGTTTTTAATCCATCCATCTTTACCTTCTTTAGTTATAATTTCACTTTGACCTTCAACTAATTGTCTAATTCTGAATTTATGAAATTTATTTATTTCAAAAATGATTGCTGATTTGCCATTTTTGCTTGCACGACAAATTAATCCAATACTTTGGTTATTTTTTTCAACAGGGCCAAGCATAAGGGAGCTTCGAATTCGAAAACTATTTAAATTATTTTCCCAATTTGACATGATTGCATATGGACTTTCTTTTTTTGATCGATTCATGAAATACTCTCCATCATCAAAAACAAAAAAGTTATCATTGTTTGTGATTAGAGGCCAAAAATCATTTTGTTGACCAAAGGTTTCCTCAAAAAGTAATTGATTAAGTTTCTTGTCAACAGTCTGTTGACATTTTCCCTCATGGTGAATCATTATTGATAAGAAACTAAGGAAAAATATTTGTTTCATAGTTCAGGTTATTTGACCCACAAAAGTAATAAAATATTATACCTTTGTTTTATGATAACAAAAACACTTAAATTATTTTGCTTTATTTTGATTTTTAGTTCCTGTGATAATGAATTAAATATTACTGCAGATTGGAAAGATGTACCTGTTTTATATGGTATTCTTAATTCAGAAGACTCCATAAATTACGTAAAATTGAATAAAGCTTTTCTTGGACAAGGTGATGTTATGAGTATGGCACAAGAATTTGATTCATTATATTACAATTCTGATAACGTTGGACTTAGATTAATTGAATCTCAATTAACTGGCAATCAATTTAATCCTACAAAAACTATTGAAATGGAAATAGAATATAATATTATAAAGCCGGAAGGTCCTTTTTGTTCTCCCTCTCAAATTATATATAAAACAAATCAATTATTAAATCACCAAAGATACTATACAGCCGAGGTTTATTATAAAGATTCTGAACATGTGATTGCTTCAAATCCTATACCAATAGATTTACTTAAACCTCTTTCAATGTCATCACCAAATCCTTTTACACCTATTAATATTGTACCTGATGGCTATGTTTCAAAAGTAGAATGGACTAGTATAGAAGGAGGTAAGTTGTATGAACTAAACATAACATTTTATTATGCGGAACAGAAAATAGATAATTTATCTGATGTAGAATACAAATCCTTAATTTGGTCTTTTCCATATCGAATGTCTTCATCTATTTCTGGTGGAGAAAATATGAGTATTAATATTGATGCCCTACAATTTTTAACTTTTCTATCTTCAAACATAAAAGAAAATCCAAATGTATATAGACATGTTGTTGGACTTCAGGCTATTCAATCTAATTCTGGAAGTATTGCTATTACACATTCTTGTTTAGATTTCTCTCTTCTAGCAGCTGGTGAAGATTTATCAACTTATATTAATTTGAATCAGAATTCTAATTCTATTGTAGTCGATCGACCAGAGTATACAAATATTTCAAATAATTATGGACAACCATATGTAGGTATATTTTCGTCTAGGTCTAATGATTTTGTAGAGAATATCAGAATTAATAATTCTAGTAACAGTGAAATAGCATTTAATCAAATTACCAAGCATTTAAATTTCGCCTATTTCCAAGCATATTCAGAAGGAGAATTACTTGTGATAGATACTTTATACGTAAATTAATAAGACAAGTTGTCATACTAATTGTCACATTTTGATTGCTTGTCAGTCATAATGGGACTTTTTTCGTTTGAAAACTCTTTTTATTTCAATGGCATAATCATTGTCATATCAATTTTGTAAAAAGTTAAATTAAATTATGAATTAAATTTTTAGATATGAGTAAAATTATCGGAATTGACTTAGGTACAACTAATTCTTGCGTCTCGGTAATGGAGGGTAATGAGCCTGTAGTAATTGCAAATGCTGAAGGTAAAAGAACAACCCCTTCTATCGTTGCTTTCGTTGAAGACGGGGAGAGAAAAGTGGGAGACCCTGCAAAAAGACAAGCCATCACTAATCCCCAAAAAACAATTTCTTCTATTAAGCGTTTCATGGGTGAATCTTTTGATAAATGTTCAAAGGAAATCAAAAATGTGCCATATAAAGTAACCAAAGGAGACAACAATACTCCAAGAGTTGATATTGATGGTAGAATGTATACTCCTCAAGAAATTTCTGCAATGGTACTTCAGAAGATGAAGAAAACTGCTGAAGAGTATTTGGGTCAAGATGTTTCTGAGGCAGTAATTACTGTACCGGCGTATTTTAATGACTCACAACGACATGCTACAAAAGAAGCAGGAGAAATTGCTGGTCTTAAAGTAAGACGTATTATTAATGAACCTACTGCAGCTGCTTTAGCATATGGACTTGATAAAAAAGACAAAGATGTTAATATTGCTGTATTTGATTTAGGTGGAGGTACGTTTGACATTTCAATATTGGAGTTAGGTGATGGTGTATTTGAGGTCAAGTCAACAAATGGAGATACTCACCTTGGAGGTGATGATTTTGACCAAGTAATTATTAATTGGTTGGCTGAAGAGTTTAAGTCTGATGAGTCAATAGACCTTCGCAAAGACCCAATGGCACTTCAAAGATTAAAAGAAGCTGCTGAAAAAGCAAAAGTAGAATTATCTTCCTCTACACAAACAGAAATAAACCTTCCTTATGTAAGTGCAACTTCCTCAGGACCTAAGCACCTTGTTCGATCTTTAACAAGGTCTAAGTTTGAACAGCTATCTGATTCATTGATTAAGAGATCTATTGCTCCTTGTAAAAAAGCATTAAAAGATTCAGGTCTTGAAAAAAAAGAAATTGATGAGGTGATTTTAGTTGGAGGCTCTACTCGGATTCCTGCTATTCAATCGATAGTAGAGGAGTTCTTTGGAAAGAAACCTTCTAAGGGAGTTAACCCTGACGAAGTAGTTGCAGTTGGAGCTGCTATTCAAGGTGGTGTTCTAACTGGTGAAGTTAAAGATGTTCTTTTGTTGGATGTTACGCCATTATCTCTTGGTATAGAGACTATGGGAGGTGTTTTCACTAAATTGATTGATGCCAATACAACCATTCCTACTAATAAGTCTCAGGTTTTTTCAACAGCTGCTGATAACCAGCCCGCAGTTGATATTCACGTTCTTCAAGGCGAGCGTTCTATGGCAACTGATAACAAAACTATTGGACGTTTTCAATTGGCTGATATACCACCAGCTCAAAGAGGTGTTCCCCAGATTGAAGTTTCATTTGATATTGATGCTAATGGTATAATGAAGGTTTCTGCAAAAGATAAGGCTACAGGTAAGGAACAACACATTAACATTGAATCTTCATCTGGATTAACTGAGGCTGAAATTCAAACCATGAGAGATGAAGCTAAAGCAAATGAAGATGCTGATAAAGAAGTGAAAGATAAAGCTGATAAGTTAAATGCAGCTGATCAAATGATTTTTCAAACGGAAAAGCAAATTGCTGAATTTGGAGATAAATTACCTGAAGATAAAAAGTCACCTATCGAAGATGCTATTGCAGATCTTAAGAAAGCTCATGAGGCAAAAGACATGGAAGCTATTGATGTAAAAATGGAGGCCTTGACTCAAATCTTTCAATCCGCTTCTCAAGATATGTATAAGCAATCTAATGAATCAAATTCAGAACCAAATGAAGATTCAGGTGAATCTACTGAAGATGTTACAGATGTTGATTTTGAAGAGGTCAAATAAAAAGTTATTTTTAAAATAAAAAGCCCTACAGGGCTTTTTATTTTTTTAAGACTTTTTTTATTAATGTTTAGAAAAATATGAAAAAATGAAACACCTTATAACAATAAGTCTCTTAGGTCTAATTTTAATTTCAGGATCTTGTTCGAACAATTCTGCTCCTAGTCCACAAGATAAAATAATTCAGAACAAACTATCAACTGAAGATCATATGGATGCAGTTAGAATTACCAATGAAAAAATTGAGAAAATTATTACAAAAGAAAAAAATCTTAAATCAATGTTAACCAAAATTTTAGAGATTCAGAAAGAATCTAAACTTCCTCTTCTTGATTTTAGAAAAGTTATGATTAAAACCATGAGAAAACTTAATATTCCAAATGACGAGCAAAAATTTATGGTAAACTCTTTTGATTCATCAATAAGAGAGTAATACTAAATAGGCCAATATAGTTAAGTAAACCAAGCTAAGATACCTGCAATACATATGGCGAATAATTTTTGGATTTTAAATTTATGTTCTTCAGAATTCTCAAATAAAATTGTCGTAGAAATATGAACAAATATTCCAACAACAAGTGCCATTATTTCGTTGTGATAATTTCCAATCTCCTTAACTAAGAAACCCGACAAACTTCCGAGTGGACCCATGATTGCGAAAAAAAAGATTAGGACATACGACTTAAGTTTGGAGAAATTAGCTTTTGTAAACAGGCTCATTAATACAACAGTTACAGGAATTTTGTGCAAGGAGATTCCTGTTAATAATGAGTATTCATTAGATTTATCGTTTAACTCAATTGCTCCTAATGGCATTCCTTCAAGGTAAGCGTGGATTCCGAGACTAATTAGCATTGACTTAGGTACAATTTTGCTATTTATGTGATTGTGACCATGCTCTATACCTTTTGAGAAAAATTCCAAAACAACCTGAAGATTAAAACCAATAAAAATAAAAAAACCTATATTTTTTGTTTTCTCAGAGTATATATCAGGAATTATATGAAAGATGGAAATAGCAAATAGATAAGCCCCGGAAAAGGCCAATAAAAGCTTTATTGCTTCTGGATTAATGTTGTTTACAAAACGAACAATTAGTAGACCAAAAAAAACTGATCCAATAAGAACAAAATATGTCATTTTCCAAAACTATTACAATTTTAATACATTAAAAAATAGACTTATTAGTTTTATTTTTTTTTAATACCATAATTAGTCTATCTGAATGATTTTCCTCAAACTTTTTAAGTTGATAGTTTCCGAAAACTTTAATTATATCAAATCCCGAGAGATTAGCCATTTTTTTAAAATCTTTTAAGTTGAAAGCATTAACTTTTTCTTGAAAATAAATATTTTTATTCTTGTCATTTACATGAATATTTTTGGTAATGTGTGAACCATCAAATGATCTTTTTATATTGAAGATAATTGAGTCAATTTCTTTACTTTCAATAGAGACAAGGTTTTTTACAACTTTTTGCATATTGAAAAAATCAATAACAAATAGTCCTTTATTAATTAGACTTTCATAAGCCGAATTTAAGACTTTGATATTATCATGAGCATTTTCAAAGTATCCGAAACTTGTAAATAGATTTAAAGCATAATCAAAATAGTCTCTTTTATAAACGTTTCTCATGTCATGAAGATCAAAGTGAGCACCTTTTATATTCATTTTTATTACTTTTTCTTTTGCTTTTAAAATGCTTTGTTCTGATAAATCTAATCCTGTAGATAAATAACCTTGCTTAGCCAATTGAATTGTATGTCTTCCTCTTCCACAAGCAAGGTCTAAGACTAAATTTCCTGCTTTCATATTTAAATGATTACATAGAATATTAATAAAGTTAGAAGCTTCTAATTGATTTCTACTTTTATATAAGACATGGTAATACTTAGAATTAAACCAATCAATATACCAATCTTTATTCATGATTAAAAAATGTATGAGTGAATATTAAATAATTTTACTAGAGTCAAAGAAATCATCAAAATAATTAGTCTTCTAACCCATAAAATTGATTTATTATTTTGAAGCGCATACTTCGTTGCAAGCCATGCTCCAAACCCTTGACCTATAGTCAATGCAATTGCCTGATTCCAAGCTACTTGGTTGAAGTATATGTAAATTGCAAGTGAAGGAAGTATTATGGTTGTACAGATTAGGATTTTTATAATATTAGCATCTAAAATACTATATTTCGAAATCAAGACTAAGGCAGTTAAAAAAAGAATACCCATACCCATCTGAATAAAGCCTGCGTAAGAACCTATAAAAAAGAAAATAATAAAATTTGATATACTCTTGTTACTTTCTCTTTTTTTTGAATTAATAAACCAGTTTTTCGGTTTAGATATAGCAAGGAAAAGCATAAAAATCATTAGGTAGCCAACAGTATTTGTGAGTACTTTGTCAGATATTTGAATTGCAGAAAATGCACCAAA
>MDTC01241120.1_pt1 | contig 10258 bp, 11 predicted proteins | sample 811181 | NCBI WGS metagenome assembly MDTC01 (sample SAMN05326644, study PRJNA326480) | marine metagenome | isolation source: seawater | place: Pacific Ocean: North | collected 2011
GCGGCGCAGCGCGCTGAGCGTCCTGTGCTGGCTCCGAAGTTTGCTCGCAAGCCCTTGATCGAGGCGGGATGTGACGCCATTGAAGCGCTGATGGCTCAAAGTGCGTCGACGATTTTGGTCATCGCTGGCGCTCATCGGCTCCTTGGCGAGAGTCGCTTTGTTCAGTTCCTGAGTGAGAGCGTCGAAGAGATCGAGCGCCTTGGACACAGCGTGATTTTGTTGAGCGCAATCCATCGCGATTGTGTCGAGCTTGACCGCGAGCGCATCGTTCTTTGGCTCGGGTTGCCCGATGACGACGAGTTGCGTGATTTGGTGCTCAGTGCGGTGACGAGTGCGGCCAATCCGACTCCTGACCCGCAGCACGTTCAGGACTGTCTTCAAGCGTCTCGAGGAATGACTCGATCTCAACTTCGACGAGCTCTTCGCAGGTTGCGAGAGCATACCTCAGGGCAAGAGTTGGTCATTGCAATCAACCAGGAAAAACGAGATCTAATCGCTCGCGGAGGTGTGCTAGAGGTCTGTGACCATCGGCCCTCCCTGGACCAAATCGGCGGACTGGACAGGCTCAAGGAGTGGTTGGGTCGTCGTCGCCGTGCGCTAACACCAGCGGCTCGGGACTTCGGACTCCCAGCGCCCCGCGGGGTACTTTTGGTGGGCGTACAAGGCTGCGGCAAGTCTCAGTTCGCGAAGGCAAGCGCAGAAGCTCTTGGACTCGCATTGTTACGTTTCGACCTGGGTAGACTCTTCACCCATGACAACGCTCCAGAGCAAAATTTGAGAAAGGCGCTGGCCGTCGCTGAGGCTATGTCACCCGTAGTGTTGTGGGTGGACGAAATCGACAAAGCCTTCGCTGGTGCCAACTCTGGTGTCACCGCTCGTATTTTTGGCACATTTTTGACCTGGCTTGCTGAGCACCCAGATGGAATTTTTGTAGCGGCTACGGCCAACCGCGTCGATCATCTACCCGCTGAGTTACTCCGAAAGGGCCGTTTTGACGAAACTTTTTTCGTTGACCTACCAGACCAAGAGGTTCGCGCCGAAGTCCTCGCCATCCATATCCAGCGCAGTGGTCGGCAGCCCAGTTCCTTCGATTTGGAGCGCTTAGCGAAGACAGCCAACCGACTCACTGGCGCTGAGATTGAGCAGGCTGTTGCTGAAGGGCTTGCCGTCGCATTCGATGCCGGAAGAGAGTTGGAAAATGACGACATTGACCAAGCATTGAGTCAAATCGTGCCTTTCGTCGAGACCTACGAAGAGCAGGTCAAAGAGCTGCGCGACTGGGCCCGACGCAGAGCGCGCCGGGCGGGCACAGACCGGTCGCTGAGAGACCTATTTTCCGAAGCGCACGCTGAAGAACTCTCTGGTTGGCGACCCTAACGTCAGCCCGGGGTTGGCGTCAGCGCCGCTTCGGCGCACACTGGGAACCTTAGGCAGGAGGCTACCGATGGGATCACAAGTACATGTTGGCGTCATCGGTGGAGGCGCGTGGGGTACTGCGCTCGCGATTCACGCGGCGCGCGCTGGCCACGACGTGGTGATGTGGGCGCGCGAAGCGCAAGTCGTCAATGACATCAACGATAGCCGCGAAAACAAAATCTTTTTACCTGGCTTTGAAGTTCCATCGCGCTTGAGCGCGACGACCGATTTACAAGCCTGCGTCACGCATGCCCAACTGCTACTGACTGTGACGCCTACGCCATATGTGAGTTCGGTAGTCGGACAATGTGCGCCTTGGCTCCGAGAAGATCATATCTTGGTCAGTTGCTCCAAAGGGATCGAGAACAACAGTTTGGAGTTGGTCAGCGAGATCCTTGAGCGCAATCTACCGACGCGATTTCATAGTCAGATCGCATACCTCTCAGGTCCTTCCTTCGCCAAAGAAGTGGCGCTTCAACATCCGACGGCTGTGACGGTCGCAAGTTATCTGCCGGGACTCGGCCACAAGGTGCAGCAGCTGCTGAGTACCAATCGGTTTCGCTGCTACACCACTCGAGATGTAGTGGGCGTCGAGATGGGAGGCGCGCTGAAGAACGTGATGGCGATCTGTACAGGTGCCGCCGATGGCCTTGGGTTTGGCTACAACGCTCGAGCGGGTCTCATCACTCGAGGGTTGGGAGAGATCTCGCGGATGGCTGTACGCAAGGGTGCAAATCCATTGACCCTTCAGGGACTTGCTGGGATGGGCGACTTGGTGCTGACTTGTACTGGTGAGCTCAGTCGCAACCGCTCCGTCGGCAAAAGGCTCGGCGCCGGCGAGACTCTCGATGAGATTTTGGCGTCTACGGTGACGGTCGCCGAGGGTGTGTTGACGAGTCGCTCAGCGTGGCAGTTGGCGCAAAAGCTCGGTGTCGCTGCGCAGGTGCCGATCATCGAAGGAGCTTACCGAGTGTTGTGGGAAGGCCAAGACCTGATGGACGCGCTTGAGGCCTTGATGGCTCGACCTCTCAAAGACGAATGGGTTCCTCAATGACCGAGCGAGTTGCGGCGGATAAATGGGTGACGTTGGCGCGAGTCGGGCGACCTCACGGAATTCGTGGTGAGGTCAAGGTTCAGACCTTCAACGACGCATCGACGCTTTTATTTACCCAGGAAAAGCTACGCCTGCGACGCAAGGGGCAAGCGCCTCGGATGCTTGAGCTGGTTGGTGCGCGTCCCGGTGGTGCTGTGTGGATCGTCAGGTTCGCTGGGGTCGATGATCGCGATCTTGCAGCAGAGTTGACCCATGGCCAGCTCTCTGTACCGCGTAGTGTATTACCTGACCTGCCAAGCGGTGAGTTTTATCATGTAGATATCGTTGGTGTAGAGGTCCACGACCAAGACACTGACCAAGCTATTGGCAAGGTCCGTCATATCCATGATCAGCCCTCTGATCTCCTAGAGATTCGGCTGCTCGATGGCGGCGACGTCTTGCTGCCGATGGGATCGGACTACATCGTCGAACTCAGCCCCGAGCGGGTTGTCGTGCGCGATTTGCACGATTGGCAAGTATAAGAGTGGGCAGATGAGCTTTCGTTACGATATTTTGACGCTCTTTCCAGGTCTGTTCGAGGGTTTTTTGCAAGAGAGCCTCATTGGAAAGGCTCGCGACAACGAACTCTTGAGCGTCGAGATGCACAACTGGCGACTCTTCGCTCAAGACAAGCACAGCAAGGTCGATGACGCGCCTTTCGGCGGCGGTGCAGGCTTGGTGCTCAAAGCCGATGTCCTCGCGCGGGGTCTCGACGCTGTGCGCGCTGCTCAGCCTGAGCCGACACCGACGGTGCTGTTGACTCCAGCGGGTCGCCCTTTGAATCAACAAATCATCGAATCGTGGTCCAAGGGCCCGGGGCTGACGCTCATCTGCGGGCGTTATGAGGGGTTTGACGCGCGTTTCGAGGCGTCGGTCGATGAGCGAATCTCCTTGGGCGACTATGTCCTCAATGGCGGAGAGGTCGCAGCCATGGCCATCATCGAGGCGACGGCGCGAATGCGTCCGGGGGTGATCGGCAACGCCGCCTCACTTGGCGCTCGGACAGGTACGGCCGCTGGCGGAGAGTCACATCGGGCTGGGCTACTGGAATATCCGCAGTACACCCGGCCGCGGATTTGGCGAGGGCAATCTGTTCCTGACGTTTTGCTCTCTGGGGATCATGCCCAGATCGCCGCATGGCGTCAGCGTGCGGCACAAGACAGGACCCGTAGATATCGTCCGGACCTGTGGCATCGCCATATCCAGGGCGAACAATCTGAAGAACAATAGCAATTAAGGCTTGACTCGGAGTGGCTCATGCGTATGTTCCTGGCCCTCGTGCATCATCCCTGCGTCGATCGAGGCGGGAATGTAATCACGACGGCGTTGACGAATGTCGACGTTCACGACATCGGCCGATCTGCCCGTACATACGGTGCCGAGCGGCTCTTTATCGTGACTCCGGTGACGCTTCAACAGACCATGGTGGCCGAGATGGTTCACCACTGGACTGAGGGAGAAGGCCTGACGCGAAACGATCGTCGGGCCGAGGCCTTGAGCCGCGTCACTGCGCTACCGTCCGTAGCCGCTGTGTGTGAAGCGATTGCTGAGCACGTCGGAGCGGCTCCTTTGGTGGTGGCCACCAGTGCTCGCATGGATGCTCCAGATGTTACTTGGAGCGGCTTTCGTGAGCGACTGCGCCACCATCAAGGCCCGGTGCTGATCCTCTTCGGCACCGGTTGGGGAATGGCCTCCGAGTTGGTGGAAGGGGCAGATGTCTGCCTCCCCGCGATTGTGCGGGACCCGTCGCTCGGTTCCTCGGATGGATACAACCACTTGTCGGTGCGTGCCGCTGCGGCGATCACGCTCGACCGGCTCCTTGGAGCCTAAATCGCCACCTTTGGTGGCGACTCGGACCGGGCACGTACTCACAGACCGCTACCCGGATGGAGGATACAATGGATTTACTCAAATACGTCGAGAGCCAGCACACTCGCTCTGACATCCCAGAACTCCGCACCGGCCAGACTGTTCGCGTGCACACTCGAATCATCGAGGGCAGCAAAGAGCGCGTCCAGGTCTTCGAGGGCACGGTGTTACGCGTCGCCGGTGAAGGTGTGAAAAAGAGCTTCACCGTTCGTAAGCTCAGCCACGGAGTCGGCGTTGAGCGTATCTTCCCGATCCACAGCCCACGCATCCAGCGCGTGGAAGTGATGCATCAGGGTTACGTGCGACAGTCGCGCATCTACTACTTGCGCGATCGCATCGGCAAGAAAGCGAAGCTCCGCAAGATCGACTCGATCTAAGTCGACCGAACTTCACTTCGCCCGCCCTGGCTTTGCGCCAGCGGCGGGCGAAGTGCGTTTTGCGTCTCATCGGCACCTCGTGGGCTCTGCACACGAGTTAAAATGGGTCGAGTGTGATCCAGCGCAGCCTCTGCCGATGGGATGCCAAGCTCACTAGGACGAGGCTGACTTGGACTCGGTCGAGGTCGAAATCCCAAAGCAAAGTCTCAGCGACGCGCCACAGGTGCTGCTGACGGCGCCAGGGCAGGCGGTCCGCTTGCGCGGGTCGTCCCCATGAGGTTTTGACCTCCACAACCCACCCACTGCGTCCTTGCAGAGCAAATAGATCCGCTTCGCCCGCCGCACATCGAAGCCGTTGACCTGCGATAGTCCATCCTTTGTGCTTCATCTCAGCGGCAACCAGTGCCTCACCCTGTAGGCCCAAGCGGTGTTTATTGACCTGGGGGCTCATAGGCTGTGCTTGAGTAGCCTGGCGACTGGACCAAAGGTCGGTCTATGGGCTGGACAGGGGCCCCATCGTCTAAGCGCCTCGAGATGCGCAGCGGTCGGATAACCTTTGTGTCCCTCAAATCCGTAGTGTGGAAATTGTTGATGTAGACGCTGCATGTACGTGTCTCGGTGGACCTTGGCCAAGATGGCCGCTGCCGCGATGGCTCGGCTCCGGCTGTCGCCCTTGATCAAGGGGATTTGCTCGGGGGCATGGCCGGACAGCAACTCAGTTGGAATCGGTCGATTGCCGTCAACCAAAATCAGCGCATTGCATCTGTCTTCGATGGTAGCCAACACCTCGCTGACCGCTCGACCCATTGCCCACAGTGAGGCGCCCAAGATGTTGCGCTCGGTGATCTGCGCTACAGAGGCTTCGACAACCGAAAAGGCCAGGGCACGCGCCTCGATGAGCGGCACCAAGGCTTCGCGCTGGCGTGATGTGGTGGCTTTTGAGTCTTTGAGACCAGGCAGACCGTCATCGGCTGGCAAGATCACGGCGGCAGCCACGACTGGCCCGGCTAAAGGACCGCGTCCGACCTCATCTGTGCCAATTACCGGCCACTGCCCTGCGCTCCAGGCTCGAGCATCTTCGCTTGTTTTCCACACGATCTCTCGCATCGATTCTCCTTAGTGAGTCTTGTGCCTGTCTGTATACGCATCGGGTCTACATATTGGTCAACATCAATCACCGAAGCGGTCCTAGGTGGAGTTTCGCTCGAGGACGAAGTGGCCCTGCCGTGCTGCCTGCTCCATTACGCTTGCCGTCGTCCCGCTGACCGTGCACCCTCGGGCCCCATTCGTCGCTTGAGGAGGTGCAATCATGGGACTCAGCTGTGGCATCGTAGGTCTACCGAACGTCGGCAAATCGACGATCTTCAACGCCTTGACCAACGCGGGGGCGCAGAGCGCCAACTACCCCTTTTGCACCATCGAGCCCAACGTTGGCGTCGTACCGATGCGGGACGCTCGGTTGGATAAGGTCGCTGGCATCATCGGCAGTGCTCAGACGATCTACAACACCGTGGAGTTCCTCGACATCGCCGGATTGGTCAAAGGCGCGAGCAAAGGCGAGGGTCTCGGCAATCAATTTCTCGCCAACATCCGCGAGACCGACGCCATTACGCACGTGGTGCGCTGCTTTGACGACGACAACGTAGTCCACGTCGAGGGCTCCGTGGAGCCTCTGCGCGACGCGGACATCATCAACACCGAGTTGATGATCGCTGACATGGAGAGCCTCGAAAAGCGGAAGAAAAAAGAAGAGCGCGCCGCCAAAAGCGGCGACAAGGACGCCAAGATTTTCGTGTCGCTCTGCGAGCGCTTCCTAGCGGCTTTGGACGGGGGGCAGCCCGCTCGCAAGGTTGACGTGGACAAAGACGAACTCTCGTACGCCAATCAGCTTCATTTGCTGACCCGCAAACCGATGCTCTACGTCGCCAACACCGAAGATGCATCTGAGGACAACGAGCACGTCACCGCCGTTCGTGAGCTGGCGGCAAGCGAAGGCGCAGATGTTGTGGTACTTAGCGGCGCCATGGAGGCAGACATCGCTGAGCTCGACGACGAGCAAGAGCGCGCCATGTTCCTCGAGGAGTTGGGCTTGAGCGAGAGCGGTTTGGACCGCATGGCGCAGGCCGCGTTTCGTTTGTTGGGCCTTCAGACCTACTTTACCGCTGGCCCCAAAGAGGCCCGTGCGTGGACCATCCGCGCCGGTTGGAAAGCGCCCCAGGCCGCCGGGGTGATTCACACCGATTTTGAGCGCGGTTTCATCAAAGCCGAGGTCTACGGCTGTGAGGAACTCTTTGAGCATGGCAGCGAGAGCGCGGTGGCCTCTGCCGGCAAGAAGCGCCTAGAGGGCAAAGAGTACGTGATGCGCGAGGGCGACGTGGTGCTCTTTCGGTTCAATGTGTAGCTGCGGTTCGTGTGTTCTTTGCGTGTCCGCCTTTGGAGAGAGTGCATGTCCGCAAACGCTATCATTGGGTGGCTACTAACCACCGGGCGCAGCTACCCGACTGTGGGCGAGCTTCAGGCTGCGCTTGTGCAACAAGTCGTCGAGCATGTTCCGGTCGATCGGCTTTGGTGTGGAACGACAGTGCTTCACCCTCAGGCAGCGGCCTACTTCTGGGTCTGGCAACGCGACACCCCGCCAAGAGAGCACGAGCTGGACTATCACCGCTTCGCAAAGCTTGAAGAGAGCGACAGCCCAGCGCGACGCCTCAAGCAAGGCGCTGAACATGTACGTTTTCGGTACCCTGAGGGCGAGGAACTATCCGACGTCGCGAGCCTTTGGCGCGATGGGTTTCGAGACCTATACGGTCAGTCCATGTTCTTCCGCGCTGCCTGGGTGGGAGGAATCACATGGGCCACCCGGTCTGAAGCGGGGTTCGACACAGAGCACCTGGACTTCCTAGAGGCTCTGACTCCGGCGCTCACGGCTGTCATCGAGCCCCTCGCTCGCGAGATGGTCACTGGCACTCTCCTGCGTGCCTACTTGGGTCGAGATGCAGGGGATCGGGTCAAGAGCGGTCAAGTTCGGCGTGGTGATCAGCAGACCCTCAGTGCAGCTGTCTGGTTCTGCGATGTCCGCGGCTTCACACAGCTCTCCGCTGACCTGCCCCGGCAAGAGCTGCTCGATCTGCTCAACGACTCCTTCGAGATGATCGTGCACGGACTGCACGCCCATGGTGGGCAGGTCCTCAAGTTCATGGGAGATGGTCTCTTGGCGGTGTTCACAGGGGATGACGAGGGCGCTGCCTGCCGAAGTGCGGCAGATGCGGTCACCACCGTTCAGAGCCAGCTGGCAGCGCTGAAAGCACAGCGCTCCACGGACGGCCTGGCCACTGCTGATGTGGGCATCGGTTTACACTTCGGAGAGGTCACCTACGGCAACATCGGCGCCCCTGCTCGGCTCGACTTCACCGTCATCGGTAGCGCCGTGAACCTCGCAGCACGCGTGGAGAGCCTGTGCGGCCGTCTTGGAGTCTCCGCCTTAGGTACGGCGGACTTCGCTTCCCGCGCTAAAGCCGGATGGACCAAACAAGGAGAGCACTCAGTAAAGGGGATCGATGAGCCCGTCGTGGTGTACCAACCCCCACAGTGAGCACTCCGCTGGTGCCTTTGGTGGTGTTAGCTGACGAGCAAGAAGCGATTCGAGTTAAGAAATAGGAAGATTGTCCTCACCCACGGGGCCAGGGAACATGAGAATGGAACCTCCAAAGACAACCGGGGACACCTGCGGGCACAGGGTTCAGGAAGTAGCGTCATTGCAGGCACTTACGAAACGCGTCACACTACGGTTCAATGTTTGAGTCGGTTGCCAAGCAACGCTCAGCTCGCCGACAACCTGTTGCCCCTATTAAGTTCGGAGCGCCATGAGCCAAGAGCAGCCCAAAAACCCCCTCCATGGCATCACTTTGAAAGTCATCCTTGAAGACCTTGTGCAACGCCGAGGGTGGTACGACTTGGCAGAGCGAATCGAGATCCGCTGTTTCATGTTCGATCCGAGCATCCAATCGAGCCTCAAGTTTCTACGCAGAACCGATTGGGCTCGCAGGAAGGTCGAGGCGCTCTACCTGAATGATCAAAAGACGATAGGAAAAACAGAGGACGGAAAAAATTAGTCAGTTTCGCCAACCAGATATCTCCAAGCGGATGCAAAAACAGGCTGTCCAGCCTCGTCGAGCGGCTGTAATGAATCGGTGATCACGACTGCATGAGCGTTATCCGTAGCTTGCTGGCTATAGAGAATGTGGGCGCCGTTGTATGGCACGGGTGTGGTGTCGACATTTACGGGGCTAGCCAACTCGCCAAAGCCCATCAATTCGTAGAGTTGAGTGCGATACACTCCCTTGTCATCGGGATGAAAAAAAGCAAAATATGACGCATCGGATGTTACATGAGGCTCCAACAGCCATGGGGCCGGCGAGCCATTAGCAGCATCGGTGGGCGAGTTGAACAAGATCACCCGGTCCAACACGTGGTCACGAGCGATGAGCGCTGCGTGCCCCCCACCCTGTGAATGCCCGGAAAGTGCAATCTTCGACCACCGCGGTGCATCTCCATCGAGGAATTGTCCCCAGCCTTCCTGCGGTGCACTTTCGTCAAGTAAGCGTAGAAGGGAACTTAATCGATTGACAATGGAGTGAGCTTTATCGATCCGAACGCCATTACCATAAATGATATCGAGTCGCATTGTCTCATAGCAGGAGGGTGGCTGATTACTGCAAAGCAAACCTATGGTAGGGGAATTGTTGTACTTCAGCCCAATGACATGGGCGCCAGTACCTGCAGCGACTTCAAGAAACTTCTGGGCCTTGCTCGGATTCCCAAAGGAGCCAGGCAGATGAACAAGGAGGCGATTTTGGGGTGCGACGCGGGTGTCGAGATAGATATAATTCGGAGCGACTCCGCTAGAGACTCGAGGGTCGACCTCATTTCCTGGAATGACATATTGTATCAATTTGCCAGCGCTGCCTGCATCTGTACTGCTACCTGCCTCTCCGGGGCAATCACTATTGATTTCACAGGGAACAACCACGATCTCACGGTCGTCGACACATCCATACAAAACAGCGGCACACATCAAACATAAACCCAGCCTATATTTCATTGGATAAGTATACATAGCTTAAAGCCAGTTTGGTAAGGACTGCCGCAATCTACTTAATGTTTCTTATGCGACATTGGCTGGCGCGAGGAGAGTTCTTGTGGACCAGTGCGTTCTCGTAGGATGTGCCTTGATCTTATCGGTAAATGACAACCAGACCTTTATGCAGGCAAGCCTCCAAAATCCGGTCTTCATTCTATTGAACACCTCTTTGTTCCTTGCTTTACACGGCTCAAGAGAGTGGTCCCCATAAAGCCTCAAGAACCAGCCATTGAAGGCGCATGACCGGGCTTGGACCGTGTTCCTCTGCCCCAGCGGAAACCCGGTGATAAACGGTGAGACTGATTTTCAAAGGCGCGAGTTTACAGATGCTTACCAAGCAACTCTCAGCTCGCAGATGACTCAGCC
>MDTC01094875.1_pt1 | contig 10257 bp, 12 predicted proteins | sample 811181 | NCBI WGS metagenome assembly MDTC01 (sample SAMN05326644, study PRJNA326480) | marine metagenome | isolation source: seawater | place: Pacific Ocean: North | collected 2011
TGAGAACGTGTACCAGTCATTACGATTAGTCTTTTGTGCCAGCGCCAGACAGGCGTCCACGTCTGGAGGCGGATTCTCCGGAGGCGTATGTATTGTAGGAGGATTCGGCACCGGGCCGACGGCTGCTGGCGCGGCGCGGCTGCTTTGGCGCGGCGCTGCTGCTTCTAATGCTCTTATGTCCTCTCTCTCCAATCTTCTTCTATTTAAATATGTTGTTCTTTTTCGTTGTTTGATTGCGTCGCGCTTGCCTTCGGCCTCGGCATGCGAAAGTCCATCAGGAGTAAGGTAATACTCTTTCTTTTCTTCTTGGGCTTGTGCAGCTTCTTTTCTGAGCTGTTCTAGTTTTGCTCTGGATTCATCAGGACTCCCAAATCCAAAAGGAATTGGCGGTTTTGTACCTCCAAACTGAAATTTAGCTAATTCATTACTAATATCATCGGGAATATTTGCTAATTTATAATTAGAAGATTCTTTTTGTCTTTTTGACTCTTTAAATTTTGCATCCTTTATTGCATATAATGCTCTTAGCACATCTATTTTCCATTCATAATTGATTATCTCATCATTTGCTGTTTCAATCCAATGACGAACATTTGGATTAATGTTTTCTTCATGAACATTACGAATTACTTCCACTAATTTGTCTCTAATTTCAATTTCCCTTTTTAAATAGGTTTCAGCATATTCAAGAAGATTTACAATATTACCATTTCTATCGACACCTAATGCATTTAAATCGAAATCGATGCTGCGGAGCTGTAGCGCTGCACCAACATCATCGTGATTATCTACGAACAATGTTTGAAATGAAATAGGTGTTAATTCCAAAGATTCATCCATATAAGAACTTATTACATATTTATTGGAATCATCTACTGATGCATTATATTCATTCAAAGCATCAGATAAACGAAATACATCCTTGCGGATTTCATCATTATATTCATGACCAATTGTGTTTCTATTTCTCCACAATCCAATTGAATGATATTCATATTTATTGCAAAATTCTAAAAAAATATTAATTAATTCATCTATTGTTCTATGTTTCGAGGCGCTCTTTCCACCTCCGGATTTAAACCTTCTGATTCTGTACTTCATTAATATAGTTGTATATTTTTTTATATGTAATTATTATATGACAAAGAAAGTCAATAATACTAAACATAAAAAATTAACTAAAAAAAGATTGTATAAACGTAGACGCAGTGCTCGTACAAAAAAAGGAGGATTTTTTGGTTGGTTTAAAAAGAAATCTAGCGACGAAAACGCCGCTCCACCACAGCCATCGCCACCGGCGCCGGCGCCTGCGCCTGCCAGGCCAACGCCGAACGACGCGAACGCGTCGTCGCCTATGCCTTTAGATGACAATTCAATAATACCTCCTTGGGCGCCGGTGAGACCCCCACCCCCCATATCTGCAAAAACTCGTCAACAGCGACTCGAGCGGCGCACCCGCTCTGGGCTTTAAATTGTATTCATGTCTTACCTGTCGCTGACCGAAGGTCCTATTAATGGATTTTTTAATATGTCTTCATATTTTTCTCTTGTAATATTAGAAATATTTTTTTGCGGCTGTTTGGCCGCGTGGCCGCTGTCGCCCAGGCGCGACTCGAGAACTGTGAAATGAACCTTTGAAGCGTCGCCTGAAAGCCACGAGCTGCGGATATAAAAAAATAGAGACAAATTCATTTTGGTACTGTGTATATTTACGTTATAATACTGGTTTTATATATAAATTACCATGGTGCAGCGCTACCTCCAAATGCAGATTCGTTCGGGTGAAATGGTAATGAATTAATTGATGTTGTTCCTGCACTGGATGTATTCTCTGGTGGACTAAGCATTGGTTGTTGACCGATAGTTGTTAGTTGTGGTGGTATTGGCTCCTCGACGACTGACGCCGCGGCAGTAGCAGATTCTGCAGGTTTATTTTGCTCTGTGGACTTCTGTTCGGCGGGCTCAGCCTCCGTAGCCGCGTCTTCTTCATCCTCAGTAGATTCAAACTCTTCTTCACTATCTTTTTTCGTCGCTTTTTTGCTATGTCCAGATGCGTTCGTTTTTAGTGCTTTCATTTTTTGGAATAAAGTTGGTTGTGTACCCACAAGTGTTAGTGTAAAAACAAGTAGGCCATTTCTTACACCTCCTCTAGAATTTATAAACATAAACATAAATACAATCAATGTTAGTTGTGCAAAAATTTCTAAAATTAATGCGACTGAGTCTTTATCTTCATTAAATTCGGGCATTATCGTTTCTAGAATTGAACCCGTTAGTAAACCGATAGTGGCATAGTATGCAATATTAGGAATAGCTTTATTCATAGATTCTTCTATTTTTTGTTGATAAATTTGTTCCATATTAAATGTACTAACATAAAAACTTAGGACAAAAAAATGAATATAATACTTTCTTATAAAGTATATATATTGAATATGTCTGCCTATCAAAGAACACGCCACTTATCAACATATTTGAATACAAGTCGAAAGACAATTATAGAAATGTTAGAAAATAGAGGTTATGATATGACACATCACAAGTCATTTGAACCAGCTTATTCAAATAATGGTTCCATGGATCCTATAATAGTCTCAAATGATAAAGAAGTAATTGAAGTTCATTACGAACTTACATCTACAAGAACAAATCACAAGAATGTATCAAAGAAGGTAAATCAAATTGTTGAAAAAAGAAAAGAAGAAGACAAGAAAAAAGCACTTACAATAATATTTTTGGTGTCTGATTCTATGACTCCTAGTGTAAAAGAAGCCATACGCGTATTAACTATTAAATTTGGTATTTTTATCCAAGTATTTCCAATCCGTACACTAATGTATAATATTACAAAACATCAGAATGTACCAGAGCATATTCGAATTCCAGAAAGTGAATATAGTAAATATGTTGATGATTTATTAGATTCTTTACATATAGAATCTTTAGACAAATTACCTAAAATTCTTGATACAGATCCAGTAGCAATGTTCATAGGTCTGCGTCCGGGTGATTTATGTAAAATAACACGTCCCAGTTTAAGCGCCGGAATTCATACTGTGTACAGATATTGCGTTTGATAAATTTAATTAGTTGATGTCCACATAAAAATACATCCACTTAATGCGAATATATTCGCAATACTAAGTAACAAAGTTCTGTGTCTTTCTCTATTATATAACACTTGTTCTGCTTCCAATGATTTTTTATAAGTATTATAGTTATCAGTTCTTTGACGTATATTAAGATTTAATTGTCTAACTGCGTCTTTATGTTTTATCCAATTATTGTCAATATTTTCAGTATTTTGTGCTTGTGATATTTGGGCCGCATGTCTTTCTTTAAACATAGATTCTCTGTTATTCATGTCAGTATCATAATCATCTCTCGGCATATTGTAAAGTTGACGACCTTCTCCATCTAAATCATATTTTGAGTTGTCATAATGCGACCTATTTCTTGCTTCCTCTTGGTAAGGCATATATAATAATAGATAATATTATAAAATAAAATAACATGGAACAAAAACAACAAGGTAATGAATCTGAACCGACAACTTCATTGGATGAAACAAGAAATGAGGAGCCTTGGACGCGTAAGGGTGAGGAACTAATACGCGAATGGAATGCAGATATAAAAAGACGCGAATCTTTACATGATGAATCCGGGTATTATTATAAAAAAATGCGAAAGCGTTGGGGATTACCTGCCATAATATTACCCGCGGTTATGGCACCAATATCTACTGTATTTTCTGATAAAGAATGGATAAAATATGTTAATATGACATCTTTTGTTATAGTTGCTATAATGGGTGGTATAGATTCTTTCTTTAGTTTTTCAACAAGAAAAGAAAGACATTTTAATCATTCTGCAAGATATGGTGAATTATCAACTGCTATTGAAGGTGAATTATTTAAAAATAAGAGATTTCGAATACAGTCTGATGTATTTTGTACCGAGGTTCGTATGAGATATGATATGTTGAACACAACTGCACCAGTAATACCAGATTATTTACAAGAACGCGAGCGACGCCGCCTCGCTGCAAGTGGTGCAGAGAGTGTTTAAATAGAATATTGTGGAATTATTGGAGCATCATAATCATAAGGTTCATATTGTAGCAATTCTTTTACAATCAAGTCATCTTTTAGTTCTATTGCTTTTGCTGCAGATGACGTCGTGGCCGGTGCTACTTCTTCATCACTATCTACAAAATCATCACCATGTTCGGCGTCGTCGTCCGTCACGACGCCCGCGGCATCATCTAGTAGACCATCATCACTGTCACCATCGTCTGCTTGTTCGTCGTCGTCGACGACTGTGTCGTCGGAATATTGTAGTTTAATCAAATTATCTGTATCATTAATATCAACACTGTCTAGTATTTTCGGATAATCACCATTATTTTCAACACCAGTTCTAATAATTACAATACCATTATATACTGAAATTGCATCATTATTATATTTTAATTTCCATTCTGTATCCACATGATTTTTATTTAATGGTTGAGTATAGTAAACAATCCAGTCCTCGTGCGCCGCGTCTCGCGCAACCCGGTCAATAACAATTGATTGAAATTTACCTTTGTTTGGATTCTTTTTATGTATGAATTTAATACATTCATCTTTAGAATTTATATTAAGATTTTTCATCTTATTAACAACAAATACAGATAAACCATCTTTTGTAATTGAATACCACTTCATTATATAAGTTTAATTCTCAATAATTATTTATAGTTCATTTTTTTGTACAAGACGCCTATTTATAATTTACTATATAGTATGCGTTATAAATTGTTTTTAACACTTTTTATGAATCATGTATTGGGTATTCGTCTGTATCCAAAAATTATATCAAAAAAAATCGCCAGACCACTGCTGTTAGATATTCAAAATAATTCGTGTCTAATGTGTTTAGAAACATTTTCTGAGAAAATACCATCTGAAATACATCATATTGATCATAATTCAAAAAATAATGTATTTGATAATTACGTAGCATTATGTTGTAATTGTCATGCGAGTATTCATAGATACAATAAGTCTTTACCTATAGATAGATATGAAAAACTTTTTAACGATACGTATCTCTATTAACTTGATGAATATACATCAATAATTTTTTTTACAAATATGTTTCTTTTAATATCTTCCGAATTCATTTCAATTATTCCAATATTATCTCCATACATTTCATAAGTATTTTCATAATATTTTTTTAGAAGTTTCAATAGATTATCTAATCCATTCTCAGATAATTCTAGATCACATTGACTCGTGTCTCCGGTAACAACAATTTTAGAATTTTCTCCTAGTCTTGTTAAAATCATTTTCATTTGACCTGGACTGGAATTTTGCATTTCATCTGCAATGACATATGTATCTGTAAAAGTTCTTCCTCGCATAAAGCCAATGGGTACAATTTCGATTTTACCAGATTTAAGCATCGAATTTAGTTCGGCTTTTGATTGTTCGTCAATAAAAATATCATACAGCGGTTGTATCCAGGGATTCATTTTTTCATCAATATTCCCAGGTAAAAATCCTAAATCCTCATCTTCTACTGATACTATGGGTCGTGTTAATACAATTTTATTTACTTTGTTTTCTTTTAATTGTTCTATTGCAATTTTACATGCAAGCCACGACTTTCCAGTTCCTGCTGGTCCATGTGCAATTACCAAATTAGTATCTCTATTTTGTAATAATTCAGTATACTTTTTTTGTTTCGGAGTTTGGATTTTGTTTGTTTTTGATTTTAAAGCAGATACTGATACATACGATAAAAATAATAATTTTAAATAGTACATATCTATTAGTCTTTAAAAATTTGTTATTTATTGCTATTATTTAAAGCTTCAGGTGTTTAATTTCATGATTTTTCAGATAAAATTGTAAATTATTATGACTAAAACAAAATTAATTATAACACCACATCCTGATTTTTGGGTAAAGCTATTTATACCAAAACATTGGAAATATTTAATAGCAAACATTGCTTCATTCGAATCAAACAAAGATTTACAAAGTGATAAATATGACATTTATTATTTATCTGATAAAGGATATGATTCAGTAAGCAAAATTATAAATAATCCATCAGATGGCTCATGTTTTGAATTATCACAATTGTGCAATGATAAATTTAATTGTAGAAAAAACATGAAAAGTTTACAAGATATTCCTTTTAAATTATGTTCATCAAGCCTTATTGAATGGCCAAAACCAGATGAAAAATTAGTGGCAAAACCCGTGAATGGTACCGGTTCTAGCAATATAAATATAGTCAAACATGGAGATAAAATTTACAATCCAGAAAATGATTTGTTTATAGTCGAAAAATATATTGATGATAAATATCCAAGAATTAGTGTAGATGGGTATATTTGCGGAGATAATATAGATATTTTAGCAATATGGGATAATAATTATTGTGAAGATATTCCAACAAATTTGAAAAGTTTAACATTTCCCAGTATTCATTCTAATAATACAAATATTTTAAAAAAATATAGAACTGTAGTTAAAGAATTAGCACAAAAAACAAATTGTAATAATCAAATAATTGATATCGAATTTTTTATTCTAAGTGAAGATGACATTCGAGTTATTGAAATAAACCCAAGATGTGGTGGTAATTATTTACCTATTTACCATGTAACAGGATATATGCCTTTATATGTAAGTGAACAATTAAAAAATAATATAATACCTTCAAAAACAGAAAAAATGGGAAAAGCTTATGTAAGATATAATTACGAATTTAGTTCAAAAAATAGTGTACAAAAAGGTGTTTATTCAAATAATATTTTTAGATTTACTGTTAACTCACATAGTTACGCACATTCATATGCCTATACGTTTGATGATAATGTTTCTATAAGTTGTCTAGAATTAGCCGCTCAATATGACGCATATTTGTTTTATAAAGATTATTAAATTTTTAACTACAATATTGACCTTTTAGTGGCTCCGGCGACGGTCCAACTAAGATCGCCGTCGAAGATCCAACGACAACCAATGTGATTATCCACCCAAAACAAGTTTTTGCGAATAATCTCCAATTAACACCAGATTTTCCTTCAAATAAACCTACCGCGACTGTAGCTCCGATTTGACAATGCGTGGTCGACAGGGGCCAACCTTGCCCACTCCCGTATATAACCACCATTGCTGCGCCTAGTTCAATACAGCTTCCTCTAACCGGTGTAATTGCCACCAACTTTGTTCCCATTGCATTCATAATTTTGTAACCATAGGTTGATAATCCGATAATCATACCAACACCACCTAAAGCTAAAATACAAAGCATTGCCCCAGAATCAATTTCAGCCGATTTCGTAACTTTTCCTCTGTTGTAAGCAACATAGGCGGCAGCAAATGGTCCCATTGCATTACTTACGTCGTTCGACCCATGCGAAAAAGAATCAACGCATGCAGTAAAAATTTGAATAGAATGGAAAAAATCTTCAGTGCGAGCATCATGTCTTTTCAAATTTTTATGGATATTTCCAACAGTTTTATTGGTTTTTAAATCTTTATGAACGTCTCTATTCAATTTATTTTTGATATACGATTTAATTACATTACCTGTTTCCGCAATAGGCGGTCCGCCACCTTTTGAATCATCCGTTATTTCTACATCTTCTACATCAGCCTGCATTTGTACGGAAAGGTTATTTGAATATTTTTTCTTATCAATTTTTTTGATAATATTTGTAAGCAATATCATACTTAAACAACTACAAGCTCCACCAAATATAAGTGATACTTCAATAGCAGGCCATAAATTCCCAGATTTGGCTTCTCTTACCAATCTAGAAGTACCAAACCTTTCTGTCTGGCCATTCGTACCTTTAATTATGAAATATGATGCATTTAGTGCTGTTGTTATAAATACGATAATGGGAAACCCGATTTTAGCTCTTTGATAAGAATTTTCGTATCTTAAAATGAACAAATTTATAGTTCCATATATAAAAGCTGCACAAATACCTGAAGCAATAGGTGAAATAACCCAAGAAATAGCAATTTCTGAAACGCCATCCAGCCACGGAAAACTGTCCCAGCCCATATTTACAGTTCCATTACCATAATCGTTTTTGCTATAATTCCATATAACACATCGATGTCCCCTCGACATTAGAGTCATACCAATAATACCTCCGATGCAACTATGAGTCGTACTTACAGGCATTTCAAAATAGCTTGCTAAAACTAACCAGATACCTACACACAATGTTACTACTGTCATTCCATATATCATTAGCCCAGGATTATCGGCAAAACAACCTGGGTCAGCAATTCCCTTTCGAATCGTTTTATTAACGTTAGAACCCATTAAGACTGCGCCAGAAAATTCAAAAATACTAGCCAAAACAATAGCTTGTCTAACAGATAATGATTTAGATCCTACAGAAGTACCAAAAACATTTGCTAAATCATTTGCTCCTATGCCGTAGGCAGCAAAAAATGCACATAATCCTGCTGAAACAATATAAAAAGTCCAGTCAGATTTGTTAAATTCATCCCTACTGGCTTGAATTTCATTTAAAATATTTATTAGGGGTAACATACCAAGACCCTTGGTAATACTGTGTGTTAATAATTTCATAGTTAATTCAACCTATGTAAGTCATACTTATATACTCAAAATAATGAAAATAAACAAATGCTTATCTATATTATTATGTTCAAGTTTCGCTTTAAATAATAGAAATTTGTGTGTTTTAAAAGCAAATTATATGGAAGGTGATTTATCAGGCGATTACCAATTGAGCGGTTTATGGAAGTTATACATAGAACCGGTTTCTACACAACCATTTCTTGAGAATATGAATCAAATTTCTTGGAGTGGTAATATATGGAATTCGCATAATAGAAAAATATTTTATTCTAAATATATTAACTTAAATAAATTTGGAACATTTTCTGAAGCATATGATAAAAAAACTCAAAATATTTTTCATGGAAGTTGGTATTGTAACAATAATGAATTAGTTATGACTAGAAAAAGATATGGTTATAGTTCTTATGAAACATATTATGGAATATATGAACCAAAAAATAATGGAATAATATTTGGTTCTTTTGTTTATGGCGCAACAGAACCCGAATATTCAGGTATATTTATTATGAAAAATTTAATGACTAGATTTAATCCAGTTATAAGGAATAAGATTCCAATGGAAGCCGTCGCTTGCGCAAGTCATGTGTTAGGTAAATGGAGAATGGATTATGAAACAGATATATCTTACACATCTTTTAATATAGAGTTGTATTCGAATTTAACTTGGGAGTCAATTGACTATGAATATAAATTGATTGGTAATTGGAATTTATATAATGATACAATTGATTTGACAACGGGTTTAAATGGAACTGGAAACAGATTGTGGTTATGGTTGAGAAGATTTCACAAGGGATATTCGGGTCAAAATAATCATTTAGAACAAGATAGATTATACACTGGTGTTATTCGATTAACTGGGGATAAAAAGATTAAAAATATTTTTGGAGAAGTGTGTGTTGGTTGGAATATTGAACCCGCTTTCATAGGTCATTTTAGCCTTAAAAAACTTTTTTAAAAAATATGGTTAATATTTAAATGATGTGGGGTGATATTAACAATGATAATGATATTAATCTTTTAGACATTGTTTTTTATGCTTCGCATCTTGATGTTGATATTAGTGGAAATCGTCCGGATCCTAAATATGATATCGTTTATAACGATGATTTTAATAATGGGTTATCTGGGCTTGCTGATTTTGTAAATGGTAAAATTCCTGAATTATCAAAATTTAATATTATAATAAGACAGATTGATAATGTTACTGAATATATAATACCAGATACATCAAGTAAGGAGATATGTGCCGCGAAATTGATTTTTGAAAATGATATTGATATTAGTGGTGTAGATATTCCTTCAGATTGGAAAGTAGGTATAAGAGGAAATATTGCACTTTTATATTCGTCTGTTCGAAATTCTATTGGAAATAAAGAATGGAGTATGCTTTTTCGACAAAACTTTACTAATAATATTGATGTATCTGGTGACAATCAGTTTGTAACACAAGATTGTGAATTGTTTCAAAAATTAAATGTTGTTATAAACAACGGCTATTTAGAACCAGAACCAGAACCAGAACCAGAACCAGAACCAGAACCTGAAATTTATAATGTATTTTTGGATAAGAATGTTTTACAAACTGCCGTTTATGAATGGGCAACTATGGATAATGCAGAA
>MDTC01196300.1_pt1 | contig 10257 bp, 6 predicted proteins | sample 811181 | NCBI WGS metagenome assembly MDTC01 (sample SAMN05326644, study PRJNA326480) | marine metagenome | isolation source: seawater | place: Pacific Ocean: North | collected 2011
TTTAAATTTTTTGAATTCAATTCCAAAAAAAACAACCTTTTTTGAGATTTTAAATCAAAGTAATTTAAAAGATAATATTGAATATCCCTATTGGTTTTCAAACTATGAAATAAATGAAAATACTAATTATAAATCAATTTTTTCAACTCCAAATATTGATGTAAAAACTGATAAAAAATTAAATTTAATATTTTCAAAAAAGTTAGATAGTGAAATTTTAACAGATCCAAAGTTTATATATAATTACAATTCTGGAGAAAATAATGTCATGCTCCAAGATAAAAATTTAAACATCATTATTTTTGATCTTAACGGAAGAAAAATACTAGAAAAAAAATTAGATTCTCAGGTAATAAGTGAAATTTATCAAGTTGATATCTATAAAAACAATAAATTACAATTCGCATTTTTAACCTCCAAAGATTTTATTGTCTTGGATATTAAAGGAAACTTTGTAAAGAAAATTCCTCTTATAAATTCAGGATCTAATAAGTTCTTATCAATTTTTGATTACGATAATAATAGAAATTATAGGTTCATAATTCAAGACGAAAAATCAATAAGAATGTATGATTCTAAATTTAATAAAGTAAAAGGGTTTAAAAGAACTAAAGTTAAATCTGAAATAAAACATAAGATTAAACACCTAAGAATTATGAATAAAGATTATCTAGTTTTAGTTGATAAACTGGGTACTCCACTAATTCTTGATAGAAGAGGAAATGTAAGAATCAAGTTGCCTAAAAATTTTAATTTAGGTATAAACCATTTTTTCAAAAACAATAATGGTCTAGTGACTATCAATAATTTAAATCAATTAGTTAGAATTGAACTAGATGGTAAAATATATTTGAAACAACTATCTAGTGAAAGAAATTTATTCGCTGCAGATAATAAAAATATTTTATTTCAATCAAATGGGTTGCTTACAATAAATAATTATGAATTTAAATTGCCATATGGAAATTTTAATGACATAGAAATTTTTAATTCAAATAATAACACTTATTTCCACACTAGAAACTTAGATACTAATCAATCTTTTTTATACAATAAAATTGGTAAGATTTCAGGATTCCCAATTTATTCTAAATCTAAAATTGATTTAATATTTGGAAAAAACAGGGAACTAATAACTTTAAAAGGAGATGAAAACGAAGTCATTTTATATAGCCTGAATTAACTATCAATAATAACATTAAATTTTTTTTCAAAATTTTTGATCATAATCTCTCTTACTTTTTTTAAATCAACTTTTTGACTTAACTCATTATTGATTGAAGTAACTCCTTTATTGTTAATTCCACAAGGTATAATTCCTTCAAAATATGATAAATCAGTATTAACATTTAATGCCAAGCCATGCATTGTTACCCATCTACTTACTTTTATACCCATAGCGCAGATCTTTCTTTCATTTTTAGATCCAATATCTAACCAAACTCCTGTTTCATTTGGATTTCCAAATGCCTCTATACCAAAATGATCTAATGTTCCTACAATGATTTCTTCTAAATCTCTTAAATATCTGTGTATATCAGTATAAAAGTTTTCTAAATCAAAAATTGGATAACATACTAATTGTCCAGGGCCATGATAAGTTATATCACCTCCCCTATTGGTTTTAATAAATTTTATGCTCTTTTTATCTAATTCTTTTTCATTAAATAATAAGTTTTTATCATCACCATTATTACCAATCGTGTATACATGATTATGTTCCATAAATAATAGATAATTAGGAGTGGATAAATTCAAATTATTTTTTCTATTATTTAATTTAATATCTATTATTTCGTTTTGGATTTGTTTTTGAACTTTAAAACTCTCTTCAAAATCAACAGAGCCTAAATTTATTACAATAACTTTTTTTGAGTTGCCCAACTAGTTTAAATTTTATATAAAATTAAAAAACATAAGCATTAAATAACTCTTATATGCGTATATTTGATAAAATGTCAAATCTTTCTGAACAAGAAATAATTAGACGAGAAAAGCTCAAAAAAATTCGTGAGCTTGGGATAAACCCATATCCAGCAGATTTATTTAATATTTCTCACAATTCAAAATCAATTAAATCTAATTTTATTGTTGGGCAAAAAGTTATAATTGCTGGAAGATTAATGTCAAGAAGAATTCAGGGTAATGCAAGCTTTGCTGAATTACAGGACAGTTCTGGAAGAATACAGGTCTACTTTAACAGAGATGAAATATGTTTAAGTGATGATAAGTCAAAATACAATGATTTATACAAGAAACTCTTAGATATAGGGGATATTATTGGAATTGATGGTGAGCTGTTCAAAACAAAAGTTGGTGAAATGACAATTCTAGTAAAAGATTTTAAATTATTGTCTAAATCAATTAAACCTCTGCCCCTTCCAAAAACTGATAGTGAAGGAAATGTGTATGATGAATTTAGTTCTCCAGAGCTTAGATATAGACAAAGATATGTTGATTTGATAGTTAATGAGAGTGTTAAGGATACATTTTTAAAAAGATCTAAAATTATTTCTTCCATAAGAGCAACCCTTGAAAATGAAAGTTTCATTGAGGTTGAAACACCTATTTTACAACCAATTCCTGGTGGTGCAGCTGCAAAACCATTTATCACTCATCATAATTCTTTAAATATTCCTTTATATATGAGAATTGCAAATGAGCTATACCTTAAAAGACTTGTGGTGGGGGGATTTGATGGTGTTTTTGAATTCGCAAAAGATTTTAGAAATGAAGGTATGGATAGAACACATAACCCTGAATTCACAAATCTAGAGTTTTATGTTGCTTATAAGGATTATAATTGGATGATGAGTTTTGCCGAACAATTATTGGAGAAAGTTGCGTTAGATACCCAAGGTAGCTCTAAAGTAAATTATGATAATAAAGAAATTAATTTTAAAGGTCCTTATAAAAAAATTGGGATTATTGATGCTATAAAAAGTGAAACTGGAATTGATGCCCTATCTCTGGGTGAGAAGGAATTAGCTGAAGCTGCAAAAAAAATAGGAATAGAAATTGATGATACTATGGGCAAGGGTAAAATAATTGATGAAATATTCGGAGAAAAGTGTGAGTCAAATTTTATTCAGCCAACATTTATTATAGACTACCCTAAGGAGATGAGTCCTCTTACAAAAGAACACAGAAACAACCCTAAACTAACGGAAAGATTTGAGCTACTAATAAACGGAAGTGAAATTGCAAATGCCTATTCAGAACTTAATGATCCAATTGACCAGCTTGAAAGGTTTGAAGATCAACTTAAACTATCTGAAAAAGGAGATGAGGAAGCTATGTTTATTGATCATGATTTTGTTAGATCTTTAGAGTATGGAATGCCACCTACATCAGGAATTGGAATTGGAATTGACAGATTAGTAATGTTACTAACAAATCATAAGTCAATTCAAGAAGTTATATTTTTTCCTCAAATGAAGCCTGAAAATAATGAATCAAAAATCAATTTGAATGAAAATGAAAAATCTATTTTAGAAGAAGTTAAGAACCATCAAAAGATTGAACTTAGCACTTTAAAAACATCATCAGGTTTAAGTAATAAAAAATGGGACAAAACTATAAAACAACTTACAAAAAACAACCTGGTTAAAGTTTCTAAAAACGATGAAGGTCTATTCGTAGAAATAATTTAAACGATTTATTATTTTTTTTGTAATTTAAATTTTCACTTTTTCAACTAATATTATGAAGACAACAGATCATATTCTTAAGCTAGTTTTGGCTCTAATTTTATTTATTCCAAACTTATATTCGCAAAAAAAACCTGAAAAATCTGACAAGGATAAAAAAGAGAAGACATACTCAGACATTATAACTGATAAAGCTATAACAGACAAAGGTTTATTTGAGGTACATAAGATTGATGAAAAATATTTCTATGAAATTCATGACAGTTTACTAGAAAGGGATATGTTAATGGTAACTAGAATTGCAAAAATGGCAAAAGAAATTCCATTGGGTGCTCATAAGTTAAGTGAACAAGTTTTAAGTTGGCAGAAATTTGATAATAACTTATTACTCAAAGAGCTTTCGTTTTCAAATTATGCTTCCGATTCACTTCCAATAAAAGAGGCAGTATCCAACGCTAATTTTGAACCAATAATTGCTAGTTTTAAAATTGAAGTTGAAAATAAAGAAAAAAATACGTTTGTGATTGATGTTACAAACCTATTCAAGAACGATGTAAAATCATTTGGATATCCACAGTCTTACAGAAAAAGAAATAAAATTTCTAGTCTCGATACAAAATTATCATTTATCGAATCTATAAGAAGTTTTCCACTTAACATTGAGGCTAAACACATAAAAACTTATAAATCATCTGATGCAAAGAATGGTCAAATTTCTATGTTACTTAACAACTCGATGATATTACTTCCTAAAAAACCAATGAAAAGAAGATACTTTGATGAAAGAGTTGGATGGTTTACTACTAGTCAAACTGACTATGGGATTGATAATCAAGAAGCTGAAAGTGTTACATATCTTGACAGGTGGAGGTTGGAGATTAAAGATGAAGACATTGAAAAATTTAAAAATGGTGAATTAGTTGAACCCAAAAAGCCAATAGTATATTATATAGATAGAGCTACTCCAAAAAAATGGAGAAAATATCTTAAACAGGGAATTGAAGATTGGAATGCTGCTTTTGAAGAAGCTGGTTTTAAAAATGCTATCATATGTAAAGATCCACCAACAAAAGAAGAAGATCCAGATTGGAGCCCAGAAGATATTAGATATTCTACTGTAAGATACTTAGCTTCATCAACATTAAATGCTAATGGACCTCACGTTAGTGATCCTAGGTCAGGTGAAATAATAGAATCTGATATAAACTGGTACCATAATGTGATGAAATTATTAAGAAATTGGTACTTTGTTCAAACATCTGCAGTTGATCCGAAAGCTAGAGGAGTTGAATTTAGAAATGAAGTTATGGGAGAATTAATAAGATTTGTATCATCCCATGAATTTGGACATACAATTGGACTCCCTCATAATATGGGTAGTAGTAGTGCATATCCAGTTGACTCATTAAGATCTGCAACATTTACAAAGAAATATGGTACATCTCCATCAATAATGGATTATGCTAGATTTAATTACGTTGCTCAGCCTGAAGATAAGGGTGTTGCTTTAATGCCATCCGATTGGGAAACTCCAAATGTTGGAATCTATGATAGATATTCAGTTATGTGGGGGTATAAACCCATACTTGGTGTTTCTGAGGAAAAAGAAAAAGAAATATTAAGGAGTTGGATAAGAGAAAAGGAAGATGACTTGACATACAGATTTGGACCAAGTGGAAGTATAGATCCAAGTTCTCAAACTGAGGACTTAGGTGATGATGCAATTAAGGCAAGTGAATACGGGATTAAAAATTTAAAAAGAATTCTACCTAAGCTTATCGAATGGACTACTAAAGATGGTGAAACTTATGATGAAATGGAATATATCTATGGTCAGGTACTTGGACAGTTTAGAAGATATATGGGACATGTTGCTACAAATATTGGAGGTGTATATCAGTTTTACAAAACATCTGATCAAGATGGTGCTGTATACACCCACGTAGACAAAAATCATCAAAAAGCATGCGTAAATTTTTTAAATAAACATTTATTTGAAACTCCTTATTGGATGATTGATAAAAATATTCTAAATAAAATTGAGTATGCTGGAACAACAAATAGAATTAGATCAGTACAATCCAGCTATTTAAGCAGAGTTCTTGATTTTGGAAGAATGGCCAGAATGATTGAAAATGAAGCACTGAATGGAAATAATGCATATTCATTAAATGAAATGATGGTTGATATAAAAGATGGTATTTGGTCTGAACTAAAAAATAATAAATCAATAGATGTCTACAGAAGAAATTTGCAAAAAAGTTTTATTTCTAGATTGGGATATATTATGAAAAATGAACAACCACCTACAAGGCCTGGATGGGGTTCATATATTACTTCGGTGAAGGTTGATGTTTCTGATATAAGGTCAATAACAATGGGTACTCTGTTAGATTTAAGGAAAGATTTGAACAAAGCAGCTAAAAGATACTCGGACAAAGTTTTAAAAAGTCATTTAAGCTATTGTATTGCAATGATTGATGATGCAATGAAGAATAGCTAGATTTTTAATTTTTGACCTATAATTAAATTATTGTTTTTAAGATTATTTTTTTTCATAATCTCTTTCACAGAAATTTTATGTTTTTTTGAAATTGAATACAAAGTATCTCCTTTACTTACAACATAGCTTGAATCATCATTATTACTGTTTCTATTTTTTATTTTTTTAGGTTTAGAAATTTGCTTTTTTGAGCCATCAAACTTCCATAATTTATATCTTTCAATAACAGTTATTAATTTTGATGGATAATTTGGATCCGTTGCATAACCTGCTTTTTTTAATCCATTAGCCCACTTAATATAATCTTTAATAGGGAATTTAAATAAGAATGAATACCTCCCCCTAGTTGTAAGGAACTCAGAATGGTCTTTGTAACTATCAATTGTATTTTTATATTTTCTAAAACATTCATTTTTTTTGTCATCATCATGATAAACTTTTTTTCCTCTCCATTCTTGGTGACATTTTATACCGAAATGATTGTTCGATTTTAGAGCTAAATTACTCCCACCTGCACCAGATTCAACCAAACCTTGAGCTAAAATTATACTTGCTGGTATTTTGTATTTTTTCATTTGACCAATAGCTGTTTTTGAATAAGTTTTGATATACCATTTTTTACGTTCATCAATTGACATGTTCTTAATAAATCTATTATATTGATTGGATGATTTATTTTTTTTATTGACCAAAGATTTATTTAATTTCTTTGCTGCTTTAAATGGAAATTTGATTATACTACAACTAGTAGAAAATGATAAAATGAATATTAAAATTAGAAGTTTATTTTTTGAAATGAATTTCATTTATATACATTAAAATTATTAATTACTTTGATATAAATTGATGTTTAGGCATAGTTATTGTAATTTTATTGTGATGAAACAAACTATTATATTAACAACATTTCTTCTATTATTTAGTTCTTGTTCCTCTGTAAGAGTAGTTACAGACTACGATTCTTCTGCTAATTTCTCAAGTTATAAATCTTTTGCTTTTTCAAAATCTCAAATTGATAAAATTGAAATTTCTGATTTAGATAAAAAAAGAATATTAAGTTCAGTTGAAAATCAAATGCTAAGCAAAGGTTACATTCTATCAACTAATCCTGATTTAATTGTTAATATTGATACAAAATCTAGAGAAGACGTATATATAAATAGGTACAATGAATATCCTTATTATGGTTGGTATCCTTTTGGAATGTCTATGTCAACATCTTACAGGCCGTCATCAAGAATAGTTGGATTATTATATATTGATATTATAGATGCAAAAACTGGAGCCCTTTTATGGCAAGGTAATGGTTCCGGAACTCTTAGCTCAAATAATTCATCACGCGATGAATTAATAAATAATTTTGTAATAAGGCTTTTAGAATCATATCCCCCTAAAAACTTATAAGTAACTTTTTACAACCTCCTTGGCAATATCATCAAATTTATTTTTTATTGGTCCAGAACCACTCGCATAAAGTTTTTGACCACCACCAGCACCTCCTATTCTGGAACAAATGGTATTTATAATTTTTGAGGCATCAATTTTTAAATTATCATTTAATGATTTTGAGATATTACATATCAAATTTAATTTATCCTTATTTTTGGTATAGAATACAATAATTGAATTTTCTTTTTTAACTAAAATATCAAAAGACAAAGATTTCATAGCTTCATTGTCTAAATCAATATTTTCAATTAGAATACTATATCCTTTTTCATTCATAAAATTTTTTGAGTATAATTCTGAATAAAAACTAATTAATTTTTTTTGACTTTTCTTTAAAACTTTTGATAGACTTGAGTTCTGATTTTTTAAATTTTTAACAGACTCAATTGCTCCTTTATTAGTTGATAAAATTGATTTTAGCTCAGTAATTTCATCATTTCTGTTAGTTAAATATATTAATGAATTTTTTCCTGAAATTGCTTCAATTCTTCTTATTCCAGATGCAATAGAACTTTCAGTTAAAATCAAAAAGTTTCTAATATTTAAGGTGTTTTTTACATGGGTACCTCCGCATAATTCATATGAATCTTTATACTTAATTGTTCTTACTTTTTTCCCATATTTTTCACCAAATAAACCAATAGCTCCATTATCAATAGCAGTTTTATAGTCTTCATTTCGATTTTCAATTAAATTGATTGAATCATCTATTCTATCATTTACAAATTTTTCAATTTCTTTAATTTGATTATCATTAATTTTTTTAAAATGAGAAAAATCAAATCTTAAATTATTTGAAGACACTGATGATCCTTTCTGTTCAACATGATTACCTAAAACATGTCTTAATGCTTGATGCAATAAATGAGTTGATGTATGGTTTGAAGAACATTCATTACGATTTTTTGAGTCAACAATTGCAATTACATTATCTGAAATTTCAAGGTCGGATTTATTGCAAAAATGAATAATTTTACCATTCTCTTTCTTTGTATTATGTACTAAAATTTCAGAGTTATTTTCAAAAATAATCTTTCCTTTATCACCGGATTGACCTCCCCCCTCTGGATAAAATGGTGTATTATCTAAAACTATCTGACAAATTTCCTGATTTTTAATTTTTACATATCGATATTGGTTAATTACTGTTTTAGACTCTAAATTATCATATCCACAAAAACAGTCCGCTTGTTTATTATTTAATACTATCCAGTCTGATACAATAGACTTAGATGATGTCTTTGATCTTATTCTTTGTTTTTCTAATTCAATCTCATAATCATTTTGACTAAACATCATTTTTTTCTCACTTAAAATAAGAGATGTCAAATCAGATGGAAAACCATAGGTGTCAAATAATTCAAAAACATCTTTACCAGAAATAGTCTTAGAATTAGATTTACTAATCATACTTTTTAATCTTTCAATGCCGGAGGAAAGAGTTCTTAAAAAAGATTTTTCTTCCTCTTTAATTATTGATTCTATTAATTTTTTTTGTTCAAATATTTCATTAAAATTACCTCTAAATTGATCTGATAAAGTTTCTACAAGTTTAAAAATAAATGGCTCTGATTGATTTAAAAATGTATATCCATATCTAATTGCCCTTCTTAAAAGTCTTCTTATTACATATGATGATCCAGTATTTCCAGGTATTTGACCATCTGCAATACAAAAAGATACAGCTCTTACGTGATCAGAAATTACTCGAAATGCAATGTCAATTTTATAATCTTGTCCATATTCTAAGTCAGTAATAAAATTTATTTTATTAATTAAGGGAGTGAAAATATCAGTATCATAATTTGATTTTTTATTTTGGACAACCCTAGTCAATCTTTCAAAACCCATTCCAGTGTCAATATGTTTTAATGGTAAATCCTCTAAATCTCCGTTAGATTTTCTATTATATTGAATAAAAACTAAATTCCATAATTCAATTACTTGAGGATGGTCTTTATTTACCAACTCTTTTCCAGGTATTTTATTTTTTTCTTCGCTAGATCTTAAATCAATATGAATCTCAGAACATGGACCACATGGACCAGTATCTCCCATTTCCCAAAAATTATCTTTTTTATTTCCATAAATAATTTTTTCATTATCAATTATTTCAGACCAAAAATTATATGCCTCAATATCTTTTTCAATTTTATCATTTTTATTTCCCTCAAAAACTGTTACATATAAATCTTCTATTTTTAATTTATATACTTCTATTAAAATCTCCAAACTCCAATTAATAATTTCCTTTTTAAAATAATCACCAAAACTCCAGTTCCCTAGCATTTCAAACATAGTGTGGTGGTAATTATCTATTCCAACTTCTTCTATATCATTATGTTTACCAGAAACTCTTAGACATTTTTGAGAATTAACTACTCTTTTTGTTTTGATAGATTCATTTCCAAGAAAAATATTTTTAAATTGATTCATTCCAGCATTTGTAAACATTAATGATGGATCATTTTTTGAAACAATAGATGAAGAATGAATGAAGAGATGTTTTTTTTCTTCAAAAAACTTTATAAAATTAGATCTGATTAAATTAGAATTCATTGAAATTTATCTTACAAATAGAATCTTTATATTTACAAAGTAAAAAATAAATAGTTAGAACTTAAACAAAAGTTATTCTTTTATGAGTAAATCAAA
>MDTC01002134.1_pt1 | contig 10256 bp, 7 predicted proteins | sample 811181 | NCBI WGS metagenome assembly MDTC01 (sample SAMN05326644, study PRJNA326480) | marine metagenome | isolation source: seawater | place: Pacific Ocean: North | collected 2011
TCTATTTGCACCTTTAATATCTGAATATTGTAGTTCAAATTTTTCTTCTTCTATATTTACCTGTTCCATAACATTATTCATTAATTGTGTTCTTAAGCTATATGGTAGATAATGAAAATTTATACCTAAAAATTTAGTTGCACTATATTTTTCAATTGGTATTACAAGAGGAAATGTATCATAGTGTTTTAATTTACTTTTTGTTTTTGGATCATAGCTATAAAAATACATTCTACCAGCTAATGGAAAGTTTGCTCTAGTTCCTTCTCTCAATATATTTTCTGGAGTTATTTTATAGTTTCTAAGTCTTACATATTTTTCTCTTAACCAAGATAACGCAGTTCTAGCTCTCTGTCTCCAATCATCAGAACCAACTAATGAACTTAATGTTGATAAACTTTGTGCCATATATTATTTAGTCTTTAACTCATTCTCGGTTATTAGCTTGAAAGTCCATTTTTTGCGTTTACAGTACTTTACCGCTGCTTCCCATTTAGCTTGATTTACACCCCATGTTTTTACTTCATACAAATATCGATTAGTTTTTTGTTTGCTTAATACGGGTGGTTTTGTTTGTTTTTTAGGTTTGATTTCTATTAGTAGTTGTTGTAAACTGCCATCATGTTTTTTAACTTTTATCCAAAAGTCAGGATAATATGTATGAACCTTTCTATCTATAGGTGATCTATATGGTATTTTTACCTCTTCACTTGACCATTTTACAATGTTTGGATTAGTATCACAATACACCATAAAGTTCCTTTCCCAAGAACTCCTATATATTATATTGGAAGGATTACCTTTATATTTTGATTTATTGATAACTTTGTACCGACCTTTATATGCCATAAATACTCATAATGTGTTCTTTATATTTAGGAATAAATGTCAAATCCAAATCGTCAAAATAAAAATGTTTTTAGACAGGTGAATTTAAATTTTCCTCAAGACATAGGTCAAGAAGATGCTGCTCAACAGCATTATATGATTATAGATTGTTTCGCATCCAATATAAGACAAGGGTTTCAAACTAATAGTAGACCTGATCTTTCAGTTGCTTTATATATTCCACCAGGAGCATTAAAAACATCTTACGCTTCAAAGTATGAAACGTTTGAAGGATATGAAGGAGTAGTAAGTAAAGTAAGAGCACAAGCCAATGCTATGAGTAGAGATGGTGGAGGTGCCGCAGCCAGAGGTGGAGGAGTAATGTCTGGTGCAAATAAAGAAACTGGATTGATGAGTATTATATCTGGAGCTTTAGGTGCAGAAGCAGCTGAAGGTGCAGGTTATGCTTTAGCAAAAGCTGTTAGAGAAAAATCTGATATTGGAAAAGCTGCACTTATGGGTGCTGGTGTAGCAATAAATCCATATTTAACAGTGTTTTATTCAGGTCCAGGTGATTTTAGAACACACACTTTTTCATATGATTTTATAGCAAGAAATCCAAGTGAATCTCAACAGATACAAAGAATAATTACTGGCCTTAAATACAGAATGTTACCTGGTAAATTTACAACTCAATCACATTCTTATTTTTTAACATTTCCACATCAGTTTAGAATTAATTTTTATTTAGATGGAAAAGAGTCTAATAGAAATAAGGTTTTTAGTATTCAAAGATCAGTGTTAACAAACTTGTCTGTAGATTATGGTGGTGCTGGTGTACCAGTTTTTTTTGATGCTGATTCTTATCCATTTAACATTAAACTTGATGTTACTTTTCAAGAAATCAAAGTTCTTACAAGAGATGATGTTTCAACATCTACAGATGGTACAATACCAAGATCAAATAATCCTGCAACAGCTTAATTAGGTAAAAATGTCAAAATATTTTTCTTTACTACCTACCATACAATATAATATTAGTAATGATTTTGATAATGATGATTTTAATGATGTTACTGATATATTTGTCAGACAAAAGTTAACACAAGCAGTAAAGGATAATGCTGTAATATATTATCCATATGTTGTTCAAGATAAGGAACGACCAGATATTTTATCTCACAATTACTATGGAGATGTTAAATATACTTGGTTGATATTTTTTGCTAATGATATTGTTGATCCTTATTATGAATGGCCAATGGATCAACAACAATTCAGCTCTTTCATAAGCAATAAATATGGTTCAGTATCTGAATCTAAGACAATTGTTCATGAGTATAGACAAATAATCAGGGAAACATCATTGAATCAAAGTAAATATTCTATAACAGTTGATAAAGATACATACGATAGTTTATCAGCAACATCAAGAGAAATTATATACAAATATGATTATGAAGAAGAATTGAATGAGAAGAAAAGAGAGATACAATTAATAGAAGATGTATATGCTGCATCAATTTTTAATGAAGTGAGAAGGACTTTTATAAATGCCTGATCAAAATGATAAAAGTTTTGAAATTCATAAAATGGATTTACATACACCAAACTTACCTGGTGAAACTGTACCACTACAATCTTTATATACTTCATTAAAAATAAAAGAAGATTTATTTTTACCTTATATTAGTGGATCAATCACACTATATGATGCTGCAGGATACAATGAACTGTTTCCATTAATAGGTGAAGAAAAATTAGAACTTGATATTTCAGTTCTTCAGTCTCAAACAAATGTTGTGGATAACATTAAAGGTCTTTTTAGAATTACTAGTGTATCACCTCAAAAAAGAAGAGATAATACAATTGGTTCTATGTACACTTTATCATTTGTAAGTAATGAATATTTTATCAACATGAGAACTAAAATTTATGATTCCTTCATGTTTGATAATACTGATGAACAATTAAAGTTAAGTACTATTGTTGAATTAATATTCAACAAATATATAAAAAATAATATAAATGAAAATTATGAAGAAGATGGATACTATAAAAAAGATATTGATGTAGAGGAAACCTATAAGCCATATCAGATAATTTTTCCAAATATGCAACCATACCAATCTATCATAATGTGTGCACAAAAAGCAATATCAAAAAATTTCAAAGGTGCAACATTTTTATTTTATGAAACTTTGAAATCATTTAATTTTAAAACAATAGAATCATTATTTGAACAAGACCCAAAATTTGAGTTGAATTATATACCTACAACTTCTTTTACTGAACAAGATGAAAAGCAAATACAACTTCAACAAGAAACAAGTGATAAAAGATTAATCGATCAATTTGAGATTGTAAAATCTTTTGATGTTTTTGATAATGTACAGTCTGGCATGTATTCATCAAAATTGATTGCAATGGATTTTGAAAGATTATCTTACAGAGAATATGATTATGAATATGTACCAACACATGATATAAAAAATAGTACTACAACCATAAATGGCAAGAAGTTACAGGTATTAACTAAAGTAGGAAAAGATGGTTCAGTAAGTTTACTTTTAGATAGAAGTAAAGCTATTACAAACAATAAATTATGTACACAAAATAATGACAATTTAAATCATCCTGATCAAAAGATTCATTTCACTTCTACAAATTTTGAACATGATGTTGATTTTCAAAGAAATTTGAAACAAGCAGGTGGATATAAAGAGCCTGGTATTGTACCTAGTGATGTTGAAAAAACCAAGCTACAAAGACATTCTCAATTACAACAGATACAAAACATACAAATAGCTGTTCAACTTAAAAATAGTGAGACAGATATAAGGGTTGGTGATGTAATTAAATTTAACATGCCATCTGAAACAGCTCAAGAATATAATCCAAATGTTCCTCCTGGCGAACATTTTTATTATTCTGGAAAATATATAACATCAAGAGTTACATATAGTTTAGACAAAGAAGGTCTTACAGTAGAACTTGGACTAGCTAAAAATGCATTAGAAAATCCAATGCCTGATTTTGATCTATCCGTTTTAAGTAAAGAAAAATTAATTAGTGTTCTAGAAGCAAATCAGAATCCTGATTTAGATTATTATGGAACTCCAAATTTTGCTAGAGCAGCTAAGGGTGGTGGATTATGAGTTTTTTGGGTAAAGAAGGATTTGTATGGTGGATAGGAGTTGTTGAAGATAGATTTGATCCTTTATATCTTGGCAGATGTAAAGTTAGAATATTAGGATGGCATACTAAAGACAAAGCTATTTTACCCACAAAAAATCTACCATGGTGTTCTCCAATTCAACCAATAACATCTGCTGCGCAAACTGGTGTTGGAATATCCCCAACAGGTGTTGTAGAAGGTAGTTGGGTTTTTGGTTTTTATAGGGATGGTAATGAAGGCCAAGAACCAATGATGTTAGGTACAATGGGTGGAATACCACAAACAATAGCTACTTTAAATCAAGGATTTAATGATCCAAGATCTGATGTTGAGTATATACCTTTAACATTAGATGAAACAAATACTGTCATTGAAAATAAACAAGAATTAATTAATGTACCTAGAGATCCAGTATACTTACCTGAAAATTATGATGGAAAAGATACAGGTGCTAAAGCTACTATTTTAAATAGAGGTGAAGGTGGTTCTAATACAGAAATATCAACATATCCTGATGCAAGGTATGTTACAAGAAAAGAACCTACAACACCGAGACTAGCTAGAGGTACAAAAGAAGCTACTGCTCATAATACTATAAGTTCTGCAGGTCAGTTTAGACCTCTTGATGGATCTTTATATGCAAAAGACCTGACAAGAATGACAAATATAAAAAGAGCAAGAGGTGGGTCTACTGGTGATGATGAAAATTTTAATGAGCCCTCTATACAGTTTCAAGCAATTTATCCATATAATCATGTGCATCAGTCAGAAAGTGGTCATGTAATAGAAATTGATGATACTCCAAAACAAGAAAGATTGCACTGGTTTCATAGATCTGGAACTTATGTTGAGATGCAAAATGATGGTGATTATGTTACAAAATCTGTAGGGGATACCTACAACTTAACTTATCATAATAGTTTTGAAGCAGTGAAAAATGAAAAAGTATCAACGATATCAGGTGGTTATGAATTGTTTGTAAATGAAAGAGGTGTACCTGGTAATGATTATTATTTAAAAGTTGGTAAACAAGGTAATGCTATTATTGAAGCACAGACAGGTAATATACTTTTAAATGCTGGTAGAAATAATATAATATTGAATGCAGGAGAAATACAAACAAATTTTTCAAAAAATGTTGCAACGTCAACATCAGAAGATTATACAATATCATCAAGAAATTATTTTTCAACTGCTACAGGTAATACTGAAATATCTACTGATGGGAAATTATCATTAAAAGGTACTCCTATTAATATATCTTCCGAAGGTACTATGACAGCAACTGGTCAAGTCTTTACGCAGACTTTTTCAGACCAATCTATTGAAAATTTACAATCATCTTTATTAGAAGTACCATCTGAATATGCAAAAGAAATAAATGCAACTTTTGGAAAAATAAAATTAGAAAGTATTGATTCAGCAGGTACTGGTGGTATTGAACTTAATACAGGATTAGCAGGTAAAGCTAGTCAAATGAAATTTGGCTTGAAAGGTGATGTTACGCTAACATCTTTGCTTGGTAATATTGAAACATCTGCAGATGTAGGTAATATCACAACTACTGCAGTAAAAGGTAATATTGAAACAACAGCTGAACTTGGTGATATTAATATAGCAGCAACAGGTGGTGAGTTAACAGCTGAAGCAAAAGCAAAGAATGTTAATATTAAAGCTGGCGTTTCAGTAGATGTAAATGGTACACAAACAGTTATATTAAAAGCAGGTACTGGTGTATATCTTGGTAAAGATCAAGCTACTGAACCAATTATATTGGGTAAAAAGTTTTTAGAGAATTTTACAAAACATTTTCATGCAACAGGGTCTGGTCCATCTGGACCAGTTGAAAATGCTGGTATATATACTCAAACCTTATCAAAAAAAGTTTTTGGATCATAATGGCATTAGTTTTTAGTACTTTGAAAAATCAATTAATGGTTAGATTTTCATCTTTCAATAATAGTCCTAACGAAGCAGCAAATCATATTGCTAATTCTTTTGACCTGTATATTCAAGGCATAATGAATATGGGTAACGGTTCTTTTGCAGGAATGCCAGGCATTTCAGGATTAAGATCAGAACTAACAAATATATTTGCTAGAAGACAATCATCAAAAGTTGCTATAGCAAATCAAATTTCTCAATCATTCGATAATTGTATGAAAACTTTAAATACAGTTTATCAAACAGGTCCTGTTAATACTGTTTCTTTTTCAGCATTTAGAGCACAAAACATAAACTTGTTTAATACATTTCAAAATTCTGGTGCACAATTTGGTCAAAAGTTAGCAAATAATATTGATCAATATGTTAAGTCAAGTGTTATACAAGGTATAATACCTGGAAGTCCACCAATTCCTTTTTCAGGTCCACCAAAATGACGACATTAACTCAATCAATAATTGATAAAAGAAAAGACATTAATGCAGGTCCTGATAATGTAATTTTTGCAAGATTAGATGCTCTAAATGCAATACAATTAACTAAAGATATATTTACTGGCAATGCTGATGATTTTGTAAATAGAAATTATGCTAGCAGTACTACACAAAATTTGTATGAATTGGCAAAAGCACAAGCAGAAATATTAGCATTTTGTAGAGGTGCTAATACCAATCATATACAAACTTTCGGTAATTTGAGTAATACCACAGTTTATGATACTTCTACAGTAACATTTACTTTTCCAACAAGTACTACTTTTGGAGTACAAATATTAACATTGGATGGTGAAACTGAAATAGCATTTTCTAATACTCCAGGTAGTACACAGACAATAACTAATGATGATGGAACATCAACCACTTTAAGTACATATTTTAAAAACTATTATTTTGCACAAAATAGAAAAACAGGTAGTTTAGCAAAGAGTACTGATCCAAATGATTTAAACGCTATTCTAAGGCCAACAGCCATAAATCCTATTGGAGCAAATACAGCTTTTACTGAATCTGGTGAGATTGGAACGTGGAATGAATTTTATGCTGTAATGAATATTGAAAATTTGGAAACTACAAATAATGTAAAATTTGTAACATTAGAAAGATCGCTTGCTAATGGTAGTGAAGGGAGTTTTGAAGTACCCAAATTATATGATGCTTTAGTATTAAAACGAAATATTGAAGATGGTGGGGAAGATGCAGATTCACAAGCATTTGTAGCAGTTGTTGTTTGTGAAGGTTTACAAATAAATCCAAATTGGTTACCTGTTGGAAGTAATACTGGTGATTATTCAGCAACAAATGCAAATACATATAAAGCTACTTTATTAGATGATGCAGATTTTAAAACAAAATGTGGTATATTTAATTGTGATAACATGGATGCCAATACAAATCCATTGTTTAAATCATTATCAGCAAATCTTGTATCAACCAGTCAAGAAGTTCCTATCTTTAGTGATAACTATCCAAATATTGAAAAGAATCCTCTTAAGCCTTTTGTAACAAATAAGGCTGAATTGCAACCTACTGGTCTGGGTGATAATGATTTATTTTGTGGGAGATATGTTCATATAGAAAAAGATAGAAAAAATGCAAGTGGTGGAGATGATGAAGATTATAGGTTTGTAATTGATACAGCATCAAAGTATTTCTTACAAGTAAACCCATTATTAACTCTATCTTCATCTGGAGCATATAGTATAGCTAGTGGAATAGCTAGTGATACTGATTTTCAACATCAGTATTCAGAAAATATAGCAGCTGTTGTTGATACTCTTACAGGCATGACTCATGATACTACTAATTATCCATATGAATTAGCTAAACAAATATACAATGGAACAACTGAATACAATTCAGGTACAAAATCATTTGGATCACATACATATGCCTATACAACATATCCTGCAACTACAACAACAGCATTAGCTGGACGAAGTTCTACTGAAAGCACTTCATCTACACATACTATAAAAATAAATGCTGATGGTACTCCTAATGATAGTGGGGCTGTTTCAATTACATTAACTTATGATGCTACTCCACCTCAAACTAATCATGTTAATCATTACTATTATATTTTAAAAGCTGACGGTGATAAGCTAAACTATGAACCACATATTGTTAGATATACAATTTCAAGAAGTGGTAGTGAATTAAGCTATACATATCAAATGAATACATCTGTTAGTACAGGTGATCAATTTTTAGCGCCTATATTGTACAATCAAGTTCAAGTATGGAAAGAAAGTAATGCAGGTCAGAGAATAATATACATGATAGACAATCTTTATAGTTATCGTAATCTTAGAGATCCAAATTTTGAGGCATATTACGATGGTGTAACTTCAGCAACACCATTAACAAATAAAGCAACTGCACAAGCTAACTATGAAAATTTCTATGATAGAATTTCAGATACAAATTCCAAAAAAAGTTCTTGGCAAACAGCACACAATAATTATAAATCCAGTGCTTTAACAACTACTTCAACATTAGACTATGAAACTTTAATTTTTAATGATGAGCTTAATGATTACAAAACTTCACTTAATACTTTTGAGACATCAAGATTAGAAAGAATTACTACATTATCAGCAAGGATAGGTACACCTACTTATGCTAACACAGATATTGCACCACAAGATGACTCAGGTACACTATATGCTTATCAAGTTACAACTATTCCAACTATTGCAGGTAATGTAACTGATCACAATACACAAGAAGCTAATGTAACACCCTATGGTAGAAAATTATTTGATGTAGTGAATAGTTTTCTTGATTCAGATACTGGATACTTAAGGGATGTTCTAGAAAAAATAAATAATATTCAATTTGCTTTCGATAAAATAAATCAAGATCGAAACATATATGAAGTGTTAAATAACAGATCAAAACAGTTGTAATATATGGCAGAAGAAAATACAGATACTTGGAGATCAATTACATTAGGTGATAGTGGATCATTGTCTCCATTATTTGATGCTGCAGCAAATGCAGCGGAAGTAAATAAAGCTACATTATCAGTTGCTAAAACAAATTATGAAATTGGAAAAGCATTAGCCTTAGCCACACTTAATCCAGCTTTAGCTGCATTAGGAGCTATAATTGATGAAATAGATAAAAATTTACAAGATTTAGAAAATTTAGGCTTTTTTGCTTTATTTGTAAATCCTACAACAGTTGATCCTAAAACAACTAAACCATTAACATATGGTAGGTTTTTTAACGCTGGAGAAGTTGAAGTAAAAGGTTATTGGGATTTTAACAATGAATTGGTTGGAGCTATAAATGGTAAAACTGTAAAAGATCATCCTCCTAGAGAAACAAATGTTGAAGACGAAACATTATATGAAGTAGGTGTAGATATACCTCAAGCTACAGATAGTTTTGGAACACCATTAACTGTATTGGTACCTAACAATGAAACTGCTGATTCATCAAGTGGTGGTACAAAAAATAAAATGACTGGATTGATTGAAATGACACCTAGTGATGTTATATCTACTATGGTTGAAGCATTTTCAGATGAAGGTGATTTGAAGCCTCAGTATCTTGATGCAAATAATAATTTTGTTGATAGTGAAGCTTTAGCTGCAGAATCACCAACAACTAAAGAAAAGTCAATCACATATGTTGATAATAAACCAACTTTTTCAAATAATGCAGAGGTAGGTGGAATTGTTTTAATTTGGGGAGCAACAGATATAAGTAAATTTAGAGATTTGGTTTTTAGCCTAAAAGAGTTTTTTAATATTATAGAACTAGATGAATTATTTAATTCACTTAGAAAGTTGATAAAACCTCAACAAGTAAAAGTAAATGTACAAGATGTACATCAATTGAGTATACGGACAGGTGATGCAGGCAAAGAGGTTGTTAGATCACCTGCAAGTTTTCAAGCAAAACTTGACAATTTAAAAGAAGGTGAATCTATTGTACTTGTTGAGGTTGATGGTGAATTAGGTAGAAATAAAACTGGATTTGAAGCTGAGATTGTTAAAAAAAATACTAATAGAATTACTCCAGAAATTAAAAAAACTATACCTCCTGCAACTACACCCATCAATATTAATACATTACCTTACTATGAAGAAGAATTAACACTACAACCATTGAATACATTTGAAAAAAAACCAAAACCTGGATTTTTATTAGTCGAAGCCATAGAAAAACAAGACAATGAACCAATACAAACAAGCGAAACTTCAGAAAATTTAAAAAGTCAAAAAATTGGTCAAAAACTAAAAACTAATCCAAAATATAGTAATGAGTCAGAAGATATACCTAATTCAGAAAAAGAA
>MDTC01143841.1_pt1 | contig 10256 bp, 10 predicted proteins | sample 811181 | NCBI WGS metagenome assembly MDTC01 (sample SAMN05326644, study PRJNA326480) | marine metagenome | isolation source: seawater | place: Pacific Ocean: North | collected 2011
ATTAAATGATTATTCTAAAGATAAATATTCAAATTTATTGTTTTTAAAAATATTTGAGCAAGTAAGAAGACTTAAGAATATTTATTATAACTTTTATTCAACTAAATCAAAACAATTATACCAAAAAAAGAAATTTTCTAATTTAACTTTTAAAGAATTTAGAAATTATACGTATTTGATTTTTAATATTTTAAAAATAAATAACAAAAAATATTTGGTAAAAGAGATTTATCCTGGCTGTTTTTGCATAGAAAAAAAAAATTGAAGTTTAAAGTATTATTGAATAAGGTAAATTTTAAAGTTGAAAATTTTCAATTAATAAACATAAAGACTGATTAATTTTATATAAATAATAATTTGTGCAATACTTATATCAATTTGTGGTTTTTAGAATATTAATTTCTTTATCTAGATATTTAATATTTACTTCACTAAAAAAATTTAAAACTCTTTATAATCCCCATGATAAAAATTCTCCAAATATCACAATTTATGACACAGGAAAAACCGGTCTATCACACAATTTAGTTTACAGAAATTTACCAACAGAATTTAATCTTAAACAAATTAAGAAAAAATTACTTCAATTTGGTGGAAGAAAAGTAGAATTGCTTATTCATCCACTAAAGTCTATTGATTTTATAAATTTTGATAATTTTAAAGTTCTTAGTATAGGTCCAAGAGTAGAATCAGAACTTATGACCATTCGCTCTTTAGGTTTTAAATGGAAAAATATTAAAGCTATAGATCTTCATTCCTACACAAAATTAATTAATTTGGGAGATATGCATGATATTAAATATGACGATAACTCTTTTGACGTTGTAATTAGTGGGTGGACATTAAGATATAGCACAAATGTAAATTTAGCTATGTCTGAAATGTTGAGAGTTGTAAAGCCAGGAGGATTAATCTTGATCGGTTTTTCTTACTATAAATCTAATGAAGAGTCGAAAGAAACAAAGACAAATAAAGATTTAGAAAATACAATTTATACCACGAAACAAATTAAAGAATTTTACAAAAATAATATTAGAAATATATATTTTGAATTTGACGCATACGCGGATAATCCAAACATAGATAGAAAGTCAACAATTATAATAAGAATTAAAAAATAGATCTTTTTAATTATTTATTATTCTTTAATTTCAAGTCGTAAAAAAACAATAAAAGTATATAAAAAGAATTTATATATTATTAAATTATTTAATGTTTCAAATTATTTTATTCTTAACTTTAATTTTTATTTTTTTAGAGATATTAATTTTAATTTTGTTTAAAAATTTTAAACAAAGTTTTCAATGGTTAATTTCTGATGAAGATATCAACCCTAAATTTTCAAAAAAAAAATTTAATAATTTTTTAAGAAAAAGTTTTGACACAAAGCTTGGCTGGGATAGAAAAGCATCAACATCTGGTCATGAATTTTCAAATCGAAAAACTTTTTTCACAATTAACCAGCTAGGTTTTAGAGGGAGGAAAAAATTTAAAGTTAACAAAATGTCTGTTTTTGGCGACTCATTTGCTTTTTGCAGGTATGTAAATGACCATGAAACTTGGGAACATCATCTTTCAAAAAAAATTAAAGGTAATGTATCAAATTATGGTGTAGGAAATTATGGACTTGATCAAGCTTTTTTAAAATATTTAAGATATAAAAAAAAATTAAAAAATCAAAAAATTATTTTTTGTGTAGTTCCTGAGACAATTGCAAGAGTTTTTTCTTACTGGAAACACTTTAGAGAATACAAAAATATATTTGCAATTAAACCTTTTATTAAAATTTCAAGAAGAGGATATCAAATACATAAAATACCTAAACTTGAAACTAATACAATTAACAAAGATTATTTACGATTTGATCAAATTTTTTTAAAAAAAGTTATAAAGAAAGATATTTATTTCAATTTAAAATTTAAAAAGAATATTTTTAAATTTCCATATTCAATTTCTTTTACTAAAAGATTTTTGTTAAATTCAAAAATTTTTTACTATTTAATTTTACATAAAATAAACAATAATTTTTTAAATACTAATAATAATCAATATTATAATTTAGCATATTCAAGTGTATTACAAGAAAATATTATAGAGTCTCATAATTATTATGAAACAATTTATTTTAAAAAAAATTTTAAAAATTTTTTAAATTTTCTAGACAATTATTTCAATAAAAAGAAAATAAAATATAAAATACTAATTATTCCTCAATATTACGATTTGAAATCGAATAATACGAGACAGAAATATATAGAATTTTATAAAAACTTGGAAAATCCTAATATAATTGATCTTAGTGATGACATACTAAAGATCAGAAATTGGTCAAAATATTTTTTTAAAAATAGCTTTGGTGGACATTTAAATAAATCTGGTAACAAAATGTTGTCTAATATAATTTATAAAAAACTTAAAATTTAAATATGTCAAAAATTATTTGGATAACTGGTATTTCCGGAACAGGAAAAACAACGCTTGCTAAATTTTATCTTAAATACCTTAAAAATTTTATTTGGATTGATGGCGATAAATTTAGAGAGCTCTTTTTAAATGATCTTGGATATACTTTGAGAGATAGAAATAATAATGCTGAAAGAATTATAAATTTTTCAAAATTTTTATATGATCAAAATATTTCATTAATAATTTCTGCTAATTTAACTTCAGAGAAATATAAAAAAATTATCAAAAAAAGATTTAAAAATATAATCCATATTAATATCGAGGTTGAATTAAGCAAACTAATTAAACGTGATAAAAAATCAATCTATAACAAAAGAAAAAATGTAGTTGGAAAAGATATCAAAATTTTAAAAAATTCAAAATTATGTGATTTTGAAATAATGAATAATGGGTCAAAAAAAGAATTACTAAATCACGGTAAAAAGTTATTGAAAGAGATTAAAAAAATAAAATCGTAATATAAATAATGTTAGGAAAAAAATATATAAATACTCTTTTTAGCGCTCTAGATAAGAGACAAAAAATTAAAATGTTATTTTTTGGATTATTTATTTTAATTATTACTTTCTTGGAGTCTTTTGGATTGGGAATGTTTTATCCTTTTTTACAATCAATCACAGATAATGAAATCAATTCTTCTATAAAAGAGTTTTATTTTAAGACAAAATCTATTTTGAAAGTTGATACAAGCATAGAAGTTTTATCAATTTTAATTGTAGCTATAATAATTGTGACTAAAAATATTATATCTTTTATATTTGAATATTGGCAACTGACTTTTTTAAATGAATTAAGACTAAATTTGAAAAGTAAAATCCTTAAGTCTCATTTCCAAAATGATTATGAAATAAGTTCAAACATTAAAATGTCAACATATGTAAGAGACTTTAATTCAACAATAGAAAATTTTGTAAATACATTTTATTATGTAATACAATTTTTTATTGAAATAGCCATTTTTATAGGAATTCTAATTTTAATTTCAATTATTCAATCTAAACAAATTCTAATATTTTCAATTTTAATAGCACTGTTAGCTTTAACTTTATTTTTAATTTTAAGAAAATTAATTACCTCTTATGGAAAAAAGCATCTAGATTTACAAGACAAAAGTTTAAAAAAACTAATTGACATACTTAATTCTACTAAAGAAATAATAATTTTTAAAAAAGAATCAATTTTTATTAAACATTTTAAGTCGATAGAGTTTAAAAATTTAAATCTTATAAAGATTGTAAGTCTAATTCAAAAATTTCCTAAGTTTTTTTTCGAAAGCTTAGTGATAGTTAGTTTCACAATTTTCATTTTTTACTCAAAAAATCAAGGTATTGAATTAAGTAATTTACTTCCGCAATTAAGTATTGTTTTTTTAGCACTTCTAAAACTTTTACCTGCTGTAACTAAGATATTATTTTATTCTCAAAAACTTAATTTTGCTGAACAAGCTGCAATTAAGATTTCTGAAGATATTAAAACTTTTAATAGAGTAAAAAGTGAAACTGGTACTGAAATGAATTTATTTTTTAAAGATTCGATTGAATTAAGAGATTTAGAATTTAAATACAAAAATAGAAAAAATCTTATTTTTAAAAATCTTAACTTAAAAATAAATAAAGGAGATTATGTAGGCATTCATGGACCATCTGGAGGTGGTAAAACAACTTTAATAGGATTGTTTTGTGGATTCTATAAACCAAACAAAGGTAAAATTATAATAGATGGAAAAGAAATAAGAGATTTGAGAAAAACAAATTGGTTAAGCCATGTAAGTTATCTGACTCAAGAAAATAATTTAATTGACGAGTCCATACTAAGAAATGTGACATTCGAATTTGATGATGATAAAGTTAATTATGATTTATTTGAGGAAGTTTGTGCTCAATCAGGTCTAAGTGATCTTATCCAAAAATTACCTGAAAAATATAATACTGAAATAGGTCAAAAAGGAATCACAATTTCTGGAGGGGAAAGGCAAAGGATTGGGATTGCTCGATCATTATATGCAAAAAAAGAAATATTAATATTTGATGAAAGTACCTCAAATCTTGACGATGAAAATAAGTTAAAATTTATTGAAACTTTAAATGAATTAAGTTTAACTAAAACAATCATTATTATTAGTCATGACAGGGACGTTACAAAAAATTGTAAAAATAAATATTCAATTAAGAATAATAATTTATTTTCTTCTTCTTAAAAAAAATAGGTCATCAGCTAATTGAGTAACTTGTATTTGTTTTTTCTTACTTAATCTGAATACATATTTTAATATTTCTTTTTTTTTTAAATATGGAAACTTTTTCATTTTATATTTATTAGACAATATATTACTTGCATTTAATTGAAATATCATATCTTCTAAAAAAGAACTTTTTAAAATTAATTTTTTTGTATTTACTTTAAGTTCATCGAGACTTGAATTAAGAGTATTTTTTTTTGGATAAAAATTTTTTATAGAAGAAAGTTTTTTTGAATATTTTTTTTCAAGAAAATTAATAAATTTTTTATAGAAAGTTTTATTTGTATTTGAATTTTCAATTATTAGCTTTGGTTTTTTAGATTTTTTAAAAATAAAATGATTATTTTTTTTGCTTCTTTTTAAAAAATTATAACACTTATCTAAATTATTAAAATAATAACCAAATTCTTTATACATTTTAGCTTTTTTTTCATGATCACTTTTCGAAAAATATATTATTTTTTTTTCTAATGTTGCTGCTTCAAGAAATGAACTACATCCTGAATGTAAATAAATATCACATGCAGCAATCCATGGTGTAATTACGTCTTTATAAATAATTTTTATATTCTTAAGTTTTTTTGAAAATCTTGTTTTAACGATATTTATATCTTGACGTGGATGAGGTCTGAAAACAATATTTAAATTAGGATAATTTATAGCTAATTTCTCTAATAAGTTTATCAAATTTAAATAATTATCTTTTTCTATTTTTAAATATTTATCAAAATTTTTTTTAATTATTGTCTCTTTTTTTCCCATTTCAAAATTATGAAACCTAAATTTATTAAAAGATTTTTTTTGCATGACCTGATCTACTGGAAAACTTGATGCAACAAAAATAAATTTTTTATACCTTTTTTTAATTTGTCTAATTTCATTTTCATAAAATTTAATATTATCCTCTTTAAGTAAATCAAATTTAGGGTGTCCATATAGGCAAAGATTTTTTTTAAATCTATTAAATATAGATTTGTTTGAAGTATAATCTTTTTCTCCCCACAAAAAATAATCATCTATGTTATTTAAAATTTTTCTATGTAATCTGGTATTTTTTTCATGTTTATCCAAATTTAGTATTGGCCCTTCTTCGTCTAATATACCCAGAAAATTTTTTTTATATTTTTTTTTTAAAAATCTAAATCCAAGTTTAGGACCGCCTTTGGATAATAAATAAACATTTTTATTATGTTTAAATAAATTATAAACTTTGTTTTTTTCCCCTACTACAACATCAAAATTTGAATTTTCTAAAATTTTTGAAGCTAAGAAAATTTTAGCATGGAACTCTCTATCTTTTATTTCTAAAGGCAAAAGTACTGTCATTTTTTTTTATTAAACAGCATCTTTGCTATTTTTAAGTCAAAATTATCATCTATATCAATTGAGCTTGTTTTATCAAACTTAGCAACTGATACTTTTCCATCAAAAAGATTTTTGGATTTTAAAATATAATTTGGATTAGTAACATAACAAATTGTTGACATGCTATAAACTTTAGGTGCCTTTTGTCTTCTATAAAATTTAGTTTTATCAATTACTATTTTTGCTAACCCTCTTTTATCTAATTCGACCATATTAAAGTAAGGATTTCTGTCAGACTCCTTTACAGTAATCAATGCATCTGTTTTATCCTTAATAAATTTTTCTATTGAATAGATTATTTGATTTTTTTTTCTTAATGGTGATGTGACAGACATTACTACTAAAATGTCTGGGTATTGTTTAATTTTTTTTAAATAATTAAGTAAATGCTTCCACACATCTATCTCTTTAGAGTCTGATTTAGCTAAATTTTTTGGCCTTATAAATGGAACTTCAATCTTATTTTTTTTCGCAATCTTAATTATTTTTTTTGAATCAGTAGAAACATATATTTTTCTAAATTTCTTAATTTGTTTTGCCATTTTAAAAGTCCATTCAATTAGTGGCCTATTATGAAATAAAATTGTATTCTTGTTTTTTATTCCAACAGAGCCTTCTCTAGCACATATTAAACAAACTATATTTTTCATACTGTCAAATTTCTGATTGACAAATCAACCTTTTTTCTAATAAGTTTTTCTCTTACGATTTTCAAACTATCACCAACAAAATTCAAAAGGTTTGCGGTTGCTATAGCCTCAACTTTTTTATTTTTCTTAAAAACATCATAAAAATGAGTAAAATTTCCTAAACCTCCAGTAATTATAAATTTGTAATCAAACTTTTTAAGTTTTAAAAGTAACTTTTTATCAATTCCATTTCCTGTCCCATCATTATCAATTGAATTCAGATAAACTTCTGCAAATTTAATATCTGAGATAAATTTGAGATATCTTTCAATTGTCATTTCAGTATTTTTTTTACCATTATGAATATAAACGTAATGATCTTTTTTTTTATATTTCACATCTATAGAAATTATCACTGACGATGATCCATAATTATCAGATATTTTATTAATAATTTTTTTATTTAAAAAAGCTTGTGAATTTATTACAACTTTATCTGCACCATTTTCAAAATATTGTTTTGCATATTCTGTGGTGTTAATACCACCTCCAAAAGACATTGGAACAAAAACTTTATCAGAAATGTATTTACAATTCTGTATAAATTTTTTAATATTTTTTTTGTCTGATATATCAAGTATTATTAGCTCATCAATAAAATTAGAAACATAGCTAAAATTATAATTTTTGTTTATCCACTCTTTCTTTCCAATTTTTTGTCTTCTAAAATTTCTACTTTGTATAAAATAGCCACTGTCATATAATAATGTAAAAATAAGTCTTTTTCTTAACATGAATATTCTAGAAAGTTTTTGATTAAAATAATCCCATTTTTTTGACTTTTTTCAGGATGAAACTGTACTCCAAAAATATTTTTATTTTCATAAATAGATACAAATTTTTTTTTGTATTTTGAAAATCCACAATTTTTATTATTTTTATCAATACTAGCATAAAAACCATGCACAAAATAAAAGTCAGAATTTTTAGGTATATTTTTTGCTAAAATACTATTTTGTGGAAATTGAACTTGATTAAACCCTATATGAAAATCAATTTTTTTTGTCCTACTTTTTAATGAATTAAAAACTAAATTATTTAAATTTAAACCATTTGTAGTGCCAGATTCATAACTTTTTTTACCCAAAAGCTGCATCCCCAAACAAATACCTAAGATTGGTTTATTTTTTTTTGCCTCTTGAATAATTAATTCAGATAATTTTCCTTTTTTCAACTTCTCCATTGCAGTTTTAAAATCACCTACTCCAGGTAAAATTAATCTATTACATTTTTTTAAAATTTTAGGATTATTTGAAATTACATACCTCTGTTTAAGAAATTTAAACAATTTCTCAATTGAGTAAAGATTACCCATTTGAATATCAATTATACCAACTGTATTTATCACTTAAGCAAGCTTAAATTTTTTGTTCCAATATTTCCCCTTTTTCACAAGGATTTTTTTATTTGCAAACTTATCAAAAACTTTTCTCAGATCATTTAATTCTAAGTTATAATAACTCAAATAATCTTTTATGAAAATCTTTGGAACTTCATGATCATAAAGATTAACTAATGAGATTGCCTGATCCCTTGACATGGCACCCCTTCTTACTTCTATACATGCATCTTGTGTTGCTCTTCCAAAGCCAAATTTTAAAAACATTAAATAAGTGTGAAGACAATATAATTTTTGATCATTTTGTGCGAAGTTAGTAAATGTCGCTGGGTTTGATTTTTTGCTTTCTTCCAAATCAAATTTATCTTTTGCAAAAAGATAGTTTTTATATGGATTCCAATTATCAAAATAAGAATAATGAGCATAATGTAATTTTTTTGATAAATTTAACTCATAAAAGAATTTTTCAGATTTTAAATTAAATTTACTAAATATACTTTTGTATTGATTTGAAAGATAAATTCTTTCGACATATTTATTATCAAATAAAAATTTGTTTTGAGTACTAACTTCACCTCCATATTCTACTTCTCCATCCTCTCCATACATTATCAGATCTATTCCAAGCTTATTGGCAAAATTAAAAACAGCAGCAAGAACTGCTGTTAACCAACCATAATAAGGTTGTCCATGATTTAGAAGGCCTTTTTTATTTATTTTTTGCATGAGAATTGGATCAGGATCAAGACTAACTAAATTAAATCCTTTTTTTATGAAATTATCTAAATTTTTTAATCCAATCGAAGTTTGTAAAGGAGGATTAATAGTTACACAAAGTGGATTAAGTTTATATTTGTGTTTTAAATTATAAGCAACATAACAACTATCTTTGCCACCACTAACTGGCACAATAATATCAAAATTATTTTTTTTTGATCGAATATCTTTTGCTATATTTATCCATTCTTTCTCTCTTTTTTTCCAATCAATTTTTTTTTTTTTCAACATCCATTGACAGGCATTACAGTAACCTTTGCTATCAAATGTTATCCTTGGTCTTGTAGAGAGCATTAAACAAGATTTACAAACTTTGAGATTAGAAGTGCTCATAATGTTATATGATTTTTTTTCTTTAATACTAGAAGGTATGTGTTATTCAAGAAAAAAGTATATATAAATAAAGTTATATAACTTTACAATTCATAGATTTTAATGAAATTAATAGATAATCATAAATATTATTAGCAGTAATGAAATATAATCATCATATTAACAATGTTCTTGAAAATGTTATTTGGATAACAGGATGTGCTAGATCAGGAACAACAATTCTAGGAAAAATACTCTCCACTTTAAAAAATGTGGAATATGCTTATGAGCCTGAGTTTTTATTTAGTCTATTACCATCAATAAACAAAATAAATAGGAAAGAATGGCTTAAAATTTATAATGCTTATATTGTTGAAGAACTATTATTTAATTTATGCACAGGCCGTCGAACAAATTTTAAGAAAAATGAGGATAGCTATATAGGTCATAGTTTAGATTCCAAGAAAATAAAAAAAAAAACTTAACTTAAATATTAGAAGAGGTAATTTTGATAAATATTTAAGTAAAAATAAAAAAATTTTAGTTATAAAAATTCCAGATGTCACAAAAAATTTAACAATACTTCAAAAATATTACCCTAAAAACAAATTTATAGTAACAGATAGAAATTCAAGCTCAATAGTAAAATCTATAATCAAAAAGAAATGGTTTTTAAATAACAAAACACTACCTTGGATTTATAATAATCCAGAATTATTTGGTGAAAAAAATTTCAAAAAATGGATAAAGTTAAATGAAAAACAGAAAGCTAATTTTTATGTAAAGTTTATGAGAATGAATTGCAAAAAAATTAAAAACAAAACTAATTTTAGTTATGATGGATTAATAAGAAATCCTCACAAAGAGATTGAAAAAATTTGTAAATTTTTAAAATTAAAAAAAACGGTAAAAACAAAGGAAATAATTGGTACTGTCAGAACTAGAAAATAAAATAATTGACATTAATTTATTAAGAAATAAAAAGTTATTATACTGAAATGCATGGTGGGAAATCAGTGTGAAATTCATTGGCTGTTCCTGCAACGGTAAAAGTCCGAGCGCCACCCAG
>MDTC01146860.1_pt1 | contig 10256 bp, 10 predicted proteins | sample 811181 | NCBI WGS metagenome assembly MDTC01 (sample SAMN05326644, study PRJNA326480) | marine metagenome | isolation source: seawater | place: Pacific Ocean: North | collected 2011
CAAAAAGATATCAAAAAATTTAATAAACTTGCAGATGATTGTAATTTAACTGAAAAAGTAATTGTAAGAGACAGAACTCTGCCTCCAGAGCAAGATTTTGGAATTACCTTAAGCAATCGGGCAGGAATGTTGAAAAATGCAAAACATCAAGTATTACCTCTAAAAGAAAAACTTAATAAGGCTTGTTATTACCCAGCATATACCTTTTTTATGGATTATAACGGTGATGTTTTGATGTGTGCACATGACTGGGGAAAAAAAAGAATTTTAGGCAATTTAAATAAAAGTTCTTTTATTGAATTGTGGACATCTAATTATACGAAAGTTAGTAGGTCGATGTTAATAAGTGGTAACAGGTCTATTTCTCCTTGTAATATATGTGATGTCAACGGTACATTGATAGGAAAAAAACATGTTGATGCATGGAAGATAAAATATGAAAAAAAAAAATAGATTTAAATTAGGTACTTGGATAACTAGTTTTAATCCTTCAGCATTGGAAATTATTTCAGAATTAAAATTTGATTGGATATGTGTAGATATGGAACATTCTACAATTAATTTTGATCAATTATCTATCTTAATTTCAATAATACAAAAATCTAAAATCGAAGCTTGGGTTAGGGTCGGAAATAATGAGTTACTTGAGATAAAAAAAAGTTTAGATTTAGGAGTTGATGGAATAATTATTCCAATGATTAAATCAGAGGAAGAAGCAAAAAATGCTGTAAAATTTTCTAGATATCCACCAGTTGGTATTAGAAGTTATGGTTATTGTAAAGCTAACAAATACGGAGTTAAATTTAATCAATATCTGAAAAAAAATAGGAATTTAAAATTAATTTTACAAATAGAGCATATTGAGGCGATAGAAAATTTAGAAAAAATATTGTCAGTAAAAAATGTTGATGGAACTTTTATAGGTCCATATGATCTTTCAGGCTCGATTAATCAACCCGGTAATTTAAATTCAAAGAAAATGAAAAAATTGATAAACATTTATGAAAAAATTTCAATAAGTAAAAAAAAACCTATGGGATTTCATCAAGTTAAAATTAATTTTAATGAGATAAATTTGAAAATAAAAAAAGGTTATAAGTATATTTGTATTGGTACTGATTTAGAATTTTTAGGTAGTGCTTATAAAGACACTATGAAAAAATTTAAATAATAAATAAAATGAGATTGTTTGGATTTATACCCACTAGGATGGGGTCAAAAAGACTTCCTGGTAAAGCATTAATGAAAATTGGAAATAATACTTTAGTTGAGGAGGTGTTTAAAAAATCAAATAAATTTAATGGTTGGTCTGAACTCTCAGTAGCTATCTGTGATGACGAAGTTAAAAAATTATTAACAAAAAAAAAGGTTCCATATATTATGACATCAAAATTACATAAAAGATGTCTGGATAGGGTTTGTGAAGCTGCCCTCAAAAACAAAAGAATTAAAAAGAATGATATAATAGTTTGTATACAAGGAGATGAAGCAATGGTCACTGCTAATATGATTAAAAAATTAGTTGTTCCATTCAAAAAAAAAAGTTGTAATTCAACTATACTTTCAATGAAAATAAATCATCGTAATGAGTATGAAGATGAAAATGTCGTAAAGTTGATTTCCAACAACCATAATAAAGTATTAATAGGTTCTAGATCTAAATTACCTTATATGAAAAAATTTAAAAAAGGTATAGCAAAAAAAATTATTGGTATTTATGCATTCAGGTTTAATTCTTTAATAAAATTTAAGAATACAAGACAATCGTTTTTAGAAAAAATTGAGTCTTGTGATACAAATAGAATCTGTGAAAGTACAGGTGATTTGTATGAAGTTGAATATCCATATCAAGAGATTATAGCCATTGACACGATTAAAGACCTCAAGAGAGTTAGAAATATTTATAAAAAAAAATTGAAAATTTTATGATAAAAGTAGGTGTTATTGGATGTGGGGTTGTTGGAAAAAGACGAGCTTATTATATTTCTAAGCAAAAAAATTTAAATCTTAGATATGTTTCAGATATTAAATTTAAAAAAAATTCTATTAAGAAAAAAATTTTTTTTTTTAGAAATTATTTGGATATCATAAAAAAAAAACCTGACGCCGTATTTATTACACTCCCAAACTACTTGGCAGCCAAGGTAACAAAATTATGTTTATCAAAAAAAATTCACGTTTTCTGTGAAAAACCACCTGGAAGAAATATAAAAGATATTAAATCTGTTATACAAGAGGAAAAAAAAGATAAAAAAATAAAATTGAAGTACGGATTTAATCACAGATATCATGGTTCTATAAGAAAGGCTAAAAAGTTAATTGATGATGAAAAATTTGGAAAGATCCTAAATATTAGAGCAGTTTATGGCAAAAGCAAAATCGTTACATTTGGTAAAAATGAATGGAGATCATCAAGAAGAAAAGCAGGAGGCGGAATCTTGTTAGACCAGGGGATACATATGCTTGATTTGATTTATTTATTTGCAGGAAAATTTGAGAGTTTTAAATCATTTATATCTAATAAATATTGGAAATATAATGTTGAGGATAGTGCTTTTGCTTTAATGAAAAGTAAATCAGGTGTTATTGCTTCAATTCATTCTACAGCAACTCAATGGAAACATAAATTTAATATTGAGATAACTCTTGAAAAAGCATCCTTAATTTTGTCTGGGATATTATCGAGTTCCAAATCTTATGGTGCAGAAAAATTAACTATTCTTAGAAAAAATAAAGGTAAATTTTTAAAAAAAACATTTAGATATAATAAAGATTATTCTTGGAAAGAAGAAATATCAGAATTTACAGATATAATTATGAACAATAAAGCCGTAATAAATGGTAATAGTAATCAGGCACTCGAAGTAATGAAAATGGTTACTAATATTTATGATAATGATGGAGAATGGAAAAAAAAATTTAAATGAAAAAAAAAAGGTTTTTTAAAGAAAAGAATTTAGATCTTATAAGCTTTTCTAATAAATATATAAATTATCTTTTTGATGTATTAAAAAAAATAGATAAAAAAAAATTGGTAAAGTTAGAAAAAATTCTTGAAAAAGTAAGAAAAACTAACAATACAATATTTGTTGCAGGAAATGGTGGTGCAGCTGCAACAGCCATCACGATTGCGAATGATTTAGGATTTGATGTTTTAAAAAAAACCAAGATAAACAAAACTTTTAAAATTCATAGTTTAAATGATAATCCGTCCGTAATAACAGCAATAGCAAATGATACCGGTTACGAAAATATCTTTCTAAATCAACTTAAAATTCATTTTAAAACTGGAGATATCCTTGTTATTTTATCTGCCTCAGGTAATTCATTAAATTTAATAAAAGCAACTAACTGGGTTAAACTTAAGAAAGGTAAGGTAGTTGGAATATTAGGTTTTGATGGAGGTAAATTAAAAAAAAAATGCGATTTTATAATTCATATTGATACTGAAAAAAATGAGTATGGTCCAGTTGAGGATGCTCAACTTATCATAAACCACATTTTAGCTCACTGGTTTCAAAAAAAATATTCATAATAATTTTTTATTTATGAAAGAAAAAAATATTTTAGTTAATGTTGGAAATACTGAAATTGATTTATTCGAATTTATTGATCAAAATTCTGAAGTATTAAAAAATCAATATTTGAATATTATACTTCAACTAAGTAATTTTGTTATAAACAATCAATCTTTAAAAGATCGATTATATTTTAAGGATTATTCTTTATGGGAAATGTCACTTCTTCAAGAAAAAAATATTTATAAAAATAGATTTATTTTTAAAACAATCAAATATTTAGCTCTTAAAAAGATCATTACAGATAATATAAATGAAAATATTAAAATTTTTTATTTGGAAAGTGATTTAGCCTCATGTCTTGAAACTGAATTTAAAAATTTGAATATAAGTTTTGTAGGTAAGACTTTTTCATTTTTAAATAAAATCAATCAATTAATTAAAAAAAGTATCCCGCTTCATTTTTTGTATTTTTTATACTATTTCTTTAAAAATTGTTCATTTCACAAATTTAATGACAAAGTTTTAATCAAAAAAAAATTTTTAATTTTTTCTTATTTTACCCATTACGATATGAAAAAATTTAATGAAAAAATTTTTTATCCTAAACAATGGACGGGTCTATGGGAAGAAATAATTGAAAATGCAAATTTTTTCCAAATATTTTTACCAAACGAAAAATTGAAATTTTTTTTTCAAGTAGAAAACTTAGTAAAAAAAAAAAATTTTAAGAATTTAAAAAAAGAAAATTTTATAAATTATTTCATTTATTATAAATATTTTTTAAAAGTTTTTAGAGATTTCAAAGTCTTCAAATCAAAAATTTTATATTATAATATAGTAAAAAAAATTAAAGATAGTGAGAATTTAAGATACTTTTTCGAAATAAATGAGGAAATATTTATTTCCTCATTTTCAGGTTATACCCTTTTGCAAAATTTACTATGGATAAATATTTTTGAAAATTTGTTTAAAAACTTACCCAAACATGATTATGGGATGTATCTTTTTGAAAATCAACCTTGGGAAAAAGCATTTGTTAGATGCTGGAAAAAATATAACCAAGGTAAATTAATTGGTTATTGTCATACAACTGTCAATTTTTGGAATTTGAATTATTTTAATATAAAAGATTATAATTCTTCAGATGATTTTAAGAAATTTAGTCCAGATTTAATCGCAGTTTCAAGTGAAATTTCTAAAAATTTTATTGTTAATCAGTCTATAAATTTAGATAAGGTTATTGAAGTAGAAGCTTTAAGATATAACTGGATCTTAGATAAAAAAAAAGATTTAAATGATAAGCGTATTGAAAATAGAAAAATTATATTTTTAGGTGATTATGATAAGAATATAAATGACAAGCTTATAAAAATATTAAAACAATCAAAAGATGAATTAATGGACTTAGGTTTTCAAGTTTCGTATAAGCCTCACCCAGCTACAAAAATTAAAAATATAGATAATAAAATATCTGTTATAAAAGAAGATTTAGAAGATTTAATTAATAACTATAGATATATAGTTTCATCTAACTCTACGTCAGCTATTATTGAAACATTAAGTTGTGGACTTAATACTTTTTTATTTATTGATAAAAATAACTTTAATTTATCACCAATTAAAAACACTAAAATCGAAAAAAATGTCGAGTTTTTTTTTACAAAAGACGAGTTAATTAACAAAATAGAAAACTCTCAAAATAATTTTGAGGCAGTTGAATATTATTATTTAGATAAGGAACTAAAGCGATGGAAAAAGATACTAGAAATCAAATAAAAAAGATCAAGCTTTTAATTACAGCTATACCCTTCATACCTGTTATCAAAAAATATAAAAAAAAATAGAAAGAAGAAATTTAAGTTATACTATTTTGAAAAGCACTCAATTTATAAATGAAAAAAAATTTTTGAAAATAATTCACAAATATGATGCCTTATTATCAGGAGATGATGAGATTACAAAAAAAGTAATTGATAAAGCAAAAAAACTAAAAGTAATATCAAAGTGGGGTACTGGCATTGACTCTATTGATCATAAATACGCAAAAAAAAAAGGTGTCAAAGTTTTTAACACAAAAAATGCATTTACTAGTGGAGTTGCTACCATGGCAATCGCAATGATTTTATCATTTTATAGAAAAATCATTATAAATCACAATGATATAAAAAAGAATATTTGGTCAAAATATTCCGGGGAAACCTTAATAAACAAAAAAATAGGAATTATAGGATTGGGCAATATTGGAAAAAAAATTGCTCAAATGTTGCAAGGTTTTGAAACTATAAATTATGTAAATGACATTAAGAAAATTAATCAAAGATTTCTAAAAAAATATAATTTAAAAGCCAAAAGTAAAAAATTTATTTTTCAAAATAGTGATGTAATAATCATAGCTACTGATTTAAATAAAAAGTCATATAAATTGTTAAATAAAAAAACTTTTAAATTATTAAAAATGAAGCCTCTGATAATTAATGTAGGGCGTGGAAAATCAATTGATAACTTAGCTTTAATAGAATCTTTAAAGAAAAAAAGAATAATTGGTGCTTGTTTAGATGTTTTCGAAAACGAGCCCTTAGAAAAAAATAGTATTTTAAAAAAATTTGATAATTGTATTTTCACAAGTCACAATGCTTTTAATACAAAAGACGAAGTTGAATTTGTTCATAAAAATACATTAAATAATATTTTTAAAGGTCTTAATTTAAATGCAGAAAATATTAAAAAATTTTAAAAATAAAAAAGTTATTATAACAGGTCATACTGGTTTCAAAGGCTCATGGTTATCTTTGTGGCTTCATATGAGTGGAGCAAAAGTATTAGGAATATCAAATGAGGTTTTACCAAATCCATCACACTTTGAGTTAGTAAAATTAAAAAGAAAAATCATTTCAATTAATGAAGATATTAGAAATTTAAAAAAGATAAAAAAAATATTTAAAAATTTTCAACCTGATTTTGTATTCCATTTAGCTGCTCAATCACTAGTAAAAAAATCTTATACAGATCCTATAACTACCTATCAAACAAATTCATTGGGTACTTTGAATGTATTAGAAAGTTTAAGAAACTTAAAAAAGAAATGTGTGGCTGTAATTATCACAAGTGATAAAAGCTATAAAAATCTTGAGATTAAAAGAGGATATAAAGAAGATGATTTACTCGGAGGTATTGATCCGTATAGCTCCTCTAAAGCCTCAGCGGAACTGATAATTCAAACTTATATAAAATCTTTTTTCAAAATAAAAAAAAATATCATTATAGGGGTGGCTAGGGCAGGTAATGTTATTGGAGGTGGAGATTGGTCTCAAGACAGGCTAATACCGGATTGCATTAAATCTTGGTCAAAAAATAAAAGTGTTTTAATTTATAATCCAAAATCTACTCGACCATGGCAACACGTTTTAGAAGCTTTATCAGGTTATTTAATTTTTTCAGAGAAACTCTCAAAAAATAAAAAATTACATGGTGAGGTTTTTAATTTTGGTCCATCCAACAAAAAGAATTTTAATGTATTAGATGTAATTACCAATATGAATAAGATTTGGAAAAAAGTAAGCTGGAAAACATCAAGTAAAAACAAATTATATCATGAAAGTAGACTATTAAAGTTAAATTCTAACAAAGCTAAAAATATTTTAAGATGGAAATGTATTTTAACATTTGAAGAAACTATAAAACTAGTCGGTTCTTGGTATAAATCTTTTTACGAAAATACAAAAAAAAATCAAATAATTTCAATGAGTCAAATTAAGATGTATGAAAAACTTTTTTTAGAAAGGAATAAATAAATTGAAAGTTGTCATTTTAGCAGGTGGTCGTGGAACCAGAATATCCGAATTAACAAAATTTATTCCTAAACCAATGGTTCCTATCAATAATATTCCAATTTTAATCCATTTAATAAACCATTATAAAAAATATAATTTTAATGAATTTTATATAGCTGTTGGATACAAGTCTAAAGTAATTAAAGATTACTTTAAAAAAAATAAAATTAAAGATTGTAAAATAAAATTAGTTGATACTGGCCTAAATACTATGACTGGAGGAAGATTAAAAAGATTATCTAAATATTTAAGAAACAAAACTTTTTTAATGACGTATGGTGATGGTTTAAGCAATATAAATTTAAAAAATTTAGTAAAATTCCATAAGAAAAAAAAAAAATTAGTGACACTTACTGCTGTGAGGCCACCAGCAAGATTTGGAGCTTTAAAAATAGTAAATAGTAAAGTTAAATATTTCAAAGAAAAATCAAGCCTCGATGAAGGGTGGATAAATGGTGGTTTTTTTGTAATAGAGCCAGAAATTTTCAAATACATTAAAAATGATAAAACTTACCTTGAGCGCTCACCACTAGAGAAAATAGCGAGTACTGGAAATTTATCAGCTTTTAAACACCATGGGTTTTGGCAATGTATGGATACTTTAAGAGATAAAGAAATTTTAGAAAAGAAATTAAAAAAAAATTGAATAAGTCTATTTTAATTGCAGGTGGAACAGGATTTATTGGATTTCACTTGGCAAAAAAATGTTTAAGTTTGAATTGGTCAGTAACAAGTTTGTCAACATCTACTCCAAAAAAAAATCGAAAATTAAAAAAAGTTAACTATAAAATATGTGATATATCTAATTATAACCAAGTTAAAAATAAAATTAAACTTGATTACGACTATGTTGTGAATTGTGCAGGCTATGTAGATCACTCTCATAAATTAAAGACTTTGAAGAGTCATTATATTGGGTGTAAAAATTTATCGACTCATTTTTTAAATTCCAAAATAAAAAAATTTATACAAATTGGATCATGTATTGAATATGGTAAAATTAAATCTCCCCAAATAGAGAGTAATTTAAATAAAAAAACCTTTTCAATTTATGGAAGCGCAAAACTGTTGAGCACACAATTTTTGCTTAAATTATTTAAAAGGTTTAATTTTCCAGTTACAATATTAAGGCTTTATTTGGTTTATGGACCTAATCAAGATGCAAATAGAGTGATACCAGTTACAATTATTAATGCTCTAAAAAATAAAAAATTTAATTGTTCAAATGGATCACAACTTAGAGACTTCACATATATTGATGACATTGTAAGTGCAATTATCAAAACTCTTAAAAATTCAAAATCTTCTGGAGAAATAATAAATATAGGATCTGGAAATCCAATATCAATCAAAAAAGTAATAATTAAGATTTGTGAATTAATCAATTCTGGAAAACCTCAATTCGGAAAAATAAAACTAAGGAATGATGAAATAATAAAACTTTATCCAAATATTAATAAATCAAGAAAAATATTAAATTGGAAATCTCAAATATCTATTGAAAAAGGTTTAAAAAAAACAATTCGGTTTTTTCAATAATTTAAAAATTTTTATGGATATTGATAATTAATTTCAATTATATTTAATTTAATATGTTTTTTTAAAAAATATTGATCTCATGATACTTATTTCTCTATTATTGGCATTTAATTTACTACTCATATTTAATTTTCAAAAAATTTCTAAAACTTTAAATATTTATGATCGTCCTGACGGAAAACTTAAACTTCATAAAACAAAAACGCCAATTGTCGGTGGTGTAATTTTGATTATTAATTTTTCAATAGTATTATTATATCAGTTTTTATTTTCTAAAGAGTTTTTAATTTTCGACATACATGAAATACATAACCTCGAAATATTATCAATATTAATATTGATTTATGGATTTTTCTTTTTAGGTTTATATGATGATAAATTTCACCTTAATCCATCTAAAAAAATAATTTTTTCAATCTTGATTATTTTGATAACAATTCTTTTAAATAAAAATCTGATCATAACTAATTTTAATTTAACTTTCTATGACCAAAGAATTTTTTTTGAAAAAACTTCAATTATTTTTACTATTTTTTGTTTTTTGATTTTGATAAATTCTTTAAATTTTTATGATGGTATAAATGGGCAATCGTGCTTAATTTTTTTAGCTTTTTTTATTTATTTATTTCTTAAGAGTGATTTAAATTTGTTTTATTTATTTTGTATCATACCAATTTTAATAATTATGTTTCTTAATTTTAAAGATATGCTTTTTTTAGGTGATGGAGGTATTTATTTATTAAGTAATGTTTTGGCAATATCATTAATCTGTGAATATAATATTAAAAAGAATATAAATTATGCGGATGAAATTTTTTTTCTACTTTTACTACCTGGTCTAGACCTTGTTAGATTAACGATTAGAAGACTTTTTAATTCAACAAATCCTTTCTTTGGAGACAGACAGCACATACATCATCTGTTAATCAGGAGGTATTCATTGGTATTCTCAAATATAATTCTTTTTTTTCTGTCTATATTGCCAATAATTTTGTTCATATTTTTTAAATTAAATTTTTTTTTAAATTTTTCATTATTTTTAATAATTTACGTTTTTTTAATTCAATTTTTAAAATCAAGTGATAAAAAATAAATTATGATTCAGAACAAAAAAATTTTAGTAGTTGGTGCTGGTGGATTTATAGGTGGTCATTTGGTTAAAAAATTACTTGAATATAAAAATTCAGTTATCGCAGTAGATATCAAACCCAAAGAATATTGGTTTCAAGATTATGAAAATGTACAGAATTATTATTCTATGGACATGAAAGAAATCAGCAATTGCCGAAAAGTTACGAAAAATATTGATTATGTATTTAATATGGCTTGCAATATGGGAGGCATGGGCTTTATTGAAAACAATAAA